>Ga0137415_10000137_pt1 | contig 58939 bp, 47 predicted proteins | sample CZODoug3_1_1_16f_FD_183082 | JGI IMG/M metagenome (GOLD analysis project Ga0137415, IMG submission 183082) | Vadose zone soil fungal communities from Angelo Coast Range Reserve, California, USA - CZODoug3_1_1_16fungal (Hybrid Assembly) | ecosystem: Environmental > Terrestrial > Soil > Vadose... | reverse complement strand
CGGCATCAAGAACAAGATGGAGCCGCCGGCCCCGATCGACAAGGACCTCTACGAGCTGCCGCCCGAGGAGGCCAAGGCAATCCCGCAGGTTCCCTCCAGCCTCGACGCAGTGATCGACCGGCTCGAGGAGGACCACGACTACCTGCTCGAGGGTGGCGTGTTCACCCCCGACCTGATCGAGACCTGGATCAGCCTCAAGCGCGACAACGAGATCACGCCGCTGCGGCTGCGCCCGCACCCGTACGAGTTCTCGCTCTATTACGACGTCTGATCGGATAACGCGGCCGGGGCTGCGAGTAGTGCGTTCCGGAGCCGCGTGATCAGACCATCACCGGCCGCAAGGCCGCGACGGCCCGGCGTCCCACCTGGTGGGGCGCCGGGCAGTCGTGCGTCCGGACCGATCGCGACCAGGCTCAACCGCCGGCCGACATGTCCATGTGCATGACCTCCCAGACGTGGCCGTCCGGGTCGGCGAAGCTGTGGCCGTACATCGGACCCTGCTCCAGCACCGGCCGCCACGGCTTGCCACCGTGCGCCAGCGCGGCCGCCACCAGCCGGTCCACCTCCGCGCGGCTCTCGGCGGACAGGCACAGCAGCACCTCGGAGCTGGTCTGCGCGTCGCTGATCGCCCCGTTGATGAAGTCGGCGAACCGCTCCTTGACCAGCAGCATCACGTAGATCGTCTCGGACACCACGAGGCAGGCGGCCTGCTCGTCGCTGAACTGCTCGTTGATGGTGAAGCCGAGCCCGGTGTAGAACTCCTTGGCCGCTGGCAGGTCCTGCACCGGCAGGTTGATGAAGATCATGCGGTCCATCGCGGTGGCCTCTCGGGTCAGCACGGGACGGGTGGGTCCCGTGGGTCGGTTGGGTCAGCTGCGTCGATATCAGTGGCCCGATACCGAGACATCTCCCGGATAGACCCCAAAAGCCGACGAAACTCGTCGGGGTGCTCGGCTAGTTTTTGCGCCGTGACCACGATGACGCTGGACGAGTCGTTCCGTGCCCAGGTGGAGCCGCTGCGCCGCGAGCTCACCGCGCATTGCTACCGGATGCTCGGCTCGGCGCACGAGGCCGAGGACCTGGTGCAGGAGACCTACCTGCGTGCCTGGCGCGCCTTCCACGGCTTCGAGCAGCGTTCCTCGGTGCGCACCTGGATGTACCGGATCGCCACCAACGCCTGCCTCACCGCGCTGGAGCAGCACCAGCGCCGGCCGCTGCCGACCGGGCTGGGCCAGCCCCGGTCCGATCCCTCCGGCGCCCTGCTGGAGCGCCCTGAGCTGCCCTGGCTGGAGCCGCTGCCCGATGCGCTGGTCTGGGGCGAGCCGGCGGTCGACCCGGCCGACCAGGTGGTCACCAGGGACAGCGTGCGGCTCGCCCTGGTGGCCGCGCTGCAGCTGCTCACCCCGCAGCAGCGCGCGGCGGTGATCCTGCGGGACGTGTTGGCCTGGCAGGCCAGTGAGGTGGCGGCGGCGATGGACACCACCGTCGCCTCGGTGAACAGTGCGCTGCAGCGCGGCCGCGCCCAGCTCGCCAAGCACCGGCTCAGCCAGCCGGTCACGCCGCCCGACGACGAGCGGGCCCGCCAGCTGCTGGAGCAGTACCTGGCCGCCTTCGAAGCCTACGACGTCACCCGGATTGTCGCGCTGCTCGCCGAGGACGCGGTCTGGGAGATGCCACCGTTCACCGGCTGGTACCAGGGCTCCGCCGACATCGGCCGGCTGATCGCCGACCGGTGCCCGGCCAAGAACGCCGGCGACATGCGGCTGGTGCAGACGTCGGCGAACGGCCAGCCGGTGTTCGCGGTCTACATGCGCGGCGAGGACGGCGTGTTCCGGGCGTTCCAGATGCAGCAGCTCACCCTCGGCGAGGCCGGCGTCGCGCACGTCGCCTGCTACTTCGACATCGGGCTGTTCGAGGTGTTCGGCCTGCCGGAGGTGTGGCAGGACTCGCTCGACTAGAGCGTGTCTCTCAATCCTATGCCGAGTGGCGTGGTGTCCAGGTGGGCGCATCGCAAGGTCGCGCCTTCTTCGGAGTCGCCGGTCCCGTTGTTGGACCGGCGGCGACGACAACGCCGCGAGGTGTCTGCCTGGGCGCCACGACGCCGGCTGAATGGTTTGGGAGACACGCTCTAGACCTGTAGGCCGGCGCGGCGGGCCAGCTCGATCAGTACGTCGCCGAGCAGCCACCAGCCGCCCAGCCCCACCGCGGCGATCCCGACCACGGTGAACAGGCCCACCCAGAGCCACGGCGGCAGGCCGGTGAGCCGGGCCAGCTGGTCGGCGTCGGAGTCCAGCGGGTACTCCCGGCGGCGGATCTGCCGGCGGCGTCCCCGGCCGAGCTCGTGGGCCGCCCGCAGGCCGCCGAACAGCAGGAACCAGGCCAGCGCTGCGCAGAACGCCACCTGCACTGGCGGCGTGCCGTACCAGGCGACCACGCCGACCAGGGCCCCGGTCAGCAGCACCGCCAGGCCACCGAACCAGTTCCGCACGTACACCAGGGTGACCAGGAGCAGGCCGACCCCGATCCAGAGCAGCGGCCGCGTCCAGCCCACGGTGACCAGGCCGGCCGCGCCGAGCCCGAGCAGCGACGGCGCCAGGTAACCGGCCAGCGCGGTGAGCACCATGCCCGGCCCGGTGGTGCGCCCCACGGACACGGTGACGCCCGAGGTGTCCGAGTGCAGCCGGATACCGGACAGCCGCCGCCCGGTGAGTACCGCGACCATCGCGTGCCCGCCCTCGTGGGCGATCGTCACCACCGTGCGGGCCACCCGCCACAGGCCGCGGTGGCCCACCACCAGCAGCGCGAGCAGCGGGGCGAGCAGCGGAACCAGCTGATCCGGCAGCACGGCTATCCGACGCGGCGCGCAAGGTCGGTCGGCATCCCCCCATCCTGCCAGCCCCGGACCAACCCCCCAGCCCCGCCACCGACCCGCCGCACACCCTCTCCCGTTGCCGCGCACCCGCTGCAGCGGGTGCGCGGCGACCAGAGAGGGTGTGCGGGCCCCGGGGTCAGTCCGGGCTGGGCTCGAGCTCGTAGGCGTCCTCGCCGACCCAGATGCGCAGACCCTCGCCGTCCTCGGTGATGTAGCCGTCCTCCTCCTCGCCGAGCTCCCGGGACGCACCGAGCGCCCGCTCGCTCAACGAGATGCGGCCGCCGCCGAGGTCGCGGGGCCGGTACTCCGAGGCGAGGAACGCGGTGCGGCTCTGGGTAGCGAGAAAGGCCGCGTTCGGCTCGCCCACCTCGGCGATGTAGCTACGCGTGGCCATGGCCGCACCACCTCCCCCGGCAGTATGGCGCCGCCCCGAGGTGGCCGCACACCCTCTCTCGTTGCCGCGCACCCGCTGCAGTGGGTGCGCGGCAACGAGAGAGGGTGTAACGACGACCGGGTTGCGGCGGGGGCGGGGCGGGCTACTCGGCCCGGCCGGCCACCGCCAGGCCCACGCCCAGCCCGATCATGGTGAGCCCGCCGGTGCTGCCGAGCGCGCGGAGCCGGCCGGGTGAGGTGGCGAACCAGTCCCGCGCGGTGCCGGCGGCCAGGCCCCATAGCCCGTCCAGCAGCATGGCGATCAGCACGAACGCCAGCCCCAGCACGGCCATCTGCACCGGCACGCTGCCGGTGTGCGGGTCGACGAACTGGGGCAGCACGGCGGCGTAGAAGACCAGCGCCTTGGGGTTGGTCAGGCCGACCAGCACGCCTTGGCGGAACACGCCCCGACCCGCCCCGACCGGCGTCGCGACCCGCAGCGCATCGGCCAGCCGGCCGCGCTCCCGGTAGGTGCGCACGCCCAGGTACACCAGGTACGCGGCGCCGACCAGCTTGATCACCGTGAACACCAGCAGCGAGCGTTCGACCACGCTGCCCAGGCCGAAGGAGACCAGCAGCACGAGCACGGCCGACCCGACGGAGTTGCCGGTCACGGTGCTCAGCGCGGACCGTCGCCCATGCGCCAGCGCCCGGCTGACCACGAAGATCACCGTCGGGCCCGGGATCAGCACGAGCACGACGCAGGCCAGCACGAACGTGACGAGGTGGGTGGTGGGCGGCATGGCGCAACGGTAACCGGACGACAGCCCCGAGCGCGCGGGTGTTTCCACCGCGGCCGCGCCGACCCGGGCCGCCTCAGCCGCTGTAGAACACTCGCTCCACGACCACCCTGGCCCGGCGGGTGATCCGGCGGTACTCGTCGATGAACTCGCCGGGGTCGCCGCCGGCCGGGTAACCCATCGCCCTGGCCACCGCCGCCAGCTCGCGCCCGGACCCCGGCAGCTGGTCGGCGGGCTTGCCCCGGACCAGCGTGACGGCGCCGCGGGCCCGCGTGGCCATCGTCCAGCCGGCGGCCAGCGCGTCCGCATCGGCGCCGGCCAGCAGCCCCGCCTCGACGCACTCCCGTAGGCCCTCCAGGGTGGAGGTGGTGCGCAGCTCGGGCACGTCGCCGGCGTGCTGCAACTGCAGCAGCTGCACGGTCCACTCCACGTCGGCGAGGCCGCCGGTGCCCAGCTTCGTGTGGGTCGCGCGGTCGGCGCCCCTGGGCAGCCGCTCGGCGTCCACCCTCGCCTTGATCCGGCGGATCTCGGTGGCCTTGGCCGGCTCCAGGCCACCAGCCGGGTACCGGATCGGGCCGATCAACAGCCGGAACCGCTCCCCCAGCTCGGCGTCGCCGCCGAGCGGCCGGGCCCGCAGCAGGGCCTGCGCCTCCCACGGCTGCGACCACTTCTCGTAGTACGCGCGGTAGGACTCGCAGGTCCGCACCAGGGCACCGTTGCGCCCCTCCGGCCGCAGGTCGGCATCCACCAGCAGCGCCGGGTCCGGACTCGGGGCGCCGAGCAGCGCGCGCACCTTCTCCGCCGCCGTCGTCGCCCAGCGGACCGCGTCGCGCTCGCTGGCGTCGCCGACCGGTTCACAGACGAACAGCACGTCGGCGTCCGAGCCGTAACCCAGCTCCGCGCCGCCGAGCCGACCCATGCCGATCACCGCCAGCCGGGCCTTGGGCTCGCCGGGCTGGGCCCGCAGCACCGCGTCGACCGCCGAGCGCAGCACGGCCGCCCAGACCTCGCTCAGTGCGGCGCATACCGAGGCGACGGGCAGCAGGCCCAGCAGGTCCGCGCAGGCCACCCGGAGCAGCTCGGCGCGGCGCAGCGAGCGGGCGGCGGCCACGGCGGCCGTCGGGTCAGAGTGCCGGCCGACCGCGGCCCGCAGCGAGGCGGCGAACGCGCCCGGGTCCCTGGTGACCAGCTCGGCCCGCTCCGAGGTGTCGGCGAGCAGCCGGAGCACCTCGGGGGCCCGCACCAGCAGGTCGGGCACCAGCGCGGACGTGCCGAGCAGGTACATCAGCCGCTGCGCGACGGCGCCCTCGTCCCGCAGCAGGCCCAGGTACCAGGTGCGGGCGAGCGCCTCGGACACCCGGCGGTACGCCAGCAGGCCCCGGTCCGGGTCGGCGGTGTCGGCGAGGTTCTCCAGCAGCACCGGCAGCAGGGTCCGCTGGATGGCGCTCGCCCGGGATACACCGCCGGTCAGCGTCCGCAGATGGGCCAGCGCGCCCTCCGGCGAGGCCCAGCCCAGCGCGGCCAACCGGCGGGCGGCCGACTTCTCCGACAGCCGCAGGTCCTCGCTCGGGATCTGGGACACCGCGGCCAGCAGCGGCCGGTAGAACAGCTTCTCGTGCAGCCGGCGGACCCGGCGGGTGTTGCTGCGCAGCTCGGCGAGCAACACGCCGACCGCATCGTTGCGGCCGTCCGGGCGCAGCTTCGCCGAGCGGGCCAGCCAGCGCAGGTCGGCGGTGTCGGTCTCGGCCGGCAGCAGGTGCGTGCGGCGCAGCCGGGACAGCTGCAACCGGTGCTCCAGCAGCCGCAGGAACCGGTACGAGGCGGCCAGGTTGGCGGCGTCGTCCCGGCCGACGTAGCCACCGGCACCGAGGGCGGCCAGCGCGTCCAGGGTGGAGCCCGAGCGGATCTCCGGGTCGGCCCGCCCGTGCACCAGCTGCAGCAGCTGGACCGCGAACTCGACGTCGCGCAGTCCGCCCCGGCCCAGCTTCAGCTCCCGGTCGGCGTGCTCGGGGCGGATGTGCTGCTCGACCCGCCGGCGCATCGCCTGCACCTCGGCGACGAAGTCGTCCCGGTCCGCGGCGTGCCACACCATCGGGGCCACTGCCTCGACGTACTCGGCGCCGAGCGCGGCGTCACCGGCCACCGCACGGGCCTTGAGCAGCGCCTGGAACTCCCAGGTCTTGGCCCACCGGCGGTAGTAGCTCAGGTGGCCCTCCAGGCTGCGCACCAGGGCACCCTGGCGCCCCTCCGGTCGCAGGTTCGCGTCCACCGGGAAGCACGCCTCGCCGGCCACCCGCATCAGCGCGGCGGCCAGCCGGGACGAGGGGCCGTCCGCCGGCTCCGCGACGAAGATCACGTCGACGTCGCTGACGTAGTTCAGCTCGTGGCCGCCGCACTTGCCCATCGCGATCACGGCCAGCCTCGGCGGCGGGTCGGCGCCGGCCGGCTGGTCCACCGGCAGGACCTCGGCGACCGCAACCGCGAGCGCCGCGCGCAGGGCGGCACAGGCCAGGTCGGACAGCTGCGCGGCCACCAGCTCCATCGGCAGGACCGGCAGCGCGGGCTCGCTGACCGCGGCCACGTCGGCGGCCGCGAGCTCCAGCAGCGCATCCCGGTAGGCCTCCCGCAGCGCGGTGACGGCGGCCGGCCCGGTGAGCGCGGCGCGGGCCAGGGGCGGCGGGCCGGCGTCCGGGTCGGCAGCGGCGCCGGCATCGGCAGCGGGCTCAGCGTCGGGCTCGGCGTCGGGCTCGGCGTCGGGCTCGGCGTCGGCGTCGGCGACAGCCGGCTCGACACTGGGCTCGGGGTCGGCATCGGACTCGGGCTCGGCGCCGACCGCGCGCAGCAGCACCGCCGACCGGGTGGCCAGGTCCGGTAGCCGGTCCGGGGTCAGCGCCCGGTCGGAGGTGAGCCGGTGCCACAGCGCGGGCCGGGTCACCAGGTGGTCGCCGAGCACGGTCGAGGCGCCCAGCAGTGCCAGCAGCCGGCCGCGCAGGCCCTCGTCGGAGCGCAGCGCCGCATCCAGGGCGGCCCACTCGGTCTGGTCGGCCTTGGCCAGCCGCTCGAGGGCGCGCAGCGCAAGGTTCGGGTCCGGGCTGCGGGCCAGCGCCCACATCACCGGCTCGACCGGGCGCACCGGTCGGCCGCCGTCCCACCAGCCCAGATCGGTCAGCGTCTGCTCGGCCCAGGGCTCGGTGAGGCCGAGCCGGATCAACGAAGCCCCGCTACGCCGCTCGGTCACGAGGCACGATCCTGCCGCACCGGGCGCCCTCGCGCCCACAGCGGCCGCGGCCGACCCGGCCGGCACCGGCCGGAGAACGGGCCGGAGAACGGGCCGGGGCCGGCAGCTACGCGGCTGCCGGCCCCGGTCGCGGGTTCGCCCGAGGCGACCGACTCAGCGGTCGAACGTGGCGACCAGGGTGGCCCTGGCCAGGGTGTGCGAGAACAGGTTGAAGCCGAGGTAGGCCGGTGTGGCGCTGTCCGGGAGCTCCAGGGCCGGCACGTCGACGGCGTGCACGGTGAAGTAGTACCGGTGTTCGCCGTGCCCGGGCGGCGGGCCCGCGCCGACGAAGCCCTTCATACCGCCGTCGTTCGCCAGCGTGAGCGCACCGGCCGGCAGGTCCGCACTACCCGGGGCGCCCGCGCCGGTTGGCAGCTCGGTGACGCCGGCGGGGATGTTCGCCACCGCCCAGTGCCAGAACCCACTGCCGGTCGGCGCATCCGGGTCGTAGCAGGTCACGGCGTAGCTCTGGGAGCCGGCCGGTGCCCCGGACCAGGACAGCTGCGGCGAGACGTCGGCGCCGCCGGTGACCCCGAAGATGGCGCTGGCGTGCTGGTCGGGCAGCCGCTTGCCGTCCGAGATGTCGGTGCTGGTCAGGGTGAACGACGGCACCTCCGGCAGGAACTCGTGCGGTCCCGGTGGCCGCGACGCGGTGGTCATGTGACCCTCCTCTGGTTTCTGGGCGGCGGTCCTCGCCGGGCGACGGTGCCGCCTCGGCGATCCGCACAGCAGTGTGCGCCGCAACCTATCGCGTTGCCGGCGCACCTGCTGGGCCCTCACGAGTCGGGCTCAGGTCACTACGTCACGATCAGGAAGATCCCGTAGGCCACCACGAGTGCGCAGACCCCGAAGCAGACCGCGGCGAGCGCGGCGGCCGGCGCGGCCGCCCGCGAGTTCGCCGACCCGACCTCGAGCGCCTCCGCTCGGGCCGCCATGGCGTTCACCCCGAGGGAGAACAGCACCACGACCACGATCGTCACACCGAGCCCGACCAGGAAGACTTCACCCAGCGCGCCCCATTTGACATGCATCGAAACGTCCTCTCTCGACCGGTTGTCGGCTGGGCTCAGACGGCCGAGGCGGCAGCGGGCTGGGTGGTCTCCGGCACGTCGTTGACGTTGGTCGCGCTGACCGGGTCACGCCGGGAGGCGATGTAGATACCGGCCGCGACCGCGACCGCGACCAGCGCAACGACGATCGTGCCCGCCGCACCGAGGCCGGCGACCTGGCCGGCCAACGCGCCCACGAGGGCCGCCGAGGGCAGCGTGAGCACCCAGGCGATGACCATCTTGCCGGCCACCGACCAGCGCACGTCGGCCAGCCGCTTGCCGGCGCCGGCCCCGAAGATCGAGCCCGAGGCCACCTGCGTGGTGGACAGCGCGAAGCCGAGGTGGCTGGAGACCAGGATCGTCGCGGTGCTGGACGTCTCGGCGGCGAAGCCCTGCGTGGTCTCCATGTCGTAGAGGCCCTTGCCCAGAGTCCGGATGATCCGCCAGCCCCCCAGGTAGGTGCCCAGCGCGATGGCCAGGCCGGCCAGCCCGATCACCCACACCGGCGGGCCGGAGTTCGGCACCAGCACGCCGGCGGTGATCAGTGTCAGCGTGATGATGCCCATCGTCTTCTGCGCGTCGTTGGTGCCGTGCGCGAGCGAGACCATCGAGGCGGACACGATCTGGCCGACCTTGAAGCCCTTGGCCGCCTGGTCCGGCCGCGTCTTGCGGGTGATCTTGTACGCGAAGTACGTGGAGATCATCGCGGCCAGGCCGGCCACGACCGGCGCCGCCAGCGCGGGCAGCACCACCGCGGTGACGATGCCCATGAACTTGATCGCCCCGCCTCCCGCTGCCACCCAGGTGGCCCCGATCAGGCCGCCGAACAGGGCGTGCGACGAGCTGGACGGCAGGCCGAAGTACCAGGTCGCGAGGTTCCACAGGATCGCGCCGACCAGGCCGGCGAAGATCACCGTCGGGTTGATCTTGGTCTCGTCGACGAGGCCGCTGGAGATCGTCTTGGCCACCTCGGTGGAGAGGAACGCGCCGACGAGGTTCAGCACCGCGGAGATGGCGACCGCGACCTTGGGCCGCAACGCGCCGGTCGCCACCGAGGTGGCCATCGCGTTGGCGGTGTCATGGAAGCCGTTGGTGAAGTCGAAGAGCAGCGCGGTGATGACCACCGCGAGCACGATGAAGGTGAGGTCCACCGGTCCCTACTTCGGGGTTGGGCCGTTTACGGTCGCCCGAAAGGGTGATCCACCCAGCTAAACTGAGACCTAACTGAGAGTTAACAACAGCTGAACCGAAGCTGTCAGAGCACTGGCAAATAGGTTGCCAATTCGTACGGCGTCACATTACGCCGATATGCGTCCCATTCCGCGCGCTTGTTCCGCAGGAAGAAGTCGAACACATGTTCGCCCAGGATCTCGGCGACCAGCTCGGAGTGCTCCATCGCGGCGAGCGCCTCGGTCAGGTTCTGCGGCAACGTCTCGTAGCCCATCGCCCTGCGCTCGATCTCGGTCAGCGACCACACGTCGTCGCCGGCCGGTTCGCCCAGCTCGTAGCCCTTCTGCACGCCGGTCAACCCGGCGCCCAGGATCACCGCGAAGGCCAGGTACGGGTTGCACGCGCTGTCCAGGGTGCGGATCTCCACGCGGCGCGACGACGCCTTGCCCGGTGAGTACATCGGCACCCGGACCAGCGCGGACCGGTTCGCGTGGCCCCAGCACACGGTGGTCGGCGCCTCGCCGCCGACGACCAGGCGCTTGTAGGAGTTCACCCACTGGTTCGTGACCGCGGTGATCTCCCTGGCGTGCCGGAGCACCCCGGCCACGAAGGCCTTGCCGGTGTCGGAGAGCTCGTAGGGGTCCGAGGGGTCGTGGAAGGCGTTGCGGTCGCCCTCGAAGAGGCTGAAGTGGGTGTGCATCGCCGAGCCGGGGTGCTGGGTGAACGGCTTGGGCATGAACGACGCCCGCACCCCCTGCGTCATGGCCACTTCCTTGACCACGTACCGGAAGGTCATGATGTTGTCGGCCATGGTCAGCGCGTCGGCGTAGCGCAGGTCGATCTCCTGCTGGCCGGGCGCACCCTCGTGGTGGCTGAACTCCACCGAGATGCCCATTGACTCCAGCGTCTCGATCGCGTTGCGCCGGAAGTGCGGCGCCGCGTCGTGGCTGGCCTGGTCGAAGAAGCCGCCCGAGTCCGCCGGGATCGGCGGTGTGCCGTCGCTCGGCAGGTTCTTGAGCAGGTAGAACTCGATCTCCGGGTGCACGTAGCAGGTGAAGCCGGCCTCGGCGGCCCGACTCAGGGCGCGGCGCAGCACGTGCCGGGGGTCCGCCCAGGAGGGCGACCCGTCCGGCATGGTGATGTCGCAGAACATCCGCGCCGAGTAGTGCTGGCCCTCCGAGGTCTCCCAGGGCAGCACCTGGAACGTCGACGGGTCCGGCTTCGCCACCATGTCCGACTCGTACACCCGGGCGAAGCCCTCGATCGCCGAGCCGTCGAAGCCGATCCCCTCAGTGAAGGCGCCCTCCAGCTCGGCGGGCGCGATCGCCACCGACTTCAGATATCCCAGCACGTCGGTAAACCAGAGCCGCACGAAGCGGATGTCTCGTTCCTCGAGCGTGCGCAGCACGAACTCCTGCTGGCGATCCATGGGGCGCAGCCTAGGAACGTCGCGTTACATCCATGTTTCCGAGCAGGTAGTAGCCCGGATCGGGGGGCCATACGGCCGCCGCGCGGCGCCAGGTGACGGGCTCCGGGTGGCCGAGATCACTCGCGGCCCTCACGGGCCGCCCTGCGGTTGGGGACCCTGGTAGCCCTTCTTGGACGTGTCGTCCATGCCGATCTCGTGGCCGATCCCGCCGGCCACGATGTTCGAGCTGACCGTGGCGCCGGTCGACCCGATGTCCAGCCCGATCGCCTTGTCGCCCTTGCCGTTGAACAGGTTGTTCCGGATGGTCACGTTCTGCACGGCCTCGATCATCACGCCCTGCGAGGCGCCGAAGTTGCAGATGTTGTTGCTCCAGGTCCAGTTCGCCGAGGTGCCGTCCCCGCCGCCGCCGTCCCCCACGTCCCCGGGACCCTCGGCCATCAGGCACTGGTTGTCGATGTTCTCGCACCGGTTCCCGTCGATCAGGACGTTCTCGCTGGACGGCTCGCCGTTGGTGAACGTCTGCATACAGTCGGCGTGCGCGCCGCCGGTGTTGGTGATGTCGGCGATGGTGTTGTGCAGGATCTTCAGGTTGTTGCCGAAAAAGCGCAGCCCGTCGAAGTCGCCGGCGGTCGGGTGCTTCACGGTGTTGTTGCGCACGGTGATGTTGTTGCCGGTGATCTCGATGCCCGGGGCCTCGGCGTTCAGCACCTGGAAGCCGTCCACCACGACGTTGCTGGCGCTCACGGTGATGCCCCGCACCGAGACCCGGCCGTTGCCGATGATCACCAGCGGGGCCTGTTCGCTGCCGCCCTTGGAGATCTCCAGCCGGACCGAGCCCAGGTCGCCGGTGATGCAGATCTTGTCGCCAGGGGCGGCGCCGCTGATCGCCTGGCTCAGCCCGGCGCTGTCGGTGACCTGCTTGGTGCAGCCGGTCTGGCTCGGCGTGCCGGCGCCGGGCGGGCCGCCCTGGATCTCCAGCGAGCTGCCGCCGCGACCGAACCCGCCGCCCGAGCCGCCGAAGCTGCCGCCCGAGCCGCCGGAGCCGCCGCCGAGCCCGCCGCCCGAACCACCGCCGGAGTCCCCGAACAGGCCGCCCGCCGCGCCCCCGGACGAGTCCCCGACCGAGCCACCCGAGGGGCGAGTGGGCGAGTCGCCGAACCAACCGCCGCCACCCGAGGAACCGCCGGACGGGAGGCCGCCGCCGGAAGACTCGCCCTGGGCACGCCCCGGCGAGCCACCCGGGCCGGCACCGTCGTCGCGCCGGGGCGCGGCACCCTGCGCACGCCTCGGCGGTACCGCGCCGACATCCCCGCGCCCCGCGCCGGACCCACTTCGAGGCCGGCCGTCCTCGGTCCGCCTCGGCAGCGCGAGCGAGGGCGCACCGGAGCGGGCCGAAGGGCTGGCCGAAGACGGCGCCGGGGCGGCGGACCGCCCGCCCGGCGACCGGTCGGGTGCCCGGTCGGCGGGCTTCGGAACCGCCTCGCCGGATCCGGCCGCCGGGGCATCCGGGTTGGCCGGCGGCAGCACCCGGGGGGCCGGCGCCGGCGCCGGCGTCTCGGTCGGACCGCTGGCCATGTTGGTCTTGACGCAGATCACGTCGTTCGGGCCGGCGTTGGCCACCGCGTCCTTCAGACCGGACTCGTCGAGGACCTCCTTGGTGCAGTTGATCTGTGCGGTGGCCCGCCCCGACCCGCCGCCGGCCGCCCGCGCCGAGGGCACGGCCGGTGCGGCCGACCCGTTCGAAGCCGCCTCGGCCGATGCATCCGGCGCCACCGGCGCGGCCGGCGCGCCACCGGCGGCCGAGCCGTCCCCCGGCGGCGGAGCGGCTCCCGGCCCGGGACCGCCGTCCCCCGAGGTCCACCCGCCACCCGCCGAACCGGAACCGCCGCCCGGGTCGGCACCGCCACCCCGGACCGTCAGCGGACCGTGCAGCGCATCCAGCCCGCGCGCCTGCCATGAGCTGGCGTGTGACGGGCCGGAGAACGCGGTGAGCAGCGCGAAGAAGACCACGGCGGCGGCCAGCACCGCACCGACCACCGCCGCCTTCCGAGCTAACCCACCCCGAGCTAACCCACCCCGAGCCGGGCCGCCACCCGTCGAGCCGACGCGCGCAGACGACTGCCCAGCCCAGTTCATGGCGCACAGCGAACACCTCGGCCGGGCCACCCCGAGGCCGATCCGGCCAGATCGTGTGCGATAGCAAACACCCGGCGACAGCCGACCAGCTCAGACCCCGTGCGTGACGAGTTGGGCTATCAAGCCACTCTGCCGCGGTTGGCCGGGGTCTGCGCGGCGTCGCCAGCCGCATAGGCGAGCTCGGACCTATATAGTTTGTGAACGGAAGATTCAAAATTGGAGGACAGATTGTCCTTATGCGATTTACTTCCTTAAATCTTGCTCAAGTAACCTAGACGCACCCGGCGGTCTTGTTTAGCATGGCAACCATCAAGTATCCCTTGCGCTCCTTTTTCATGTGCCGTCACAACCGGGGCACTTGTCCACTGGTTTCTGTCACGCCTGAAAATCGTCTCCCACATTCGTCACATTTTGGTCGACCATATTGAAACTATTGCGGTCGATCTCTTTCTAGCGCACTGTTTCGAGAGGGAGATGTCGAAATTGAGAGGCCAGCGGAAGTCGGCGGCTCTGAAGGCCGCTCAGCGGTGGATGACCGAATATCTTGAGAGGTCGCACGGCCAGCTCAATCGTACGGGGGCAGTCTGCCCATTCGTGGCACCGGCGAAGAGGGCCGGGTCGCTGCTGTTCCAGCAGTGGACAGCGCCACCGGACGTCGACGCCGAGGCAGTGGTGCAGTTCGCCCATCGGATGGTCGACACCTTCAGAAGCATCGTGTGGCCTGGGTCCAACGGTGCGCTGCACACACTCGTGGCAATCGTTCTTGACCTGCCGGAAGATCGGTTGACGCTGCTCGATGACGCGCAATCGATGGTCAAGACCGAGCTGGTTCTGGATGGGCTCATGCTCGGACAGTTTCACGCGAAGTGCGAGGAAGGAAGTGCGCGTAACCCAGAATTCCCGGTATCCCGGTCGCCGGTTCCGATGCTGGCCCTGCGAAACATGGCATTCCACGATATTCTCTTTCTACGCGACCGGCCCGACTGGTTCAGCGCCTATGCCCGACGGTACGGGGACCGATATGGTGAAGGACTGAGCGTTGATCCGTACTTCGCCGACCTGTTCGCACAGGCCGAGCAACGATGGGCACTGAAGTTGGATCGGGGTATCGATGCGCGATAGTGACTTGCGGCGCGCTGAGCATGTTCTGGAATCTGATGGTGAGCCGATTTCCGAATTCGCTGGGGACACCACACCCTATATTAATTACCAGAGTATCGACGTTCTGCTCTCGCTGCAGCGGCCTCTATCGGCAGAACCGGCCGAGTTAACCTTCTACATCATCGGTCAGGTCAAGGAACTGCTCTTCAAACTAGTCTACGAGGAGCTGTCCCGAGCGCGGGCTTTGCTCGACGGTAACGATCCGAGCCGGGCAACTTTCGTGCTACGGCGGGTACGGCGCGTTATTGAACTGCTCACCGGGACGTGGGACGTGATCGGAACGCTGACTCCGACCGAGTTCAACCGGTTCCGGGACTGTCTGGGAAATGCCTCCGGCGTGCAGTCCTACATGTATCGGATGGTGGAGTACATCCTGGGCAACAAGGTACCTGAGCTGGCCGAACCACACCGCAACGTACCTGCGGTCAACACCCAGGTCCAGACCGCGCTGCACGCTCCGAGCGTGTACGACGCTGCAGTTCGGCTGCTAGCCCGACGCGGCGCGCTCATTCCAGAAGCGATCGTAAATCGTGATTTCAGCCATTCAGTGGCGCCCAGTCCGCAGGTCGAACAGGCCTGGGCTGACATCTACCAGGAGGACGAGGCCGACGAGATGTTCGAACTGGCCGAGGCACTCATGGGAGTAGCGGAGGCCATGTGCCGTTGGCGCTCCATCCATCTGTTGACCGTGGAACGGATCATCGGTTTCAAACCGGGAACCGGTGGCACGCACGGAGTGTCTTGGCTGCGCCGGATAGCCGAGCACCGTTTCTTTCCCGAACTGTGGACCGTCCGGAGCATCCTGTGACCGACCTTATAGCAACGCCGGACGAGTTTCTCTCCCGCCGCCACGCCGAGGACCGCGACTGCGAGGACCCACTGGCCGCGATGCGGGCCCAGTTCGCCCCGATCCCCGAGGGGGAGATCTTTCTCAACGGTGGCTCGCTCGGCCGCCAGCCGGTGGCCACAGTCCAGCGCCTCGAGCAACTGCTGCACGCCGAGTGGGCAGACGGCCTGGCGTCGGCCCGCACACAATGGTTCGACATCGCCCAACGCGTCGGCCGGCGCGTCGCCGAGGTAGTTCTGGGCGCCCATCCCGACGAGGCGGTGGTGAGTGACTGCACCAGCGTGAACCTTTACAAGTTGGCGGCGGCAGCGATACACGCGCGCCCGGAACGCCGCGCGGTCGTGATCGACGACGACAACTTCCCGACCGACCGGTACGTGCTCTCCGGCGTGGCCGAGGCAACCGGGCGCGAGTTGCGTGTCGTGCATGCCGATCCGCACCGAGGGCTGGACCTGGCCGCGCTGGAGGAGGCGGTCGACTCCGACGTTGCCCTTGTCGCGCTCTCGCTGGTCTCACCGCGCTCGGGGGCTCTGCTGGACATGGCCGAGGTGCACCGCGTCGCCCACCGAGTTGGGGCGCTGGTGCTGTGGGACCTCAGCCACGCGGCCGGCGCAATACCACTGGAGCTGACCGCCAACGGGGCCGACCTGGCGGTCGGTTCAACGTACAAGCACATGTTCGCCGGACCGGGGGCACCGGCGTTCCTCTACGTGCGTCGCGACCTGCAGGCCGAACTGCGGCAACCCATCCACGGCTGGTACGGCCACCGCGAACAACTGGCGATGCGGCCGCTCTATGACCCGGACCCGTCGATCCGTCGGTTCCTGACCGGCAGCCCGCCGGTCCTTTCGGTGGCTGCCATCGAACCAGGACTCGATCTCCTGGCGCACGCCGGTATCAACGCCGTGCGGGCCAAGAGCGTCGAGCTGGTCGACTATGTGGTGCAGCTGGCCACAAGCTGGCTGTTTCCCTGTGGCTGGCGGCTGGCCAGCCCTCATGGCAGCGCGCAGCGCGCGGCCCACGTCGCCTTCGCCCACCGCGATGCGCAAGCACTGGTGGCGGCTGCCCGCGAACGTGGCGTGCACGTCGACTACTCGCCGCCGGACCGGATCCGCATCTCGCCGGCGCCGCTGTCCACCAGTTTCGCCGAAGTGTACGAGGCCATGATCGTGCTTCGCGACACCACTACCGGCGTCTCGAAAGAGGTCGCCTCATGAGGCGCCGTCGGATCCTGATCACCGGGGCATCACGTACGACCGGCATCGGAGCGGCCATAGCCGCCAAGTTCGCCGCCATTGGTGACACCGTCGCTGTGCACACTCGCGCAGATCTCGACGCCGCCGAGGAGGTGACTGCCGGCCTGTCCGGCGATGGCCACGTAGTCGTCAGCGCCGACCTTGGCAAACCCGAGCAGATCGAGGCGATGGTCGACGACACGATATCTAAGTTGGGCGGCATCGACGTTCTGGTCAACAACGCCGCACTGCACATCGAGCACCCGATCGGGGCGACATCGTACGCAGAGTGGCAAGATGTGTGGCGGCGCACCCTTGACGTGAACCTCATTGGCACCGCCAATACCACCTACTGTGTCGTCAATCATATGTTGCGCCGCCCGGAAGGACCACAGGGCGGTCGCATCGTGATGGTCGGTTCGCGCGGCGCCTATCGCGGCGAACCTGAAGTGCCGGCCTATGGTGCCAGCAAGGCCGGCATGCACGCGTACGCGCAATCGATGGCCGTCGCGCTCGGTCCGCACGGCATCGTTGTCACAGCCTGCGCACCCGGCTTTACCGTTACCCACCTGACAGAACCACTGCTCAACGGACCCGAGCGAACCGAAGTGCTGGCCCAACACCCGTTCGGGAAGGTTGCCAATCCAGCCGAGATCGCCGAAGCCGTCGTATGGCTCGCATCCCCGGAATCGGAATGGGCAAGTGGCGCGGTACTCGATCTGAACGGAGCCTCGTACCTTCGCTAGATCGAAACGGTCATCGACACAGACGGCAAGATAACCATGTGCGAAGCGGTGAGAGTTAAGAGGCAGAGGGTGCCCACACTGCCGGGGCGATTTGCATCAAAGGGGAGTGACTTGTTTACTACCGATACCCTCATTATCGGCGCAGGTCAACAGGGATGCGCCACAGCCGGCGCACTCTCCATGGTCGGCCACGATGCGCTTATCGTCGACGCCGGCGAGATTGCCCAATCATGGGCGCACGACCGCTGGGACTCCCTGCGAGTCAACTCACCGAACAAGTGGATGCAACTGCCGGGCTGGAAGTATCAAGGCCCGGACCCGTGCGGGTTTATGCCTAGCGCGGAAGTCGCGGGCCACATCTGTCGGTATGCTCACGCAATGAGTCTGGACATCCGTACCCACTCCCGGGTTATCCAGATCGCCGACAGCTCCATTCCAAGCAGCAGCTACCGATTCATCGCCGATGTTGACAACCTGGGCAGGGTTCGCGCCCGCAACGTTGTGGTCGCCACCGGAAACGATGGTTGCCCGACGTTGCCACCGATCAGCGCCGGCATTGATCCGGCGCTCTTCCAGTTGCATTCCGTTGACTATCGTTCGCCCGACCAACTTCCCGAGGGAGCCGTGCTCGTCGTCGGGTCGGGCACCAGCGGGCAACAGATCGCCGAGGAGCTCGCCCTCGCCGGACGCGATGTCCACCTAGCGGTGGGGTCCCATGCAGTCGTCCCCCGCCGATATCGTGGCGCCGACTTCTACGATTGGATTCTCAGCCTCGACGACACGGGAAGTCTGACCGACGGCGCCCGACTGTATACCAGCTCCCGCCGGAGTGCTCCAGTCCTGAGCGGAACCCACGGCGGTCACGACCTCAACCTCAATGTCCTTGTCGAGAATGGTGTCAACGTCCTCGGCTCCGTCCGAGCAACTGCCGGCACGGAGGTTCTTCTAGCCAAAAATGTTCTGACAATCGCCCGAGAGTCCCTTGCCGACGGCGCCGCCTGGCTCCAGATGATAGACGCCGGGATCAGGGATTTTGGCTTGAGCGCACCCGATGCGACAGACCGACCCCTGTTTGACCCCGCGCTCCTGCCATTCGACGAGCGAAATGACCTGAACCTAGTCAGTGCGGGCATCAAATCCATCATATGGGCCACCGGTTTCTCACCATCGACCCACTCCTTCCTGCCTGGCACCGCCCGCACCGAAACTGGCGAGATTGCGCACCGTCGAGGAACAAGCCCCATCCCTGGCCTATACTATGCAGGGCTATCGGGCCAGCTTAGTCTCTTTTCCGGCCTAATTTACGGTTGCCTGCGCGTCGGCAACCATCTCGCCAAGATGATCTACCATAAAACCGCTTAGGCTAGGGGCGGCCCGGATGAGCCGGTCAGAGCCGGTGGACGGCGAGCCGTCCAGGGATCGAGAGCTCTTCCTCGACAAGTTCACCGGCGTCTTTGAGCACGCGGGCTATCCCAGAGACCAGGCAGCCACCCTCGCGGGGAGCCTGCTCCCCGACCTCCTGACCTATGACTACTCGAGCGCCGAAGGGGCCCCGAACGGCCGCAACCTCACCGACGACGTCATCAACATGGGGATCGCCCTGCTGAGCAATGGCGCCGTGCCGCACGACGGACTTCGCCCCCATGCCGACCTTCGCTCCGAGTTCCCCTTTCTGGGGAGTCCGCACTAACGGCGGGGAGCCGTTCGGCTCCCTACCGTCCCCCAACACCTATGCTCCGGGTGGTGGTTCTGTGGACCGCGGCGATCGGCGCGTCGAGATCGCGCCGTCCGCCACGCCCCGCTATTCGGCGACGCTCAGTGCCTCCTCGCGGTGGCTCCACTCGTAGACGAGAACACTCGGATCGAACGCCATCCGTTCACCGAGAAAATGAAAGCATTCGTAGCCTGCCCCATGCCTGCAGCGCACGACCTCCTCAACCTCCGTGAGTTTGAGCACGCGGTCGTTGAGCGGGAGATCAGCAGGCCCTCCGACAAGCACCGCACTGAGCGAATTCATTACTGGCCTCCGAAACGCCAAGATGAATGACAGGCACCCCACGCGGGAAGTTGCCCTCCGCAACGAGTACAGCCGGTAGAAAACGATAACCGCACCCCTAGCAACGGTACAACCTCGACGGGCCGCGCACACGCCCAATAACGCTCTCACGCCCGGAATCGTTCAACTGCTGAATTGCCGCGGTTGAACAGCGCGAAGATTCCCTTTACCATCATTGTCGCTCCCGCGGCCCGGTCAGGGCCTCAGCGCAGTCCGCATCCAGTCACGCATGAGTGCGGCGGCGTCCGGGGCGTGCTTCTCCAGCATGGTGAAGTGGTTGCCCGGAGCGACGACGGTGGTGTTGCTGAACGGCCAGGTGGGCTCCCAGTCCTCGGGCCAGCCCTCCAGTGGGGTCTCCGCTCGCATGTAGAGCACCGGGACGGGCAGGTCCTCGAGCGGACAGGTCAGCTTCTCGTAGTGCAGCATGGCGGTGATCCAGCCGTTGTCACCGGGCGTCGCGTAGCTCGGATCCTGCAACCGGAGCATCAGCTCGTCGCCGAGTCCGGGCGCCAGGCGCGCGAACCGTTCGCGGTCGGCAGGTGCGTAGCTGTCCACGACCACAACACCGGCCGGCGGGTTACCCCGCGCGCACAGGTGCTGGGCGAGGGCATGGGCCACCACCCCGCCGGACGATAGGCCGGCGAGCACAAACGGCTTCTCCCCCAACTCGGCCCGCAGGCCGCCGGTGTGCATCTCGAGCAGCAGCTCCAGCGACTCCGGGAGCGCCTCGCCTCGGCGGAAACCCGGTTGCCGCAGCGCCCAGACGTCTCGTTCGCCCTGGAACGGCTTCGCCAGGCGCGCGTACTGCACCGGGTCCGACATGCCGACCACGGCGGTGACACAGACCAGGGCCGGAGCCTCCGCCCCGCTCGCCAACCGGACCGGCCGGGGGATCCGGGCGAGCTCCGCGAGTGAGCTGAACGTCGCCCGCGATTTCTCCCAGCCGGCCGCCCTCGCCTGGTAGAGCAGCTGGGTGAGCGTCTCGCGGTCGTCCTCCGGGGCCGGTTCGTCCTCACCCTTGGCCAGCACGTCGGTCAGATGTCCGACCAGTTCCGGCGGGGTCGGGTGGTCGAACGCGGCGGTCGGCCGCAGCCGGACCCCGAGTGCTTCGGCGAGGTGGTTGCGCAACCGCACCGCCGCCAGCGAGTCGACGCCCATCTCCAGGAACCCGGCCCGGGGGTTGAGCGCGTCTGTGCCGTCGTGCCCGAGGGTGATCGCGACCTTGTCGAGTACCAGATCGAGCAACGCCCGCTCCCGCTCCTGGTCGCCGAGGAGATCGAGCAACTGGCGCAGGCGACCGTCCGGCGTCTCCCGCTCGGTCATCAGTTCCCGCAGCAGTGGCTTGACCGGGCCGTTCAGGTCCAGCCGGGCGGGCACCAGCACCGGGTCGCCCAACGCGACCGCGACATCGAACAGCGCCAGCGCCTCCTCCGTGGACAGCGAGCCGGGCGTCGGGTCGAGATGGCGGGTCATGCCACTGCGTTCCGCCCACAGGCCCCAGGCCAGCGAAACCGCCGGCAGTCCTCGCGCGCGCCGGTGCAGCGCAAGCGCGTCGAGCACGGCGTTCGCGGCGGCGTAGTTCGACTGGCCGGCGCTGCCGGCGGTGGCGGCGGCCGACGAGAACAGCACGAACGCCTTCAGCGGCAGATCCCGTGTCAGCTCGTGCAGGGCGAGCGCCGCCTCCGCCTTCGGCCGCAGCACCGCGTCGATCCGGTCCGGCGTCATGGCCGTCACCACGCCGTCGTCGAGCACTCCGGCCGCATGCACGATGATCGTCGGCGGGTGCGCGTCGAGCAGCGCCGCCAACGCTGCCCGATCCGCGACATCGCAGGCGACCACGGTGACGGTGGCGCCCAGCGCGGTGAGCTCGCCGCGCAGCCCGGGTGCACCGCCGCGACGGCTGACCAGGACGAGCCGCCGCACCCCGTGCTCGACGACCAGGTGGCGGGCCAGCAGCCCACCGAGCGTGCCGGTGCCGCCGGTGATCAGCACGGTGTCCTCGGGCCCGGCGAACTTCCCGCCACCGGCCGGGAATGCCCGCACCAGGCGCCGCGCCAGCACCTGCCCGCGCCGCACCGCGACCTCCGGTTCACCCGTGGCCACCGCGGCGGTGATCGTCTGCGGGGTGCTCTCGTCGATGTCCAGCAGGACGAATCGGCCGGGTTCCTCGGTCTGCGCCGACCGCACCAGCCCGGTGACAGCGGCGCCCGCGAGGTCAGGAACGTCGTCTCCACTCCTGGCAGCCACCGCCCCCGAGGTGAGGAAGACCAGTCGTGACGAGGCGAAAGCGGGACGCGAACTCCACCACAGGACGAGCTCCAGCGCCCGGTGCGCGGATTCCCGCACCGAACCGGCGGAACCGGCCACGAGCACCACTTCCGGTGCAGGCACCCCGGCGGACACCGCCTGCGCCAGTGCCGGGAGGTCCGGGTAGCTGGCGAAGTGGTCGTGCTCGAATCCCACCGCCGCCACCGTTTCCGATGCGACGCCGCCCGAGGGGCGCACCTCCACCCACCTGTTCCGGAACAGGGCGTCCCTCGGGGCGTTGCCGGGGGCGACGGCCGGTCGCAGCACCAGGGACTCCACGGACAGCACCGACCGCCCGTCACCATCGGTCACCGTGAGCCGCACCCCGTCCCTGACCGAACCGCGCAGCCACACCCGCAACGTGGACGGTGCCTCGGCGTGCGCGGTCACCCCAGTCCACACGAACGGCAACACCGGCCCGTCGATCTCCTCGGCCTGGCCACCGAGCCCTATCGCGTGCAGTGCGGAGTCCAACAGGGCGGGATGGACCACGAACCCCCGACCGTCCACCGGGCAAGCCACCTCGGCATAAACATCACCACCACGGCGCCACACCGTTCGCAGGCCTTGGAACGCGGGCCCGTAGCGCAGGCCGCGGTCCACCAGCGCGGGGTAGAGCCCGGTGACGGGGACCTCCTCAGCGTCCGGCGGTGGCCACTGTCCGACCGCCTCGGGTTCGGCGTCCGCCGGCGCGAGCACACCGGCGCCGTGTCGCAGCCAACCTCCTCCGTCGACCTTGGCATGCAGCTCGAGCCCGCGACGCCCGGTGCTGTCGGGCGGGCCGACTCGCAGCTGCACCGCCGCCCCGCCGTCCTCCGGCAGCACGAGTGGGCGCTCCAGGGTGAGCTCCTCGACCGTGCCGCAGCCGGCCGCCGCGCCCGCGTGCAGCGCGAACTCGAGCCAGGCGGTTCCGGGCAGGACCACCTCGTCCGACACGCGGTGATCGACCAGCCACCGGCACGACTCCACCGACAGGTGCCCGGTCAGCACCAGCTCGTCGCTCCCCGCCAGCTCCACCGGCGCGCCGAGGACGGGATGACCCCCGCTCCGGGACTCGCTCGGCATCAGCCAGAACCGGCTGCGCTCGAACGGATAGGTGGGCAGCTCGGTGAACCCCGGCGGGTCCCCGTCGAGCCACGCCGTCCATCGTGGGTGCAGGCCGCGGACGTACAGCTCGGCGAGCGAGGCGAGCACCGCCCGCCTGCCGTCCTCCGCACGGCGGAGCGATCCGACGGCCACAGCCTTGTCGCCGACGGCCTCCAGGATCGCGGGGAGCAGCACGGGATGCGGGCCGACCTCCACGAAGAACGAGTGCTCGGGTACCGCCAGCCCGGCGATCGCCTCGTCGAACCGCACCGGCAGACGCAGGTTCCGATACCAGTAGCCGGCGTCCAGCTCCGTTCCGGCCAGCACGCCGCCGGTCACCGCCGAGTGGAACGGGATGGCCGAGGCCTTCGGGGTGACCGGTGCAAGCTCAGCGAGGATACGGTCGCGGACGAGCTCCACCTGGGGCGAATGGGACGCGTAGTCGACCGCCAGCTTCCGCACCCGGACACCGGCCTCCGCCAGCTCGGCCACCAGCGCGTCGAGCTCTTCGGTGTCTCCGGCGACCACCACCGACCCCGGCCGGTTGACCGTCGCGATCGACAGCCGCTCGCCCAGCCGGGACCGCAGCTCGTCGGCCGGGAGCTCCACCGAGGCCATGCCGCCACGACCCGACAGTGCCAGCAGCGCCTTCGCGCGCCGGGCGACCACCAATGCGGCGTCCTCGAGGGACAGCGCGCCGGCCACGTGAGCCGCGGCGATCTCCCCCTGGCTGTGGCCCAGCACGGCGTCCGGCTCGATGCCGCAGGCTCGCCACAGCCCCGCGAGCGAGACCATCACCGCGAACAGCGCGGGCTGCACCACGTCCACCCGCTCCAGCGAGGGCGCCCCCGGCAGCTGGCGGAGCACCGCCAGCAGGTCCCAACCGACGTGCGGTGCCAGCGCTTCGGCGCAGCGCTCGAGGTGCGCCCGGAACACCGGGGACGTGTCCAGCAGGTCGCCGGCCATTGCTGGCCACTGACCGCCCTGGCCGGGGAAGACGAACACGACCTTGCCGGTCAGGTCGGCCGTGCCCGTGACCAGGCCAGCCACGGAGCCGCCCCGACTCAACGCGGTCAGCGCCGGCCGGGGATCCACGTCGAGCACCACCGCGCGACGGTCGAACGTGCTGCGTGAGGTCACGAGCGCGTGCGCGAGCCCGACCGGATCCCGGCCATCCAGGTGCGGCAGCAGCTGCCCCGCCCTGGCGCGCAGCGCGGAGTCGGTCCGCGCCGAGAGCACCCACGGCAGCGGATCCGCCTCGACGGCCGCCGGAGCTTCGACGGGAGGCGCCTCTTCGAGGATCACATGGGCATTGGTGCCGCTGATGCCGAACGAGGACACCCCCGCGCGCCGAGGCCGGTCCGCGCTCGCCGGCCACGGACGGTCCTCCCTGAGCAGCTCGACCGCGCCGGAGCTCCAGTCGACGTAGGACGCCGGGCTGTCCACGTGCAACGTCTTCGGCAGGGTCCGGTGCCGCAACGCCAGCACGGTCTTCAACACGCCGGCCACCCCGGCCGCCGCCTGCGTGTGCCCGATGTTCGACTTGACGGAGCCGAGGGCCAGCGGGGTCTCCCGGTCACGGCCGTAGGCGGCCACCAGCGCCGACGCCTCGATCGGATCGCCGAGCCGGGTTCCCGTGCCATGCGCCTCGACCGCATCCACGTCCTGGCTGCGCAGCCCGGCGTCGGCCAACGCGTCGCGGATCACCCGCTGTTGCGCGAGCCCGTTCGGCGCGGTGAGCCCGTTCGACGCACCGTCGGAGTTGACCGCGCTGCCCCGCACCACGGCCAGCACCGGGTGGCCGTGCGCGAGCGCGTCCGAGAGCCGCTCGAGGGCCACGACCCCGGCGCCCTCGCCCCAGCCCACGCCGTCCGCCGCCTCGGCGAACGCCTTACAGCGACCGTCCGACGCCAGCGCGCCCTGGCGCTGGAAAGCGGTGAACAACGCGGGGGTGGACATCACCGCGACGCCACCCGCCAGCGCAAGATCGCATTCCCGCGCCCGCAGCGACCGGACCGCCAGATGCAACGCCACCAGCGAGGACGAGCAGGCGGTGTCGATGGAGAGGGCCGGCCCCTCGAGCCCGAGCAGATAGGCGATCCGCCCGGACAGCACGCTGGCCGCTGTGGCGGTGGCCAGGTGGTCACCGTGCTCGTTGCGGCTGTTGAGCTCGCCGAGCAGCCGTCGGTAGTCCTGGTCGCTGGTCCCGGTGAATACCCCGGTCCGGGAACCCCGCAGGGACACCGGGTCGATCCCGGCCCGCTCCACCGCTTCCCACGAGACCTCCAACAGCAGCCGCTGCTGCGGGTCCATCGACAGCGCCTCGCGAGGACCAATGCCGAAGAAGCCGGCGTCGAACCACGCCGGGTCGGACAGGAACGCCCCCGCGCCGGTGAACTCGGCCGCCCAGCCGCGGTCGGCGGGGAACTCGGTGACCGCGTCCCGACCCGCGCTGATCAGCCGCCACAACCCGTCCGGTCCGCTCACCCCGCCGGGGAACCGGCAGCCCAAACCCACGACGGCGACCGGCTCATGCGCGCTCGCCTCGGCCTCGCGCAGCCGCCAACGCGTCTCCCGCAGTTGGGTGGTCAGGCGCCGGAGGGTGTCGAGCACCTTGTCGTCATCAGCCATCGAGCTGACCTTCCAGTGCCGAGGAAAGTTCCTGTTCGGCGAGGCCCAACATGGTGTCGAGATCGGCCACCTCGAACTCGGCCACCGCCCGCTCCGGTGCCGCCGTGGCCGGGGCCGGGTTGAGCTCGGCGTCGAGGTAGCCGGCCAGCGCGGTGGGGGTCGGATAGTCGAACACCGCGTTCGCCGGGACCCGGAGCCCGGTCTCCGCACTCAGCTGGTTGCGCAGCTCCACGACCGCCAGGGAGCTGAAACCCTGCTCGTGGAACGGCTTCCCGGGCTGGACCTGCGCGGCGGAATCGTGCCCCAGCACCAGCGCGGCGTGGTGGCTCACCAGCTCACGCAGCACGCGAACGCGTTCCGCCGGCGGCAGGCCGGCCAGCCGCCGGACCAGCGCGGAGGCCTCCAGCACCGGCGCGGCGGCCCTGCTCTGCCGCGCTTCGGGCAGCTCCGCGAGCAGCGGGCTGTGTCGGGTGGCGCCGAACACCGAGAGGAACTGCGCCCAGTCGACGTCCGCGACCACGAGCCCGGACTCGTCACCGGCGAAGGCAAGGGCCAGCGCGGCGACCGCCACGTCCGGGTCGAGCACCGACATGCCGTTGCGGCGCAGCCTCGCGCCCACGATCTCCGCGTCCGCCCCGTCCACCGCCATGCCGCCGGCCCCCCACGGCCCCCAGGCCACCGACGTGGCCGCGAGTCCGTCGGCGCGCCGTTGTTCGGCCAGCGCGTCGAGGTAGGTGTTGGCGGCCGCATAGTTGGCCTGACCCGCGTTGCCGACCGCGCCGGTGGCAGAGGAGAACAGCACGAACGCCGTCAGCTCCCCCGCCAGCTCGTGCAGGTTCTTCGCTCCCAGCACCTTGGCCCGCAGCACGCGCGCGAGCCGCGACGGGTCCAGCGCATCGATCACGCCGTCGTCGAGCACCCCGGCCGCGTGCGCCACGGCGGTCAGCGGGCGATCCGCGGGAATGCCAGCGAGCAGCGCGGCCACCGCGTCCCGGTCGGCCACGTCACAGGCGGCGACGTCGACCTCGGTGCCGAGCGCGGTCAGCTCGGCGACCAGCGCGGGGTCGCTCGCATGCCGGCCGGTCAACAGCAGTCGTTCGGCTCCCTCGGCGGCCAGCCACCGAGCGAGCTGCCGCCCCAGCGCACCGAACGCCCCGGTGATCAGCGTGGTGCCGCGCAACGGCCAGTCACGCCGAGGCCCGGTTCCGACCGGCGCGCGCACCAGGCGCCGCACGAACACCCCGGAGGCCCGCACAGCCACCTGGTCCTCTGCCGAGGACAGCACCCCGGCCAGCCGCCGCGCAACCGACGTATCCACCGTCGACGGCAGATCTACCAGCCCGCCCCAGCGCCCCGGGTGCTCGAGCGCCGCGACCCGGCCGAGTCCCCACACCATGGCCTGCCCGGGGCTACCGAGCCGGTCACCGTGGCCGGTGGACACCGCGCCCCGCGTCGCGCACCACAGCGGCACCTCGAGCTCGGCGTCGCCCATGGCCTGCACGAGCGCGGTGGTCGACGCGAGCCCGGCGGGTACCTCGGCCGCTGCCGGGGATGCCCGTTCGTCCAGCCCCAGCAGGGACAGCACCCCGTCGATCGGTGCACCGTCCCGGACGGACGCCAGCCGCTCGGCGATCTCCCTCCGACCAGCGCCGATACCGACGGGCAGCTCCTCGGCGCCGAGTACGTCGCGCAGCGTTTCCGGCACCGGTATGTCCTCGGCGTGCACGATCAGCCAGTTCCCTTGGCAGCTGGTCTGGTCCGCCGAGGGCTGCCACCTGATCCGGTACCGCAGCCGGTCCAGCACCGCCTCCCGGTCCTGGTTGCGCCGCCACGCCGACAACGCGGGCAGTAGCTCGCTGAACTTCCGGTCGGCACTCGTCCCCAACAGGCCGGTCAACCGCGGCAGGTCCGCACGGTCCACGGCCTCCCAGAACGCCGAGTTCGTGTCCTCGGACCGTCTCCCAACCACGTCCGGCAACAGCCAGTACCGCTTGCGCTGGAACGCATACGTGGGCAGGTCAACCCGCCGCGCCCCGCTCCCCTGGTACCACGTCGACCAGTCCGGCCCGTGGCCACGGACGTGCAGGGCGGCGACGGCATCGGTCACGTCGTCTCGCCGCAGGGCCGGGATCACCGCCGCGTCGGGGGTTTCGGCCAAGCAGTCCGCGCCCATCTCGGTGAGCGTCGTGTCCGGCCCCAGCTCGAGGAACGTGGCGACGCCCTCAGCTTCCAGGGTCCGCATGCCCTGGAGGAACCGCACCGTGCCGCGCACGTGCCGAACCCAGTAGTCAGGGGCGCACAGCTCGTCGCCGGCGGCGAGACTGCCGGTCAGGTTGGACACCACCGGGATGGCGGGCGGGTAGTAGGTCAGACTCTCCGCGACCGCACGGAACTCCTCGAGCATGGGGTCCATCGAGGCGGAGTGGAATGCGTGGCTGACCCGCAGGCGCTTGGCCTTGCGCCCCTGCTCACGACACCGCGCCGCGAGTGCGACAACGGCCGGCTCGGCGCCGGAGATCACTACCGACCGGGGCCCGTTCACAGCCGCCAGCGACACGCCGGAAGGCAACGGCGCGAGCTCGTCCACCGAGGCCGCCAGCGCGAACATCGCCCCGCCCTGGGGCAACGCCTGCATGAGCGTGCCCCGTGCCTCGACCAGCACGCACGCGTCCCGCAGGGAGAGCACGCCGGCCAGATGGGCGGCCGTCACCTCGCCGATGGAATGCCCGAGCAGCAGGTCAGGGCGGATACCCCAGCTCTCGAACAGCCGGAATAGTGCCACCTGGAAGGCAAACAGCGCGGGCTGCGCGAACTCGGTGCGGTCGAGCACCTCCTGGTTCGAGCCGAACACCGTCTCCTTCACCGGCAGCGCCAGTCGGGTAACCACCTCGTCGAAGGCCTCGGCGAACACCGGGTACGCGGCGTACAGCTCGCGCCCCATGCCCACCCGCTGGCTGCCCTGCCCCGTCAGCAGGAAGGCCAGGCCGCCGTCGGCCACCACGCCCTCGACCCGCTCGGGGTCGGGTCTGCCCACTGCCAGCGCGGTGAGCGAGCTCCGGAGCCGGTCCCGGTCACCGCCGGTGAGCACGGTCCGGTGCGTGAGCGCGGACCGGCTCGTGGCCAGCGAGAAGCCGATATCGCGCGCGGTAAGCCCGGGGTGGGCGTCCCAGTGGGTGGCGAGACGCCCGGCCTGGGCACGCAGCGCCGCCGCCGAGCCGCCGGAGATTGTCCACAGTGGGCAGGGGCGCCTCGCGGACTCCGCCGGCGACTCCGTCCCGGCAGGCGGCTCGGCCAGCGACCGCGACTCGGCAGGCGACTCGGCGGGCGACTCGGCGGGCGCCGGCGGCTGCTCGAGGATCAGGTGGGCGTTGGTTCCGCCGATCCCGAACGACGACACGCCCGCGCACCGGGGTCGGCCGTGGTCCGGCCACGGGGTTTCCCGGGTCACCAGCCGCAGCCCGGCGTCCCAGTCCACGTGTGAGCTGGGCCGGTCGACGTGCAGGGTGGCCGGGACTGTGCCATGCCGCATGGCGAGCACCATCTTGACCACTCCGGCCGCACCGGCCGCGGCCTGCGCGTGGCCCAGGTTGGACTTCACCGAACCCACCAGCAGGGGCCGGTCCGGCGGCCGGTGCGCGCCGTACGCCGCCAGCAGGGCGCCTGCCTCGATCGGGTCCCCGAGTTTGGTGCCGGTGCCGTGCGCCTCCACGACGTCTACTTCGGACGGTCGCAGCCCGGCATCGGCGAGCGCGGAGACCAGCAGCCGGTGCTGCGCGGCGCCGTTGGGTGCGGTGAGCCCGTTGCTCGCCCCGTCGGAGTTGACCGCCGACCCCCGGATCATGGCCAACACCGGGTGACCGTTGTGGCGGGCGTCGGACAGCCGCTCCAGCACGAACATCCCGCCGCCCTCGGCCCAGGCGGTGCCGTCGGAGCCCTCGGCGAAGGGCTTCACCCGTGCGTCCGGCGCCAGCCCGCCCTGGCGGCTGAACTCGACGAACACCATCGGCGACGACAGCACGGTCACCGCCCCCGCCACCGCCAGCGAACACTCGCCCCGGCGCAGCGCGGCGGCCGCGAGATGCAAACCGACGAGCGATGAAGAGCACGCCGTGTCGATCGCGAGGTTGGGTCCCTGGAACCCGAAGGTGAACGAGATCCGGCCGGAGGCCACGCTGACCACGGTGCCGAGCGCCAGGTGCGGTCGGGTACCGACGCCGGCCTGCCCCGGGCCGACGCCATAGTCCCCGTGCGACAGCCCTGCGTAGACACCGGTATCGCTGCCGCGCAACGTGGCCGGATCGATACCGGCCCGTTCGAACGCCTCCCAGGTCAGCTCGAGCAGCAACCGCTGCTGCGGGTCCATCTCGAGTGCTTCGTGGCCGCCGATGCCGAAGAACGCCGGGTCGAACTCGGCGGCGTTGTGCAGGAACCCACCCTCGCGCACGTAGCTCGTACCGGGCCGCTGCCGCCGAGGGTCGTACAGCTCGGTGAGGTCCCAACCGCGGTCCTCCGGCAGCGGCGAGATAGCGTCGCGGCCCTCCGCGACGAGCTGCCAGAGATCCTCCGGCGATTGCACCCCGCCGGGAAACCGGCAGCTCATCCCGACGATGGCAATTGGCTCGTCCGGACCGCCCCGCCGCCGGACGGCGGCCACCGGCACGGGCGCGCGGTTCTCCAGGTATGCGGCCAGCCGGTTCGGGGTGGGGTGGTCGAACAGCGCCGTCGTGGCGATCTTCAGCCCGGTTCGCTTCCGCAACCGCTTCACCAGCGCCACCGCGCCGACCGAGTCGAGGCCGAGCTCGACGAACGACCGGTCCGCCCGGTAGCCGCCGTCGATCATCGCCTCGGTCTCGGCCCGGATCAGCCGAGGTAGCTCCGTCGCCCGATCCACGGCACGCGATGGCCGCGCCACCTCGGTCGGCAGGTGCACGCGACGGCCATCCCAGCCTGCGAAGACCTCGGCCCAGTCCACCGGGACACCGTGCGTGTGCAGCTCGCCGAGGTTGCCCAGCACCGCGCGCAGATCGGACCGATCGCCGCGCAGCGCCGCCGCGACGAGCACCTCCCCGGCAGCGGGCCCGGGGAGCGTCTCCTCGACCAGCGCGGCCAGCACCCCGTTGGCGCTCATGTCCAGGTAGGTGTCGACGCCCGCCGCGTCGAGGCTGGTCACGCAGTTGAGGAAGTGTCCGGTGCCGCGAACCTGCGCTCCCCAGTACTCGGGCCGGCAGACTACGTCCGGGTCGGACCCCAGGGCGGGGTGTACCGGGACCAGCGGGATGCGCGGCGGTTGGGGGGACAGGCCGCGGGCGAACCGTTCGAAGTCGCCGGCCATCGCGGCGACGTGCGGTGAGTGGAAGGCGCGGTCGACCGGCAACCGCTTCACCTTGCGACCTCGGTCCGACCACAGCCCGGCAATCCGCAGCACGGTGTCGCGGTCGCCCGAGACGACCACTGAGTTCAGGGCGTTCACGGCGGAGATCGCGGCCAGGTGATCGAGCCCGGCCAGCGACTCCAGCGCCTCGGCCTCCGAGACGCGCAACGCCACCATCGCGCCGCCGGCGGGCATCTTCTCCTGGAACAACCGGACCCGCTCGGCCAGCAGCGCGGACACCTCGGGCAGGGTGAAAACGCCGGCCACCGTCGCCGCGGCCAACTCACCGACCGAGTGCCCAGCCACGAAGTCCGGGCGCACGCCCCAGCTCTCGAACAGCCGGAACAGCGCCACCTGCAGCGCGAACAGCGCATCCTGGGTGTACATCGCCTCGTCGGCGGGCGCTACCTCGGTGGCGCGGGCGCCCAGCAGCAGGTCGCGCACCGACCAGGCGGACGCCGCCTCCATGTGTCCGCACACCTCGTCGAGGGCCGAGGCGAAGACGTCGAACAGCGGGTAGAGCTCCCGACCCATCCCCGGTCGCTGCCCACCCTCACCCGGAAAGAGAAAAGCCACCTTACGACCGGTGCCAGTCTCTGCGGGTCCGCCCCAGCCACCGGCGAGCTCGCCGAGACCTTCGACGAGCTCGGCCCGGTCGCCAGCGAGCATCACCGCCCGATGCGTCAGGTGCGGGCGGGCGACCGCAAGGGTGTGCGCGGTGTCGAGTAGGTCGGGGCCGCCGGGCTCGGTCAGGTGGGCGCGCAAGCTCTCCGCCTTGCCCCGCAACGTCTCCGGGCCGTCGGCGGACAGCAGCACGGGCAGGGTGGCGACGTCGGCTCGCACCGGTGGCAACGGACGCGCGGGCGGTGCGGACAGCACCAACGCGCAGCCCGTCCCGTCGCCGTCCGAAGACGTGAGGACAGCGGTCAGGGGACGGTCCGGACCGACCGGGTCGCACACACCCGGCACCTGCCTGCGGCCGAGCAGCACCGGCAGCTCCCGCAGAGCCCCCGCGGCGTCGTCCGCCTCGCTCAGCCAGTCGTCATTGCGCTCGAACAGGTCGGCCAACGCGGCTTCGTCGCGGTGATAGCCACGCCGCCACAGGAACCGGATGGCGTCGCGGTCCACCCCGGCGCGAGCACAGGCCCGCCGAACCACGTCGCCCCGGCCGAGTGCGCCGCCGTCGACCACACAGTGGATCGGGTCGCCGTCGACCAACCCGGCCGAAACCGGCTTCAGCACCAGGAATGTGCTGCTTCCGTCCGGCAGGACGACCCCGGCGAGCGCAAGAGTGGCCTCCCCCGTGTGGATGCTCTGGCAGGCTAGATGAACCACCCCGGCGGGAAGGATGTGCAGCGTGACCGAGGGCCCGAGCACGCCCAGTTCGGTGCCGATCAACTCGGCCCCCTCGGTGGCGAACACGCCGGCCGTGGAGTCCCGAAGTCGTTGCGGGACGATGCCGGCATTCTCCAGTGCCCGCATCGCGGCTTCGATCGGTGGAACCGCCGGGAGGACACGGGACAAGCCGATCACCGCGACCGGTTCCGGGTGTGCGATGTTGGCTGGCTGCATAGGACCACCTGTCCTGGTCTCGCCGACCGAGGGCGACCGAAGCAACACCCGGCACTGGTGGTCGACAGAACGAGAAGTAGGAATACCAGCAGACGTGTGACTTCACTTAGGAATATGCTGTGAGTCGTAGCCTAACCGGCCCCGGCGAGAAATTCAGCCCCGCTGTCAGACGGAGCAGACGTTTCAGTCGTTCTACTAGTCTCCCCGGCGGCCAGCTCCGATTTCTTGTCCGTCGCCGGCGGGCTGTGCCAGGCTGAACTCCTGCGGAGCCGCGATCACCTGGTTCGCAAATAATTCGGATCACAGATTCCGGATCAGTCGGATCCACCACTCCAGGTTCAGGGAATTCATGGCCGGCTAATCATGCACCGTCAGCATGGCTACCTTGGAACATGAATGGTAAGAGTCCGAATTCAAATGAGCTGCTGTTTCCGATATCCGGGGGGATCACGGTGAAACGAGGTATGCGAGCCGCTCTGCTCGGCGGCGAGACACTCGGGGCGAGCCTGACCCTGTCGGCACGGGCGTCTCCAGCCTCCAGAGCGGCGTTCCCCACCGCCGGTGACGACATCTCCGCCGCGGACCTCGACGCCGTTTCCTGCGCCGCGGCGCACGAGTTCCTGCGCGCCGGGGTACATCCCGGCGACGTCGTCGGCGTGCTGGTGCCTACCGCCGCCCGCTTCCTCACCACGATCTTCGGGCTCTGGCGGGCCGGCGCGGCGATCAGCGTGCTGCCCGTCCAGGCCGGATTCGGTGACGCGGGAGGCACCGCGCGCCGCCTCTCCCGCATCGCCGGCGCCTCGGGTATGCGCCACATCGTTCTCGACCCCAGCTACGACTCTCTCGGGCGCGAACTCGCCGCGTCGAGTTCCGATCTGACGCTGCTGCCGCCACCATCTCCCAGCGGCACCGGCAGCGCGCTCACCCTGCCGACCGTGGACCCCGACTCGCTGGCCGTCGTGCAGTTCACGTCCGGCAGCACCAGCCAGCCCAAGGGCGTGATGCTGCCGCATCGGACGACCATGGCCGGCCTACGCGCCTGCGTCGTGTCGGGCGCGTTCAGCCCCGACGACGTCTTCGTCCAGTGGGTCCCGACGTTCCACGACATGGGCCTGTTCGGCCTGCTGTCACACTGGCTCAACGGTGCCGACGTGCACGTCTTCTCTCCGACCACTTTCCTCCGGCGGCCGGGCGCCGTGCTCGAGTACTTCGCCGCCCGCCGAGGCACGGTGATCACCGGCCCCAACTTCTCCTACGACTACCTGCTCGACAACATGCCGGCAGAGCGGCTGGCCACGCTCGACCTCTCCAGCTGGCGACTGGCGTTCAACGGCGCCGAACCGATCAGCTCGGCCACCGTGCGGCGGTTCACCGAGTCGCTGGCGCCCAGTGGGGTCGACTCGTCGGTGATGTACCCGGCCTACGGGATGGCCGAGGCCACGTTGTCGATCAGCTACCCCGAACCGGGCGATGCGCCGAGGATCCGCGCGGTGGACCGCGACGAGCTGGGCGCGACCGGTGCCGCGCGTCCGGTCGCCGAGACCGCGCCCGCCGCCAAAACGATCGTCTCGGTGGGACGTCCGGTGCACGGCGTTCAGCTCCGGATCGTCGGTGAGGACGGTGCCGAGGTCGCCGATGGCGCGCTTGGGGAGATCCAGATCTCCGGCGAGTCGGTGACCCCGGGCTACTTCCGCAATCCCGAGGCGACCGCCGCGGCGTTCGACGACGGCTGGCTGCGCACCGGCGATCTCGGCGTCCAGCTCGACGGGGAGCTGTACGTCACCGGGCGGCGCAAGGAAATGGTCGTGGTGCGCGGGCAGAACTTCTTCCCGGACGACGTCGAGCACGTCGCGCGCGCCGTGCCGGGGGTGTACCGCCACCGCTGCGTCGCCTTCTCCGACACCGATGCCGGGGGCGGCGAGCGGATCGGCGTCATCGTCGAGGCCGGCGGCGACCCCGCCCAGGTGCGCGAGGCGGTGCGCAAGCGGGTGTCCGCCGAGCTGGATCTGGCTCAGGTGCACGTCTACGTGGTGAAACCCCGCTGGATCCCGCGCACCACCAGTGGGAAATGGCAACGAGTGCTGGCCGCACGGCTCGTCACCACTGAGGTCAGCGCCGAGGGCGACGAAGGAGAGCTCTCCCCGGTGACCAGCGGAAGTCGAGACCAAGGAGAACCGGTGTGAACACTAGGACGGAATCGGCGGTCGGGGTCCCGCTGCTCGACGACAAGCAGATGAACAGCGCCCGGGTGTTCGCCGGCTACCAGCACGCGACCTGGGAGCTGCACCACATCCCGTGGGGAGAGTTCCGGGCCGACCTGGTGCTGCCCGAGCACATCGTGTTCGCCAAGGGCGCCATCGTCGGCGAGTCGAACGTCATCGCCGCGACGCACGGCCTGCTGAACGAGTTCGCCGACGACTACGACTTCTCCCAGTTCGCGTGCATCTGGGGCTATCAGGAGATCCAACACCACCTCGCGTTCCAGACCTGGTTGCAGCTCGCGGGGCACAGCGTCGACTACGGCACGACGGCCTCGATGCGAGAGGCATACCCGCCGGGTGTGACCAGGGCGGCCACCTTGGCCACGAACGTCATCTGCGAGGTACTTGCCACGCACGCCTACAAATGCGTGGCCCGGAGCATGAAGGAGCCGGTCCTCGCGGCCATCCTGAAGAAGGCCAGTGGCGACGAGGCGCGGCACGCGCGGGAGTTCGTCAACTACACCGCTGCGCAGCTGGCCGCACGACCGGAGGAATGCGCGTCGGTGGTGGAGACCCTGTACGTCTACATGGGCACCACTCGGGAGCTGTACCGCCATCCGGTCAGTCGGTTCAAGGGACATCTGCCCGAGCTGGAGAACCACGAGACGATCGACGAGATGTTCGCCTACTTCGCCGAGGTAGATGACGACGGCACGGAATGGGACAAGTGCTGCGAGCAGTTGTTCAAGTATTTCTCCACGCTCACCGGCTATCGGCTGACAAAAATGGCCGACGTTCGACGGGCGATTGCCGAGGAGTCGATGAAAGAGACGGTCTCGACATGAGCATCGCGCGGCGCACGGTCGGCGAGGCGATCGAGTTCCCGTGGCACGCCGAGCCCTCCTTCAACTGCTTCGGCTGCTCGCCGCGCAACCCCATCGGGCTCAAACTGCGCATGATGCGACTGCCGGATGGCGAGTACGCGGCCGAGACAACGTTCTCGGAGAACTACGCGTCCTATCCCGGGATCGTGCACGGCGGCATCGTGAACGTACTGGTCGACGAGGTGATGGGCGACACCCTCGCCCTGATCCACGGCATGCTCGCGTTCTCCATCACCCTGCGCACCAAGATGCTGCTGCCGCTGCGGGTCGCTGTGCCCTACCTGACGCTCGGGCGGATCACCGGCCGGGGGAACGGAGTGCTGCACACGGAGGCCGAGGTCAGCGGGCCCGGCGGGGAGCTGCACGTCATGGCGACCGGTACCTATCAGCCGATCCGCTCCGAACAGGCCAGGACCCTGATGGAGCTGGACGAGGCCGCCTTCGGCCGCGTCCAGCACTACTTCGACCACGGGACAGGAGAATCATGACCGCCGAGACCACCAGCCAGGACCAGATCGCCGCAATCGCCACGGAGTACCTCGCCACCGAGCTGAAGATCGACCCGAGCGAGATCGCCCGCACCGACGTGCTCAAGGACCTGCCCGGCGCCGACTCGATCAAGTTACTGCGCGTGGTGTCCAAGCTGGAACGTAGGTGGGACGTCGAGTTCGACGACGAGTCCATCTTCGCGGCCTCGACCGTCGACGAACTGACTGTCCTCGTGCAGAAGTACGTCAGCGGGGAGCTGACGGCACGGTGACCACCCTGAGCCCCCAACAGGCTTATCAGGCCACCAACAAGCATTACGAGCTGCCCGCCGAGCTGTTCAGCATCTATCTCGACCAGCGGCTCAAGTACAGCTCCGGGCTGTACCTGGACGAACACACCGACCTCGACCAGGCGCAGACGCACAAGCTGCATTTCGTCGCAAGGCAGCTCGGCCTCACCGGCGGCGAGCGGCTGCTCGACATCGGCTGCGGCTGGGGCAGCCTGATCCTGTTCATGGCGCGGGAATATGGCTGCCATGCCACCGGTATCACCCCGTCGCGGCCGCAGGCCGAGCATATCCGGGCGCAGGCGGAGAAGTCGGGAGTGGCCGACCTGATCGAGCTCGAGCTCGGCTCGTTCGCCGATATCGAGGTAGCCGGGCAGTTCCAAGCGGTCACCATGCTCGGGTCGATCGTGCACATGCCGAACCGCACGGCGGTGCTACACAAGGCGTACGGATTGCTGCGCCGAGGCGGGTCGCTGTATTTGTCGGAAAGCTGCTTTCGGGACCGCGCGACCTACGACGAGTTCTCCCGGCGGCCGGGCACCAAGCACGTCACCGAGGGCATCTTCGGGTTCGCCGACATGGTGCCGCTGTCGACACTCGCGGAGGCGGTGGAAACGGCCGGCTTCAGCCTCACCGGCCTCACCGACCTCACCGCGCATTACCACCGCACGATCGAAGAGTGGGAGCGCCGGGTTGAGGCCGCGCGGGACCGCGTCGAACTGGTGGCGCCCGGCATGGCCGAGCCGCTGGTGCGGTATCTCCAGACGGCCAACGCCGGATGGGGCTACACCACCAAGCACTACGCGCTGACCGCGCTGAAATCCCGAATGGGCCCGACGGAGGCACCGTGTCCGAAGGCCTGATCAAGTCCCCGACGAACCGGATGCGGTTCTCGATCGCCCCGGAAGACGTGCGGGAGCTACCGCGGAAGGCAGTGCGGCGCGGCGCCGCCCGGCAGTGGACGGTCGACGAGCTGCCGTGGGAAGAGTTGCGCCCCGAGCAACTCACCCAGACCGACCGCTCGGTGGTCCGGTTCATCACCTTCATCGAGGACCACATCCCCGGATACCTCACCTACTTCCTAGAGGCATTCCCGACGTCCGGCGCTGACCTGGCGATCGAGGATTTCTGTTTCAACCGGGAGTACTTCCGGTTCCTGGTCGCCTGGGCGAATGACGAGGAGCGGCACGCCTCGGTGCTCACCAGGTACCAGGTCGAGGCCGGCATCAACGACCCCGACACGTTGATGAGGGAGCTGGCCGAGGAAGGGCGCAAGAAGTTCGCGCTGCCCTATGAGAACCCGGTTCAGGCGTTCACATACACCCTGGTGCAGGAGAAGGCCACCCAGCTGTTCTACCAGCGGTTCAACGCGGTCGCCACGGAACCGGTGCTGCGCGACCTGCTGCTGAGGCTGGCCAGGGACGAGGCGCGGCATTTCGCCTTCTACGCCGAGCTCATCGGCGCCTACATCGAGCGGCACGGGCTCGCGGCGACGGTGCCGGACCTCAAGGATGTGCTGGGTACCTTCCGGATGCCGCTGGCGGACACGCTCAACGGGTACTGGCGATGGTCACTGAAGATCGCCGACGCCACCTCCTACGACCACACCGAGGCCTACGACGCGGTGGTCCGGCTCGTGAACGGCTTCGCCACCTCGAGAGGTAACGCGTCGGCGGCCGACCTGGCCGAGTTCGTACACCGAATCCGCGCAGTCTGACGCAAGTGCGGGCGGGCTGGAGCCCGCCCGCACTCAGCGGACGAGCGTGACCGGGAGCTCCCGGACGCCGCGGAAGCTGACGTTCGGGCGCCACACAAGGTCGTCCCGGGCGAGCTCGATCGTGGAGAACCGCCGCAGGAGCTCGGCGAGCACCATGGACGTCTCCAGTTTTCCGAGTGCGGCCCCGATGCAGTAGTGCGGGCCACCACTGAAAGCGAGAGTCTTCACGCCAGTGCGAGTCACGTCGAGTCGATCGGGATACGGGTAATACTCCGGATCCCGGCCCGCCGCACCGAAGAGCAACATCACCTTGGCCCCCTCGGTGAGGGTCGCGTCCCGCAACGGCACCTCACCGGTGAGCAGCCTGGACACAATCTGGACCGGCGCGTCATATCGAGCGATCTCATCGATGGAGTCGGCAACGATCTCGGGTTTTTCGCGCAGCAACCGGAGCTGGTCGGGATGCCGGAGCAACGCCAACAGCCCATTTCCAATCAGATTTACCGTTGTCTCGTGTCCGGCGACGAACAAGAACTGAACATTGGCGATGATCTCGTCGTCCGTCAGCCGGACACCGTCGACCTCGGTATTCGAGAGCAGCGACAGGATGTCGTCGCGCGGCGCGGACCTGCACTCCGCCAGCTGACCCGCGACATAGTCGTGGAACTCCACCTCCGCGCTATTCATTTCGGCCGCGTCGGCCAGCGTGATCGAGGGGTCGATCACGCGGCTGATGTGCTCTGTCCAGCGACGGCACTCGGCCCGGTCGCTGGCGGGGAGACCGAGAAGCTCGCAGGTCACGGTGACGGGAAGCGGCAGGGCGAGCGCGTCGATCAGGTCGACCTGCCCCTCCCCCACCACGTTGAGCAACCGGTCGATCTCAGCGGCGATCCGCAGCCGCAGTCGTTCCACCGAGGCCCGGGTGAACACCTTGCCAATCACACCGCGGATCCGCCGATGAGCCGGCCCGTCGAGCATCAACATCCAATTCTGCACACTCTGTATGATTGGACTTTCCGGACCACCGCGGCGGGCCGTCCACGTTTCGCTCCGATAGAACTCGCTGGACACCCCTGGCGCACGCAGCACCGCTTCGACATCAGCGTAGCGCGACAGCACGATGTACCCGAACTTCGATTCATGAATTGGATCGGTCTCGCGCAGCCGTCGATAGATCGGATACGGATCCGACCGCAGGGCCGGATCGCGCGGATCGAACTCCTTCATCATTTCAGCCTAGCCCTGGAGCCAAGCTCCACGGAATATCGCGGCAAGATACGATGATTCTAACTAGACAAACTACTAAAAGTGCGCCATAAATCGCATGGATCATCTCGAGAACGCTATGATTCGAGGCACAGCGTGCGGCTGTGGCACTGCCGCGGCCCCATCTGCGGTTACGCGAGTCGCCACGTTAACCGAGGAGATCTATCGGGATGTCAACGTGCCCGCAGCCAGCAGAAATCCCGCAGTTGAGCGGCGCCGCCGTGGCCTGGGCCGATACACCGGTCCTGCTCGACCAGAGCTTCATCGCGGACCCGTACGCGGTCTACGAGCTGCTGCGCGACGCACGCCCGGTGACGCGGGCGCAGGTTCCGCCGGCACCGCCGTTCTGGCTCGTCACCCGGCACGAGGATGTGCGGGCCGCGTTGACCAACCCTCGACTGGCCAAGGACGCCGCCGGGTTAGCCGAGCTGATTGCCCGCCGGGCAGGGGACGGGTACGAGGGAACGAGCCTCGGCCAGGCACTCCACGACCACATGCTCAACTCGGATCCACCCAGGCACACCAGGCTGCGCAAGATGGTGAGCAGGGCATTCACCGGGCCGACCATCGCCCGGTTGCGCCCTCGGATGGAGTCGCTGGCCGCGGAGCTGGCCGGAGCGGTAGCGGCCCGACTGGCGGAACGACAGACCGTCGACCTGATCGAGGAGTTCGCGTTCCCCCTGCCCATGACGGTGATCTGCGAGATCCTCGGGGTTCCGGACGAGCAGCGGGCCGAGTTCAGCGCCTGGTCGCACACGCTGTTGTCCGCCGGGCCGTTCGAGCAGTACCTGGCGGCCGCGGCGTCGATGGGCGCGTACCTGAGCAGGCTCGTGGCGGACAAGCAGGCACACCCCGGCGAGGACATCCTCTCCGCGATCGTCGCCGCGGCCGAGGACGCCGACCGGCTGTCCGATGCCGAGGCCACGTCGATGGCGTCTCTGCTGCTGGTGGCGGGCCACGAGACCACGATGAACCTGATCGGCAACGGCATGCTCGCGCTGATGTGCGATCCCGCCCAGCTGGCGCGGTTGCGCGCCGACCTGTCGATGTTGCCCAGCGCGGTGGAGGAGTTCCTTCGGCTGGACAGCCCCGTGAACCTGGCCACCACACGATTCACGACCGTGCCGGTGACCATCGCCGGAACCGTGATCCCGGAAGGCGAGATCGTGCTGCTCGCCCTCGGCTCGGCGAACCGCGACCCGGCAGCGTACGAACGGCCCGACGAGCTGGATGTCGGCAGCGGCGCCGGCAGCGGCCTCGCCTTCGGCCATGGCATCCACTACTGCCTGGGGTCACAGCTGGCTCGCCTGGAGGGGGAGATCGCCTTCCGAGCGCTGCTCGAACTGCTCCCCCCGTTGACCTTGGCCGGGGAACCCAACGATCTGGTCTGGCACAACAGCATCCTGCTCCGAGGTCTCACCCGACTCCCCGTCCGGCTGGCCGGCTGATCCCGGCTGTACCGGTGCGACATCCTCGAAAGGAGCGGACACATGTTGGAACACGTTTCGCTGAGCGGCACGACACACGACGCCCCGACCGCCGACGACAGACTCGACTTCAACGCGCTGTGGGGCCTGTCGCCGCGGTTCGACCTGGTCATGGCGATCGGTGAGCACCTGCACCGCGCACTGGGCAGCCGGTCCGGACCGACCTCCGTGGCCTGCTACGACAGTTGGTCCGCCCGCATCGCCATCGAGGTGATCGCCGACGGACCGAGATCGGCGGACACCTGGTTGCTGGTCGGCGAACCGACGGACGAGCTGTTCGCACGAGCCGAGCGCCGCCGGGTGACCCTCGCCGAGGCCACCGCGGAGAGGGCGAGGCGTGCGGCCGTGGTGGTCGCGCCGAGGCTCGACGGGATGGCCGACACAGTGGTGGGTACCGAAGTGTCGTCACTCAGCGCCGGGCATGCCGACCAGTGCACCCTGGTGTGGTCGATGTCGCGCTGCTGGCCGGACCGGGTGGCCGCGACCCGCGCGCTGTTCAAGGCCCACGGGTTCCACGAGCTGGCAACCGAGTCGGTCGGTGTCGCCGCCCCCTGGCTGCCCGGCTGGTTCGTCGCGTCCCAGGCGCGCGGCCCGGTCCTGGCGTCACCCGGCGTTGCGGTGACTCCCTGACTCCAGGGAGTCACCCGGCAGGGGTATACGACGGACGCCGTTGTGAGCGTCCGCTGAGTACGAGTTCGGCAACTGCCGCAGCTCCGCCGCGAACGACTGGAGCAACTCGGCGTAGGCAACGCTCAGTTCCGCCACCGATTCCAGGCAGTGCGGAGGCAGTCGCCTCTTCATCTCTCCGTCGGCGCGCACGACTGCCTGACAGGAGTCGAACATGCGCAGCAGCGTCCTGCCCGCGTCGGTAAAGCGGAGCGACGGGTCCTTGCGGAGTTGGTCGAAACTCGGTGCCAACTCCGAGATCGACCTGTTCGGCAGCAGTTTCTGCGGGCTCGTGCCCGAGACGTCGAGACGCCTTGCCGCGACGGGCTTCTTCGACTGCGCGGCGCGCTCGGGCACCGGATCCTCCCCACGACGGATTCGGTTGCGTACGTCCGCCGCCGTCGCCGGCGCGATACCCGCCTCACGGGCCACCTGCCGGAGCGAGATGTCAGGCCTGCTGGCGACCAGCTCGGCAGCACGCGCCCTGCCGGCCGAGGCGTCGACCGGCCGGGACCGTCCGTCGCGCCCAATCCTGCTGGCCGGCTGCGGAACGTGGTTCGCCACCTTTGCCCGCAGCGCGGCGATCTTCCTACCGGAGAGTCCGACAACGATCGCGACCATTCGGTCGGACCATTCGGGGTGTGAGGTGAAGATGTGCTCGGCCGCGGCGAGACGATCATTCTGCGACAGCGGCAGGCCGTGCTGGCTGTTGGCCGTCACCGAAAGAAGGAACACATCTGATTCGCTGCCATGAAAGAATCGGACCGAAATTTCAGTTTCACCGCGCAGCACGGCAGCCTGCAGGCGGTGAATGCCGTCCACGACTTTCCGCGAAGGCAGATGAGCGACGATGGGCGGCAGGACCGCGCCGGACTCGGCGAGTACTCGCACGTGATCGACGTCCGCACCGTCAAGACGCGGAGACTCGGATATGACCAGGGACTCGATGGGTACACGCGATACTCGTGAACGCTGTATCTGCTCGTACTGGACCAATAGATGTTTTTCGAGTGCACTTTCGTTACAGATTGAACCGCGCATAGTGTCGTTCAATCTAACCGCCCCCACGTAACTGAAACCGGAAGAGCATCCGACGCGCACGAGAAAGGGCGTCGCAACCTTGCGGGGTGGACCGATCGAGATCCACCTGCCCAATCTATTTCTAGCCGCGCCACTAGTCATGACCCTATAAGGGGCCTCGACCCCAGCCAACCCCTAGACAAGGGGTTATCACCCCACACCCTGGCATACTCAATAGGGGTTTCGGCCGTTTATCAAACATTTACGTTTCGTTGACAGTCGCGTGCCATCATGGCTCGACGTGCTGTTTTCTCCAGCGACTCGAGCCGCGGATCGACGCGCCGAATACACGCGGACCCACGGCTCTTATAGCGTAGAGGGCGCAGCCAGATGCGCAATAAATCACCAATGATGCCGGTGAACCTTAGACGAACCGATACCGAATCACCCGGTGCCGGCCTCGCCTCACTGGCACACTGCGACCGCACAGTCGTCGAGCTTGGGCCCCCGGTCGCGCAAGATCCCGCTCAGTTCGCTGCGGCGCCGGACGTTCAGCTTCCGGTAGGCCCGGGTCAGGTGCTGCTCGACCGTGCTCACCGTGATGCAGAGCTTGCGGCTGATCTCGCGGTTGCTGCTGCCGAGTGCGGCGAGCGCTGCGACGCGGCGCTCGGCGTCGGACAGCACCGAGAGCATCTCCGCCACCTCGGCCACGCTGTCCTGATCACCGGACAGGCCCACGCCGGCCTGCTCCAGAAGCCGCGTGCACAGCACCGTCAAGCCGCCGCTCTTGGACACCGACATCGCCCGGCGCACCGTCAGCGCCGACTTGTCCAGCTCGCCGACCTCCCGTAGCGACTTGCTGAGCTGTACCAGGCCGTGCACCAGCTCCACCCGGTCGCGGGCGGCCCCGGCCAGACCGACGCTCTCCCTGAGCAGCGCCAGCCCCTGCCGTCCCCCGGTGGAGGCCGCCAGCAGCCGCAACCCGGTGGCCCGGGACCGGCGGTGGCCACCACCGGGGCGATCGAACTGCTCTGTGACCAACTCGCGGACCCGGTCGTGCTCCCCCAGCTCCAGATACACGTGCGCGGCGTCGGTGCGCCACGGGAGGAATCCGGGTAGGTCAAGCTCCCAGCTCACGGCCAGCTGGCCGCACTGCAGGAACACACTCAGCGCGGCCAGCGGTCGCGATGTCGCGAGGTAGTACACGCCGCGCGCCCGCAGATACATCAGGCCGAACGTGCTGCAGTACAGCCCGTCCGTTACGTCATGGGCGAGCCAGCGTCTGGCTGCCGCGACATCTCCGAGCAGGCTGTTCGCGGAGACGAGTACGGCGAGCGGAGAGCCGATCGCCACGCCCCACCCCTCCACGGTCGTCCACTCGAGCGCCTCGGTCGCGTACTCGATGGCTGACCGCAGGTTCCCCAGCCGGAGTGCGGCCCCTGCACAGACGGACAGCAGCATTGCGTCCCGCCCGGGCACGTTCGCGTAGCGCTCCTGGTCGAGCAGCGTCGTGCACCACTGCTCGGTCTGGTCCTCCTGTTCGGCGTAGAGCAGCGCGACCAGTGCGCAATGGGTGGCCGGCGCCGAGATTCTCTCCGAGAGCGCGGTATTGAGTGTCTCCTCGGCCCAGCGCACGACGGACGCGTCCGCACCGTCGTCAGCCAGCGGGTTGATGAGACCGCCGGGGCGGGGTCGAGCGGTCAACGCGCCGCTGCCCAGTACTGCACGCGCCCGGCTCCGCAGGTCGAGATAGCCGTTCTCGATCAAGCGCGGAAACCACGTCAGCAGCCACAGCAGGGTCGACTGAATCTCGGCGTGCTCCCGCTCGTCGAGCGTCCCCTCGGCCTCGGCGAGCCGCCCGAGCACCTCGGCGGCCTGCTCGATCAGGCCGAACCAGGCGAGCAGACGCACCAGGCAGGCGGTGTCGCGGCGACTCAGGTACCCGTCCCTCGACGCGGTCGTAAGTGCGCCGAGATGGCGCCGGGCCCGCAGCGGGTTGAGGCCGAACTGGATGAAAGTCCGCTGCGCGAGGAACGCGGCGCGCTCCCGCTGGTTGATCCCGAGGTCCAGCGCACCCTGCAGGCACTGCAACGCGAACTCATACTCACGCTCGGCCGCGGCCGCCTCGGCGGCGGCCGCCAGCACCCCGACCATCCAGGGCCGGGTCTCCTGGCCGGCAGAGGTCGCCTGGCCGGCCGAGATCAGGTGCTCCGCTACCACGCGTGCGTCGTGGCCGTCGTCGTGCAGGACCTGGGCGGCATCGACGTGCAATGCGGCACGCGTCGCCGCGTCGAGCTGTTCGAGCACGATGCGGCACAGCAGGGGATGCCGGAACCGACCGTGCTCGACAAGCCCAGCTGAGCCGAGCAGCCGGATGCTGCGCGCGATCGCCTCGGTGGGGAGGACGACCAGCTCGGACATCGGTGCGGGCGACGCCGTGTCGCCGAGCACCGCGAGCGCCGTCGCCACCTCCTGCGTCGCCGGACCGCCCGCGAACAGGCAGGTACGCACCGCATGGCCCAGAGCCTCGAACACCGGCGCCGACGCCGCTGACAGGGGCGCGAAGTCACCCACTGCCCGATAGTCCTCCACCAGCGCATCGACGAGAAGCGGGTTGCCGCCACTGATCTCGGCGACCTCGTGCGCCTTCACCTGTGCGACGGCCACACCCAGCTCGACCTCGAGCACGGTCCGCACGCCCTCGGACGAGAGCGGCACGAGCGCCATCCTCCTCACCCGAAGCTGGCGCAGCAGCTCGACGCGGATCCTCGGCGGCAACGCGTACTCACCGACTGACTCGTTCAGCAGTACGAGCACCGGCAGCGAACTGAGCCGCCGCACCAAGTACATCAGGCAGTGCAGCGACTCCGGGTCCGCGTGGTGGGAGTCGTCGACGACAACCATCACCGGACCACTCTCCCGCGACTCCTCGACAACCAGGTCGACGACCTGTTGGTGGCCGCATTCGGCATCCGGCGGCGCAGCGAGGTCCATCGAGAGTTCGGGGAACAGTTGACGGATGACGCCGAACGGCCAGTTCCGCTCCGCCAGCGACCCGGTCGCCATGTGCACCGGGACTCCGGTGTCTCCGGACCGCTTGGTGAACACCCTGGCGAGGGTGGTCTTTCCGGTAGCGGGAGCGCCCGCCACCATCACCACCTGGCCGCGACCCGCCCGACACTCCGCCAGCGCACTGTCGAGAATGCGGAGATGACCCTCTCTCTCGACAAGAACCATTGACCTTCATCCCCCCCGACAATCTGCGCCGCGCGTCTACCGCAGACCTTTACATGCAGGAAATAAGATTCATTGCCCAGCTGAAACTCCACACAACGGTGAATGGAACAGGGCAGGCAAATACCTGAACAACCCGGAAGGCACCAATTTGCGGACACATTCCAACGGTTCGACAATTAAACTCAGAGAACAACAAGGCGTCCCCCGCCTTGTCTGGTCAAAATCTCTGATCATGTCTGGTCAAAATCTCTGATCATGTCTGGTCAAAATCTCTGATCATGAGATCCTCGGCGCCCAGTGCGACACTGGCCCAGCACTCGAAGATGACACTTAATACTTAAGTAGATTACCCCAGTTTCCCAGGCCTGCCAATGCCGGATCCTGAGAGCCAACACACGTTCAACACTGCCCACACCAGGGGTTATGCGCGTCGGCGCCGAGTTGTCCACCTGGTTCACCAATGGCGTTAATACGAAAGGCGAAACTCAGCACTGTACACCTTCAGCCATGATCGACACCGCTTGCTGTGAACACTCGATGACATCTCTCGGACAACATTTCCAGATCGGTATGGTTTGTTACTACTGTGACGGGTGTTGCCACGCGTGTGACGGGTGTTGCCACGCGTTGCATGCATGGCACGGCGGTCGGTGAATCCGTGCGCATCACACCCCCTGGTGAGCCGGCCCGAACCGGCGGATCGCGCCGGTGCTGTGATCTTCGAACTCGCGCATCCAGTGTCGGCAGTTCACCCAAAGGAGTCGCTCCGTTTCACGATGACCAACTTTAGTAGATTTCGTATCATCGACCTTCCCAAAGCGCCATCCTTGAGCGGAGCGGCGAGTCATGATTCCCGCGGAACCACTCCCAAGTTCCCGGCCAAGGATGAATTTCGTCGATCAACACCATCGAGTGATGAGCTAGGCCAAACAGGCGATGAACGCGAGCCGGCCCGGACATTTGTCTAGGCTGAATGGGGTAGCTGCTACGACGACAAGCCGCAACGAGGCAATCCCCCGGACGATGAAACAGCGCGCCCCCAACGGGTGGTGCACTCACCCTAAAGCTGAGAGATCCTCAATAACGGTCACTGATGAAGTTGCCTCAGGCTCCCGGTGTCACCCCCATGCCCGTCCGGATATAACCGAAAAGCACACACGCACGTTCTCGCTCATATCAAGTGAACACTGTATCTCGTACCGGTAAAAGTCCGGTGCCGCCCTATACCGCGCCGCACAGCTCGTCCAGGGCCGCCAGTGAACGGTGGATTCGTTGTTGAAGCTCCCGGCCGAAGTGTCCGGGACCGCGCGAACGAAGCGATCACGATGGCGAACCGGATCGACCATGAGGATGCCCGGCGTGTGACTCACCATTAAAATTTCAAATGAGACCCGCTACGCCCAACATAAAGACAAATAACTAACGGTCCAGTGTCGACTACCGAGGCTTATTAACAAGCTTGGGGTAATGGATTCGATTAATTCTTCGGATGAGGTAGGTGAGCCGGTACCGGACCGCGCCAGCCCATCGGCGCGGGAACCGCGCTCGTCGACGGCACAATCCCTCCGACATGGGATCGTCGCGCAATCCCCGATCTGTTCTCCGGCAAGGAAGTGTGTGCCGGCATGAGCATCCAACTTGGCGACCGGCCTAGACGGCTATTGCAGTATTCGACGCGTTCTCGTTTGTCTGATGACCCAAGCAAGCTCCTTAGAGTTTCCAGATCCGGAAGCTCTAGCCCCTGAGACAGTAAGCCAGCGGTCTGTGAGTGTCTAGACGAATTGAGGAAGACTTAACGTAGTTCCTCCGTTCATAGATCAGACCTAGAGCAGGCACAGGCATCGGGCCTTGACTGAGTTGGCCACACTCCTTCCCGCGCCAGCCTGGATTCACTGCCTCGCCCTTAGCCGGGAGTGTCAGAAATCCTGTGGATGATGGCATGATCACCTGGTCAGTTACTCGGCGGTAAGTCCGTCCCCGAAGTAACATGTCGAGTGCGTTAAATGCTCGTTTCGTGCGCCGCGAGGCGCTGCGCGTTGAGCAGTGATTAGGTGAGAGACCTTCGCCGTCGGGTCGTCGCAGCGACCCGGCAGGAGCCGGGGGCAGCCGTGCGACGTGCTGTCGCACGTGTGAGTGGTTACGTCGATTGGAGGTCAGTTGACGAGGATGTGACCCGGTCCAGTGTCCAGCGGATCCGCCGGTGGGAGGTTTCAGCGGGGTACAGGGCTGGCCGTTGGGAAGCGGCAGGCGCCGATCGGAGAGGCTGTGCTGGTCGGGGGGCGACACCAAGGGGCTCCTCCAGGCCGCCGTTGCTGGATACGTACGGCTGCGGCAACGGATCTTCACGGCGGCGCGGGGAGGGGAACCTGCGCCCGCTCGGGATTCCGGTGATCGCGGACCGCTGCCATCAGGGCAGGGTCCGCAGTGCGCTGGAGCCTGAATGGGACGCCCGGTTCGAACCCAAGTCGTATGGGTTTCGTCCGGGCCGTAGCTGCCATGACGCGATCCAGGCGATCTACACCGTCTGTCGAGGCCTTCTTTCGGTACGCGGTGTTATGCTGAATTCAGCATAACTCCGCTTATGCGGACCTCCGGATTATGCCGACCGGGGACTTGAGACCGCTGCTGCGATTCCTACGCGGTGTCGGCGTCGTGCCTGATCCCAGCTCGGTTGATGGTCAGGACCAGGCGGCGATCGTGTTGGGTCGCTATCGCGCGTGGTTGGTGGGCGTTGCCTGGCTGCTCAGTCGGTGCGCTGCCATTGCTGCCAGGCCAAGAAGTTTCTGGGCTGGCTGCCCGATCCACTTGCCGAGTCGCTGTCGCGGTTGGACACCGGGATGGTCACCGCGTTCGTCATGGACCAGGCCACGGTGGCCGGCAGCGTGTGGTCGGCCAAGACGTTGGTGACAGCGTTGCGGTCGTTGCTGCGATTCATGCACGTGGACGGTGTGGTTCGAGCGATCATGGGTCGGGCCTGCCGGAACGCGAGTCTGCCCCGGATGGGTGCCCATCGCCTGCGCCACTCCCTGGCCACCGAGGTCCGGCGGGCCGGCGCCGGATCCGTGCCCTGGGGTTCAAGCTGACCACCTGGGGCGCAAGACTGATGAGCTTCGTCGCCTATCTCGTATCACTCGAGCACACCGTCGTCAGTACCGACGACGCACGCGCTACCACGCGCACCACAGCACGCCGCGCTCATCCAACGCGTGCTGGCCCGCCCACCCACACGCTACGACCGGGCGATCGTCGACTACCTGACCCACGCCGAGACCGCCGCGCTGATCGCCGCCCCGGACCTGTCCACCTGGACCGGGCGGCGCGACCACACGCTGCTGCTAGTCGCCATCCACACCGGACTGCGCGTCAGCGAGCTGGACAACCTGCGCGTCAACGACGCCCACCTCGCCAGCCTGCCGCGCCCCGGTGACCCGCCGGTCGGGGAAGAACGATTTCGTCGTCGCCCGCCGCCTTGCCCATAACCGGTATCTCGACGACGCGACCCATCTATGGGCGTTCTGCAGCCTCACTAAAAGCGGACGGGCCCGGGAGTTCTACGACCACAAATCGCCGCCGGCAAGAGCCACCACGCCTCGCCGCGCGCGCTGGGCAACCGCTGGCTCGAGATCCTCTGGCACTGCCTCAACCAGGGTATGCTCTACGATGAGAGCGCTGACGTCGCCAACCGCAACCGAGCCCTCGGACGCGCCGCCGGAGCCGAAGGTTGGCAGGGGGCGTCTCACCGGCTTATCACCGTGCCACACAGTCACCGCTACCGGGTCACCAACACCGGACTGCACCGCGCCACGTTGATCACCCACCTGCAGACCCGTGTCCTGCAACCCGGCCTGGCCCGGCTCACCGACTCCACACCACCGACGCCCACCGCCGCCCGCAACTACCAACGCGCCCTCAACCAACGCACTCAGGACGCCGGATTTGCCGCATCAACCGAAACTTCACTCGATCTCACCGACTTCGTCGGTCCTAGTCCTCTAGGCGGCTCGTCTGCCGTACGAGCCCACGACGGAGGCGCTCCGCTCACTCGACGAAGTCCAGCACCGCCCTCGGCGGCCAGTTGCCGACCGTCAGGACTCCCATCGTGTAGGCCCTCGACACGAGCGCGGCACGGTTGGCTGCCTTGAACCTGCGGAGCATCAGCCCGACGTGATACTCGACTCCCTGGCGGCTGAGATAGAGGCGCGCGGCCATCTGGACGGTTGAGGTACCGGACGCGATGCCCTCCAGGATGCGGGCATCCAGTGGTGTGAGAAGCGGCTTGACCCGCGACTCCGTCCTGCAGCCCTTGCCCATTTCATCGTCCGGGCTCACCAGGACCACAACCCCGAACATGTCGCCGCCCTCTCGCTGGACGGCGATGCCGGCGATCTCCGCCGAGAAGGACCGGCCGTCTCCGCGCATGGCGATCACCCTGTCGACGAATCGGTTCCCCTGCCCGTCCAGCAAGGAGGAAAAGCGACTCGCAAGGGGCGCACGTACGCTCGGGTGCAGCAGATCATAGATGCTTCGACCGCACACGTCGACCGAAGCACGGTCGAAGTTCCTGAAGAATGACTCGTTGGCTGCCTCAATGTTGAGCCTGGAGTTCAGGCTTGCCATACAGCTGATTTGAGGCCACGTTCTTGATCCGCCTTCGCGCTGAACGTTGGCAACCGAATCGAGAAGCGGGTCCGACAACTTGGACACTTGAACCGATCCCCTCCCGGGCGTCGAAGCACATGGGCGTGCCGCCGGATTCAGTGAGACGTCCAAGTGGTATCAGCGCACAATGCGCGGAAGCAAACCTCGAACATCCGGATTCAAATGTCGTAATGATACAACGCGATTTGCTCGGGCGTTCAACGGCGTGGATTGCGCAGTTGAACGCGACGACGGGTGTCGGGCCAGTCAACCGAGTGAGCTCACCCGAGCACCAGCGTGCTGAAGCCTCTTGGCGCCGGCCACCTCCGAGGCGTTGTCCAACCGCACCGACAGCAACTCCGGCCGGTCCACCTTGCCGGTCGCGGCGGCGCGGGCTAACCGTGGCCCGGCCACGGATCCTGCTCCGTCCACGCCGTGCGGCCGGATTCGATGAGGGTGAGTGCCTCCAGCGCGATGGGCGCGAATAGCACAATCGTCTTGTGGAAGAGGTCGGTGACGGTGTCCTTGTCGTCGACCGGTACCCGCTGCTGCAGGATGATGTCGCCCATGTCGAATTCTTCGTTCATGAAGTGAGCGGTGACGCCGACCTCCGGCTCACCGTTGATGAGCGCCCAGTTCAGCGGCGCCGCCGTAACGGCACTCCACGACCGGAATGCGGTGCCGCTCGGCCAGGGCCGGCCACCGAGTCGTTCCAGATCGTCTCGTACCCGTTGTCGCTCGCCGCATGGGTGATTGGCCCCAGGTCTGACCCCATGAATACGACTCGCATGTCATTCTCCGTCTCTGATTTCCGCGAGGGGTGGGCGCTCATCGGGGGGTTGCGCCGGTGCCGGCTGCACGGTCCACTCCGAGACGGCCCGCCAGGCCAGCACCAACATGTCGGGGCGGGTCATCTCGAAGTACCCGCACGGCAGCTCGGCGGTGCGGATCCGCCCGCCGATGTACGGCTGCCACGCGGCCGGCCGGCGCGAGGGGGCGGGGTCGGTTACGGAGGCGGCCAGGAACATCAGTCGCCGGTGAAGCGGCGTGGCCGATGCCCGCGGTAGAGGGCCAGGCCGGAGTCGGAAGCGCCATCGGCTGGGTATTCGTCCAACAGCACCAGGGCGGTGACCTGCTGGCCCGCCTCCTACAGCTGGACCGCCATCTCCTGGGCGACCACACCGCCGAGGGACCAGCCGAGCAGGTGGTGGAACAGGATCCCTTCCTGCAGCGGCGCCAGCGGGTAGATGTCGGCGATGTTGGCCGCGCCGCCCGGGGTGGCCTCGTCGATCAGGGGGTGAGTGCGGTGCAGCCCGTCGAGCAGTACCCACTCCCCGGGTGCGGCGGGGTCGGTGGGCAAGGCCGGGTGCAGCGCGTCGCCACCGAAGATCACGATGCGGAGCGCGAGATCGCGGCGCGTGGGCGCGGTCGGCGACGACGAGCGGGTAGCAACGCCGACGGAGTCTGGTTTAGCACGTTCACCCGCTGCTCGGCCAGCAGGTCGAGGAACTCCTCCGGTGCGCGGGACCCCTCGAACGGCACCACGACGACGCGGGCGCCCTTCGCCAGCGGTGCCCACAGCTCCCACACCGAGAAGTCGAACGCGAAGGAGTGGAACCAGGTCCACACGTCCTCCGGGCCGGGTGCGCGGCCACCAGCGGTGCCCGCCGGTCGGCGTCGGTCAGGTTGGCCGGGTCGGCCTCGGCCAGCTCCGTCCATACGGCCGGGTCGTCGAGCAGCAGCCCGTCCACCGGTACGCCCCCGCTGCCAACCGGCGAGCACCTGCTGCCGCTCCCCCGGCTCCAGCAGCTCGATCGCGCTGACCGGACGGCCGGGGTCGTCGACGACCGCCCCCAGCAGCCGGACCCACCGGTCGGCCATCCGCCGCACGGTCGCGGCGTCGAAGAGATCGGTGGCAAAGGTGATCGCCCCGTCCAGCCCCGCCGGGCGCCCCCGTCGTCGTGTCGCTCGGTGAGCTGCACATCGAGGTCAAACTTGGTCGGGCCGCTGCCCGGTCGGCATCGGGCTGACCAGCAACCCCGGCAGCGCCAGCGTGGCCGGAGTCCCGGTGTGGACCGCCAGCACGACCTGGAACAGCGGGTGCCGGGCCAGTAACCGGCTAGGGGCCAGCTCTTCGACCAGCCGCTCGAACGGTAAGTCCTGATGGCCGTAGGCGTCCAATGCGACGTTGCGGACCCCGCCGACCGGCTCGGTGAAGCTCGGCTCCCCGGACAGGTCGGCGCGCAGCACCACGGTGTTCACGAACAGCCCGACCAGATCTTCCAGACCGGCCTCGGTGCGTCCGGCCAACGGGCTGCCGATAGGGATGTCGACGCCGCACTGCCGAGCCAGCTCAAAAGTGCGGCCAGCCCGGCCTGCAACACCATGAACAGGCGGGCCGAGCCGGCCCGGCCGAGCGCGGTCAGCCGCTCGTGAAACGCGGGCGGCACCCGCGGCTCGACCGTACCGCCCCGGCCGCTGGCCACCGGCGGTCTCGGCCGGTCAGTCGGCAGGGCGAGCTGTTCGGGCAGACTGTCCAGCGCGGTGCGCCAGTAGCTCAGCTGCTCGGTGAGCAGGCTGTCCGGGTCGGTGTGCTCGCCAAACAGTTCGCGCTGCCCGAAGGTGTAGTCGGCGTACTGCACCTGCTTCGGCGTCCAGTGCGGTTCCCGGCCGCGCCCGCGCGGCGTAGGCGGTGCACAGGTCGCGCGCCAGCCGCCCGAAGGAGAGCCCGTCGCAGGCGATGTAGTGGACCACAGCACCAGGACGTGCAGCTGTGGTCCCGCGTCGAACAGCCAGGCGTCGAAGAGCACACGGATCGGGACCTCGATCCCGGTGGCCGCCCGGATACGGGCCGCCAGCGCGATGGCCGGCAGCGACTGGCCGGCCGGCTGAACCAGGTTCGCCGGCGGCGGCCCGCCCTGGCGGCCTGGAACCGTGCGCGCAGGCTACCGGCTGACGGAGTCTTCCTCCATGGCCTTGATCAGACTTTTCGGCCGCATGTCGGTCCAGGACTTCTCCACGTGCTCCAGGCAGTCGGCCCGGCTGGCCTCGCCGAAGACGACCTCCCACCCGGCGGGCACGTCGACGAACGTCGGCCAGAGGGAGTGCTCGCCCTCGTCGTTGATCAGGACGAGGTAGTTGGCGTCTGGGTCCTCGAAGGGATTGGTCATCGGGTTGCTCCTTGTCACTCATCGGGTGGGACGGCCCGCGATGGGTGGGGGGCAGCCAGGTATTAAGGACCGGTAGGGGCCCGGCATGGCGATATGTTGATCTCAACAATCGTTTAGGTGATAATGGCGGAAGATCAGCTGGGCATTCTGGGCACCAGGACTGGCAGTCGCCACGGTTCGCGACATTCGCCTCCGTCACCAATTTCTACGGCGGCGTCGCGAATCAGCACATCATGAGACGTAACAAACCGGCAAGCGTTAGATGAACATGGAGTAACCCCCGGTCACTCGAGAAGAACCACACACATCCGGATAACTGGTCGTGCAGCGAAACGTCGCCGAACTCAGCACCGAGAAGCGGAGCCATGACCAGCGTCACCGCGCGATCGGAAGCGCCCGGGGAATCCGCGAACAGCTGCGCAATGGGCGCTCTGACCAGGGGCGTGCTCGCGCCGGCAGATGTCCAACCGCGGCAACTGCCTTGGTTGAACACGCACCGAATCAGGAACAGCACCACCGGCCAGATAGGTGTCGCGCTCGGCGATAGCCATGCCTGACCACCGCGCGGTCACCCGGTTTCGCTGCGACGGGGAGAAACGTACTTTGCACTGGGACCGACCACCGGACCGAAGTGGCGGGGCCTCCCGCACCACCACCCGTGGGTTCCGCGGCGCCTGCCTCACAGCGGACGCCCATCAACCCACTCACGAGAAGTGAGTCGACGTGAGCCAACCACGCGCGTACGAGTTCGGGACCCCGTCACAGGCGACAGTGGTCGATCTGAATCTGCCCAAGAGGGCGGAGCAATCGAATGTTCGGCACTGCGCCTCGGTTCCGATCGCGGCACTGGTGCGCGGTGACTCACCGCGATCAATGGGTGAGGACTCCACACACGTCGCTCGCCTCGCGGAGCTCGACGGCGAACTCCCGCCAATTCTCGTCGACCGCCGGAGCATGCGCGTGGTCGACGGGATGCACCGCCTGGCGGCCGCCTCACTGCGCGGCCAGTCGACAATCGAGGTCGAGTTTTTCGACGGTACGCCCGATGAGGCATTCCTTCGTTCCGTCGAAGCCAATGTGACGCACGGCCTACCCTTGTCGCAGGAGGACCGGCGGACCGCGGCCGGGCGGATCGTCGCCTCGCACCCCCAGCTGTCCGACCGGGCGATCGCGCGGGCCTCGGGCCTGAGCGCCAAGTCGGTCGCAGCCATCCGGCAGAAGGCCGGCGGCGAGGCGTCGACCCTGACCGCGCGGGTCGGCTGGGACGGCAAGGTCCGTCCGGTGAACAACGCCGAGGGCCGCAGGCGGGCCGCCGAACTGATCGCGCAGTACCCCGAGGCCTCGTTACGGGAGGTGGCCCGCCGGGCCGGGATCTCCCCCGCCACCGTCAGTGATGTCCGCAAGCGACTCGCGTCCGGCGACCTTCCCGTGCCAGAGCGTGGCTCGTCCTCGGCGTCCTCCGACGGGGGGCAGCACAGCTCCGCCGCGACCATCCGGGAGTTCCCTCGACAGGCCGCCAGCCGGGCCCATCCGGCACTACCGGAGCCCGCCGCCGCGCTGGAGAGCCTGCTGCGGGACCCGTCGCTGCGCATGCGCGAGGACGGACGCCGGTTGCTCCGCCTGCTGCAGCACGTCGCGGTCGGGCCCCAGGACGTGCCCGGGCTGGCCTCGGCGGTCCCGACCCACTGCTCGGAGATGGTCGCCGACCTGGTTCGGCAGCACATCGCGGCCTGGCTGAAGTTCACCCGCGAGCTGGACGACCGCACCCGGTACACGCACAACGTGCCCGGCGAGCCTCCCCGTCCGACCGGCACAGCCTGACCAGGTCGTCGGCCCGTGAGCGGCTTCAGTCACAATGCCGCGCAATGATGAGGCGGAATGAGACCGGCCGAAAACCTCTCGACAATTTTTGAGATTGCACGCGAATACTATTCACTCCGCACTGCGGCCTCTATGCTGATCCTCGGCCCCAGGGCGTCGCCCAGGGGGATTGTCCGGCGCGGCCGGAACATATGTTTCGGCACGTAAGAAATGGGTTGGCAGGTCGGCCATGGAGGCGCCTTGCCCGCCCAGCCACACGCCAATTCCCCTGCGTGGACGTCGCGACACACCACAGTTCTCTGAACCAACGAGAACACGCTGTCCGGACCAATCGTGAACGTAGTCAGACAGGAGAGCCGGGCGATGACGACGACCGTGAGCGCAGTAATACCGGAACCGGCCCGCTCGACGAGCACGCCGTACGGCGGCCCTACGACGGACGCCAGGCCCGAGGAAGACCTGATCCGCGCCGAGATCCCGGGCACGGTGCTCGAGGTGACCGTCACCGTGGGCGACCGGGTACCGGAGGGAGGCGTCGTTGCCGTGCTCGAGTCGATGAAGATGGAGATTCCGGTGATCGCGGAATCCGCTGGAACGGTCACCAGGGTCGCGGTCGCCGAGGGCTGGACGGTCCGGATGGGCGACGTCGTGGCGGCCAGTCTGCCGGACGGCGCGCCCACAGAGGAGAACACTGCCCATGACCCCGCCTAGCACGACGGCGGCGAATCCCGTCGCCACCATCCCCGCACAGTCCGCCCCGGACCGGCGAGCCCCGGCCACCCGCCTGGCCCGGCTGCTCGACCCAGGCCCGCCGACCCCGCTGCACCCGACGGATGACAGCGGGATCACCGCCGTCGCCGGCCACATCGACGGGGCAGAGGTGGTCGCCTACTGCACCGACGCCACCTCCATGGGCGGCGCACTCGGCGCGCCCGGCTCCGACCACATCATCCGCGCCATCGCCGAGGCCGAGCGCCGGCGCTGCCCGGTGGTGGGCCTCTGGCATTCCGGCGGGGCCAAGCTCAACGACGGTGTGGCGTCCATGGACGGGGTCGGGCGCATGTTCGCGGCGATGACCCGCGCCTCGGGGCGTATCCCACAGATCTCCGTGGTGTTGGGTCCCGCCGCCGGTGCCGCGGCCTACGGCCCGGCGCTCACCGACGTGATCGTGATGTCGGACTCCGCCCGGGTGTTCATCACCGGCCCCGAGGTGCTGCGCAGCGTCACCGGCGAGGTGATCGACATGGACCGGCTGGGCGGTCCGGTCGCGCACGGCCGCAGGTCGGGAGTGGCTCATGTGACCACGGGCTCCGAGGAACACGCCTTCACCCGCGCTCGCCGAATCGTCGGTCTCTTCGCCCGGCCCGGCACCTATGACCTGGCCTCGGTGGAGGCGGAGGGACCGGGCCAGGACCTGCGCGCCCTGCTGCCCAGCTCGAGACGCCGAGCCTACGACGCGCACGTTCTGGTCCACGCGATGCTGGACCGGGACGGCGCGGACACCCCGGTCTTCGAAGAATTTCAGGCCGACTGGGCCCGCAACATCATCGTGGGGATCGGCCGGCTGGCCGGCAAGACCGTCGGGGTCATCGCCAACAACCCGTTCCGCAAGGGTGGGTGTCTGGATGCGCTCTCGGCGGAGAAAGCGGCGCGGTTCGTCCGGATGTGCGACTCCCTGGGTGTGCCGCTGGTCGTGCTGGTCGACGTACCCGGTTACCTCCCCGGTATCTCGGAGGAGTGGGACGGGGTGGTCCGTCGGGGGGCCAAGCTGCTGCACGCGTTCGCCGAGTCCGTCGTGCCCCGGGTCACCTTGATCACCCGCAAGGCCTACGGCGGCGCCTACATCGCCATGAACTCCCGGGCGCTCGGTGCAACCACCGTGCTGTCCTGGCCGGAGGCCGAGGTCGCCGTGATGGGCCCGGAGGCAGCCGTCGGCATCCTGCACCGCCGGCAGCTGGCGGCCAGCCCCGAGGACGAGCGGGAAGGCCTGCACGCCGAGCTGGTCGAACGCCAACGCCGCACCGCTGGCGGGGTGGAGCGGGCGGTCGCGCTCGAGGTGGTGGACGAGGTCATCCCGCCGGCGGAGACCCGGGTCCGGCTGGCCCGAGCGCTGGCCGCCGCCCCGCCGGCGCGGGGACACCACACCAACATCCCACTCTAAGGACGCGCCGGGCGTCTCGGCCAGCATCGCGAGTACCCGACCAGAGTCAGTACCGACCAGCTGTTCAAACGCAAAAAACCGCAGTTGGACAGATCGACCGCGATCACCTTGCCAGCTTCTTTATCCCCTTGTTAGCGTTCGCTGCCGAAATAACATCGAGCAATTCGTTTATCAAATCGACGCGATGACTCCCATGGAGCGGCATGTCTCAGTTCTCTTCCGACAACGACCTGTGGTGCCGTCGTTACCGGCCCACCAGCACCGCCACCGCCCGACTCGTGTGCCTGCCGCACGCCGGCGGTTCGGCGTCCTTCTTCCTACCGGTCTCCTCGGCGCTCAGCCCTCGGGTCGACGTCGTGTCCATCCAGTACCCGGGCCGGCAGGACCGCCGCAACGAAAAGCCCTTCACTGACCTGGCGCTGCTAGCCGACCAGGTGCACACGGTCCTGCGCCAGCAGCCGGAGCTGCCGCTGACCTTCTTCGGCCACAGCATGGGCGCATCGCTGGCCTTCGAGGTGATCCGCCGGCTGGAGGCTGACAAACGCACGGTGGTGGGGCTGTTCGCCTCCGGGCGGCGGGCGCCGTCCGTCTTCCGGGAGGAGACGGTGCATCGCCTGGACGACGCCGGGCTCCTCGCCGAGATCCGCCGCCTGAACGGGACGTCGTCCCAGGTGCTCGACGACGACGAGCTGATGCGCGCCGCGCTCCCGGCCCTGCGTGCCGACTACCGGGCGGCCGAGCTCTACCGGAGCGAGCCCGAGGCCACCGTGAGCTGCCCGGTCACCGTGCTGACCGGTGACCGGGACCCGAAGACCTCGCTGGACGACGCGCACGCCTGGGCCCGGCACACCACCTCCAGCTCGTTCGAGGTAAAGGTGTTCCCGGGAGGGCATTTCTTTCTCAGCGACCAGACTGACGACGTCATCAAAATTCTCGACCAGCACTTCCTGAGCTGAACATCCACTCCCCGTCGCGCCAACACCGTGCACCGCTGTCCACATTCCCTGCAGAGACGGACCCGGACGCCGCCCCAGGACGCGGCAGAATGAGTGGGACATGCAATGAAGAGACTCGTGACAGCCGCCCTGGTCGCGGGCTTGATCGCCGTCGTGGCCGGGTGTGGGGCACCGCGTGGTGGGCCCATTGTCGGCAGCGGCCCCGAGACGTCCTACACACCACCGCCGATCGTGTGGTCGAAGTGCACCAACAGTCTGAAGGACTCCGGCGGCGAGTGCGGCTTTCTCGAGGTGCCGCTGGATTACTCACAACCCGACGGCACGAAGATCAAGTTGGCGGTGTCCCGGATCCCGCACACCGCGGGCTCCGACGACTACCAGGGCGTCACTGTAGTGAATCTCACCACCCCCGGCAGCTCCGGGCTGACCCATCCCGCGCTCAGCAAGGTGCTTCCCGGCTCGATCAGCGGTGACTACGACTGGGTCGGCTTCGACCCGAGGGGGGTCGGCTCCAGCCAGCCCACGCTCAGCTGTGACCCGAACTTCAACGCCCACGACCGCCCGTCCTACCTGACGACCACGCCGGAGCAGCAGGCCGTCTGGCTGAAGCGGGTGCAGGCCTACTCCGCCGCCTGCGCGCGGACCAACAGCCCGCTACTCAGGCACGTCACCACCACCGACACGGCCCAGGACCTGGACAGCCTGCGCAAGGCCCTCGGTCAGGGGCAGATCAACTACTACGGCTACTGGTACGGCGCCTACCTCGGCGAGGTCTACAGCACGATGTACCCGGGCCGGGTACGCCGGATGGTCCTCGACAGCA
>Ga0137415_10000135_pt1 | contig 59061 bp, 40 predicted proteins | sample CZODoug3_1_1_16f_FD_183082 | JGI IMG/M metagenome (GOLD analysis project Ga0137415, IMG submission 183082) | Vadose zone soil fungal communities from Angelo Coast Range Reserve, California, USA - CZODoug3_1_1_16fungal (Hybrid Assembly) | ecosystem: Environmental > Terrestrial > Soil > Vadose... | reverse complement strand
ATCGCGAAAAATGAACAGATGCTGAACAAGAAGCGCATTTACCCGGATATTCGCGAGGCCGAGTCACGTTATGTTGCAAGCATGTTGCGCGGAACGTTGGAGGCCTCTGGTCAATGGGGCGCAGTCCGTGTATGCCCGGGGAACGTGGAGTTCGTTGATGTGTCAGTATCAGGCAAAATCGTCGAATCCACGGGAGCGAAGCTTGCTCTACAGGTTACGGTCAAGGATTCGACCGGGCGCGTCTGGCTGAATAACAAGCAGTACGCGAGCTCGGCCGACATAGGTTCTTATAAAACGGATGCGGCATTGAAGGCACGCGATCCGTTTCAAAACGTTTATTCGGAGGTGGCGAACGACATGCTGACAGCGCGCGAGGCACTCACTGTGCAAAATCGTCGCGACATTCGGCGAGTAACGCAGCTCGAATTTGCGAAGGATCTGGCGCCGCAGGCGATGGATGGATACCTCGACCACGATCGGAACGGATTGGTGAGAGTCACGCGACTACCGGCCGCTGACGATCCCATCAATACGCGTATCGATCGCATCCGCGAACGGGACTCGGGCGTTGTGGATACGGTGAATGGGTACTATGCGAACTTCGCCGACCAGATGACAGACTCGTATGGGCAGTGGCGCCGTGCGAGTTTTGAGGAGATAGAGAAGGAGCAACGCACGCTGAACCAGGCCCGGACTCGGACCTATCTCGGTGCAGCCGCGGTGGTGGCGAGCGTTTTCGTTCCACAACAGTGCGGCGTGTATGACTACAACTGCCGCCGGGTCGAGGGTGCGGTGAGAACCGCTGGCGCAATCGGTGGTGCCGCTTCGATTTTATCGGGGTTGAAGAAATACTCCGATGCGAAGACGCATGCGCAGGCATTGAAGGAGCTTTCTGAGTCCTTTCAGAACGAAGTCGCCCCCCAGGTTGTCGATGTTGAGGGACGGACGCTGAAATTGACCGGAACTGCGGAGGAGCAATACCGCGAGTGGCGCAAGCTGCTGCACCAGATGTATCTCGAAGAAAATGGCATCCCGGCCGATGCGCCGCCGGACGCCCCCTTGCCGGCCATTCAGCCGGTTGCGCTGGATTTCCGCGCATTGAACAAACCGGGCTCGCGGGAGCCGAACTGAGTTATGACTGAGGCTGTTGACACACTGATAGGCAAGAATCTCGATGCGCGCTATGCGCTCCTGGATAAGCTGGGCGCGGGCGGGCAGGGAGAAGTTTGGCGTGCGCACGATTCGACGCGCGGGGTCGACATCGCCCTGAAGGTGCTGAATCCCACGACTCGTGCGCATGAGGCGTGGCAGGCTCTGGAGCACGAGTACGCCATCGCGAGCCTTCTGGACCATCCGTCCATTCTCAAGGTGTTCCCACCTGAGCGAGTTGGCGACGCAATGGTTCTGCCCATGGAACTCGCGTCCGGCGGTGACCTTCGCCGGTTACGGGGTGCGGGATTTCTTGAAATCATTCCAGTACTCCTGGAGGTTGCACAGGCTCTCGAGCACGCGCATGAGCGTGGCGTTGTTCACCGCGACTTGAAGCCGGGCAATATCCTGTTTGACGCGCGCGGCCGGGCACGGCTTGCGGACTTCGGCGTTGCCGAAACGGCGATGACACCTGTGGAAGGCGCGGGTGCGGGGTCAACAGCGACTCCAACACGCGATACGAACAGACACGGGTATTCACCGTTTACCGCTAGCCCCGCTCAGTTGCGTGGTGAACCGCCGACTCCGGCGGACGATGTGTATGGTCTGGGTGCGCTCGCATATGAATTGCTGTCCGGCTATCCGCCGTACTATCCGCATTTCGACAAGAAGCGCGCTATGGAAGAGCGCGTCCCTACTCTCGTTCCAACACGACAGATTCCGCCGCTGCTTGGCACTCTTGTTATGCACATGTTGGCGAAGGATGCAAAGCGACGTCCCCGCACGATGCGCGAAGTCATCGATGAATTGGATGCCTCGCTCAACGACACGCTGACCTACGATTTCGAAAACGTCTCGCCCGGGACACCGACTGCCTCGACCGCGACTGTTGCTGCGGCGGAAGCGGCAATTGCGGCAAGGGCGGCGGCGGGGACTGCATCGTCTAGTTCAGCTTCGACAGCCGATCAGGAACCACGAGCACGCGCAATCAACCCATCCGACTCACCGGGAAAACCGTCGACGTGGACGCCAGATAGCCATGATCGAAGGTCCAGTCCCGACAGGCGTGGCAGACGGAGGGAAGATTGGACGTCGGAGTCGCAGGTGCCACGCGAACCAACCATTTCACCCGTTCTGTCGGGTGCGGCTGGCTCCGGTAGCGGCACGGGCTCGCATACTGAGCGCTCCATGCGCGCTTCAGCCGACGCGGCAGCTAGCGCGGGCGCGGAGTCGCATTCAGGAGAGCAACGTCAAGCGCGGCGAACGGGCGCGGACGCGCTAGCCCGTATCGACGCAGCACTCGAGCGAGCCGCCGCCGACGCGGCCGCGCACCCGAGGCCATCGCCAAGCGGGTCAGCGGCGTCGGGCGACACGGGCTCGCAACCAAGGCCTTCGCTGGGCGCGCCAACAACATCCGCTGACACTGGCGCGCACCCACAGGCGTTGTCAGGTGAGCGACCGGCGTCAACCGACGCGGACGCGCACTCAAGGTCCACGTCGGGTGCATCAACGGCATCGAGCGACACCGGCGCGCACCCGCGGCCGCTGTCAGGTGCGCCAACAGCATCAAGCGAAACTGGCGCGCGCCAAAGGCCGCTGCCAGGCGCGTTAGCAGCGTCGGCCGATACAGGCTCATACCCGAGGCCTTCGCTAATTGCGCCAGGGACGTCGGCTGGCAAGGGCACGTACTTCGCCTCGGAAACGTCTGCCGACGTGCCGAGTCGGGTGAAGCCGCCTCCGCAGCCTGCGACGCCACATATCGGCGATACCGTGATTCTTCGCCCAAAGTCGTCGCAGCCTGCGCCAATGACTGCCGCCGAAGCTGCGGCGATTGTTGCCGCGGCTCGCGCGGCGGCCAAACAAGCCGAGGCATCTCAGTTTGATACTTCTCAAACAGTAGCGCTGCCGCCCCTGTCGTTTGACACGTCTCAAACGGTAGCACTGCCGCCGCTGTCGATGGACTACGTGCCACCGTCTGATTCGGAACCAACTGCGTCGGAACGCCCGAGTCATTCGTCAGCGCGAAAGGCATCCCCTTCTGTGAGATCGGAGTCAGCCGAATCCCCGCGACGCGGCTCCTCGCGCGCAGCAAGCGGAACTTCGCGAGCGGGATCGTCTGCGTCCGGTGCAGCGGGCGCTGCGACTGCGAGATCCGAACGCGCGCCTCGGCGGTCTGGGCCCGCGCCATCGGCGACGAATGAATCGCTGGCGCCGAAGTTCCTGCGGACGCCGTCCGAGCGTGCCGACGCAGCTTCGCACCCGAGGCCATCGTCGCCAAGCGCGTCAATGGCGTCAGCGCATCCGGAAAGCCGCACTTCAGCGGCCGCAGCGCCATCAGCGCGGCCGAATCTCCCACCGCCACCCGCCCCAACGAGTTCAATGTGGCCCATCGAGGGCAAGACATCCTCGCCGCCGCAGTCGAACGCTGGGCAAGCGTACACTTCAACATCCGGCGCTTCCCTGTCACAGCCCAACTCCGGTGCCGCTCAACGGCTGTCTGACACAGTTGGTCTCCAGCAGCAGTCCGAAACGCTTCGTCACAACACCGGCACGCCTCAGTCAACACTCAGGCACGACAACGTTACGGTGGGCACGTACCCGGATCCAACATCGATTCTCACGCGGGACACAGTCCGCAGTGCTTCTATGCACGTGAATTGGGGTGACGTCACGCTCGACGGCTTGCCGAAGGTGGCGCGCCTCGAGCCCATCCGTCCTCGTCGCTGGCCTTGGGTAGTGTTCGGCCTCATGGCGGGCGCCGCGGCGGCGGTTTATTTCTGGCTGCCCCGTTTTGATACTCAATCATTGCCGCCGGAAGTGGCTGCAGTGGTGGAGCCCCTGAAAACGGCAATCGCATCCAACTCACCCGGGTCAACAAACTCGCCCGCGGACGCGACGCAAGGGCAAGGGTCGACGGCACCGGCTGCCTCGGGCACTGACGGCCGACCAACCGCAACGGCAATGTCACCGCGGGTTCCAGCGGCTGGGTCGGCGACCACAGGAGCAGCAACATCGCCGCGAGTTTCCCCCGTTGCCGGGTTTGGAACCGCCGCATCCTCGGGCGCACCGATTTCACCAGCAGGCTATGCGGCCAACGCGCCTTCGACAAACGCAGCCTCGACGCAGCCGTTCACGGCAGCCGACGAGCAACGCCTTCGCCAGATGCGGCAAGCGTTTGACAACCGACTCGCGTCCCTCGAAGCCCGAGGGGCGGGCGCCTGGGGCGGTCGCGAGTTCGCGATGGCCAAGACACGCGCCGCGGAGTCAGTCGGTGCGCACGACGCCGGCAACCCACGCATTTCGCAGGAACGGCTCGCCGCGGCGACGAAGTTGCTCGACACGGTTGAAAGCAAAGCGCCGCAGGCACTGTCGACAGAAGTGGCTGCCGGTGAGCAGGCCTTGGGAGCAGGTCAGCAGGAAGTCGCAGGGCAGGCGTTCGACCTGGCTCGGCGAATCAACCCGAACGATCGCCGGGCAACCGACGGTCAACGTCGCGCACAAAATCTCCCCGCCGTGCTCCCGCTGCTAGCCGACGCGCAGAATGCCGAAGCCGCGCATGACTACGCGCGGGCGGCCCAGGACTACAGTCAGGCCCTCTCACTGGATCCGGGCAACGCGACGGCCAAAGCAGGCCAAGCAAGGGCCAACGCGGCGTTCGGGGACGATAACTACGCCAGGGCGGTCGGCTCTGGTTTTGCTGCACTCGGCGCAGGCCGATTGGATGAGGCTCACGAAGCGTTCGTCAAAGCACGAGCCCTCAATCCCAGGGGTGCCGAGGCATTGGAAGGTCTGAGGCGCGTCGGCGCTGCTCTCTCGGCCCGCGGTTTCGCGTCCATGCGCCAGCGTGCTGTGGGATTGGAAGCACAGGAGCGTTGGGACGAGGCAGAGCGGACATATGAAGATGTGCTCGCGGCAGACTCGTCACTGGCGTTCGCACAGGAAGGAAAGGCACGTACCGCGTCCCGCGCCGATCTCTCGATTCGCCTGCAGCAGCTTCTCGACCGTCCCGACAGGCTCTCGGCGCCGGGTGTCAGAGACGATGCGCGTGCCCTCCTGGAAACGGCGCGGGCGCAGAGCCCCCAGGGCCCGGTGATCCGCTCGCAGATTGCACGACTGGAAATCCTGATTCCGGGTTTCGACAGACCCGTCCGGCTGTCGCTCGTGTCCGATAACTCCACACAGGTAGCCATTTCCAGCATCGGCGCATTCGGAACGTTCTCCCGGCGGGAGATCGAGCTCCGCCCCGGGAAATACACAGTGGTAGGCACTCGAAATGGATTCCGCGACGTCAGGCGCGAAATCACCGTGGCGCCGGGCCAGGACTCCCAGACGATCCGAGTCACCTGCTCGGAACCAATTTGAGCTGAGAAAGGCCTAAGCTCAGGACAGTCCGTCCGCAGGCAGAAAAATGACCGACGGGGCGTTGGCGAGTCCGAGCACCTACGCACAGGTACGTGTTCGGGAGCCTATTGGCGATCGTACTTTCGGCGAGACGCCCACGATTGGTGGTCAGGGATCCGACGATGTGCAGGGTGCCGACATCGTCCTTCCGGGCACGGGTCCTGGACCCGCCGTTCGAATCGAACGGCGAAAAGGCGTATGGGTCGCCCATCCCGTTGGTGACGTTCGAGTCCGCTTCGACGGTCGCCTGCTGGGTGCCCCGCGCGATCTCCGTCGCCATGATGTACTGGCGATCGGCGATGCCCAGGTCATCGTCACCGACGTATCGCGTACGCTGCTTCGGCTCGACGTGTGCCATCTCGTCGGCAACGCGACGATCTCCCCAGCCGCCACTGTTTCTTCGATCGAGCACGGGGATGGCGACGAAGACCTCCTCATCCAGGCGCCACGGATCGCAACGCAGGCCGAGTTACAAGCGGCTGCTGAAAAGGCTGCAGCGGCTACCAGAGTCATACCCCCGCGCCCGCCGCGACCCCGCTCCTTCTGGATTCGCGTAGCTGCGGCGGCAGCCGCCGCGCTGCTCATCATAGGCATCTTCTCGCAACTCAACTCCGTTGCCTTGGACATCCAGCCAAAGGATGCGCGCGTGCGTGTCCCCGGTACGCTCATCTCCATTCACGCCAGCGGTGATCTGTGGCTGCTGCCCGGCAATCACGTCATCCGTGCGGAGCGCGATGGTTACGTGCCGGTGCAGGTCAACATCGCTGTGAAGAAAGATGCTCCCGCGTCAGCACGCCTGAGGCTGGCGAAATTGCCTGGAACGTTGCGAATCGACACAGCTGATGTTGCGGCGGTAGTGAGCATTGATGGTGTGGAGACGGGTCGTGCCCCGGGTGGGATCGTCATGCCGGCGGGCTTGCATACGATCATGGTGCGTGCGCCGCGACATGTTGACTACATCGCATCTGTTGATATCCAGGGAGCCGGTGCGAGTCAGGACCTCAAAGTGGTCTTGCAACCCTCCTGGGGCACGCTTCAGATCACTGCGATTCCGGCGGGCGCACATGTTGCTGTAGACGGGGTTGAAAGCGGCGTGGCACCCACGGTTGTCGACGCGCCATCCGGAGTCAGGCAAGTCCGTATTTCCGCACCCGGTCTGAAAACCTGGGAGAGCAGCATTGTTCTGCGGGCAGGCGAGGCATTGAATGTCGGCCCGATTACGCTAGGCCAGCCCGATGCAAGACTGACCTTGACATCGGTGCCCTCCGGTGCCGAAGTCACCATTGGCGGCACGCATCGAGGCCGAACACCGCTGGAAGTCGAGCTGCCCGCTGGATTCCAACACGATCTGGTGGTCAATCTGCCCGGCTATGCATCCTGGACGCAGCCCGTGTTCGCTGACGCCGGAAAGAAAATCACCGTCAACGCGAAGCTCGAAGCCGTGGGTGCCCGCGTGACCGTCCAGGGTGAGCCGGACGGCGCGCAGCTGTTCATTGATGGAGTCGACAGGGGCCGCACCCCCCAATCACTGGAATTGTCCGCGATCGAGCACCGCATCGAAGTACGCAAAGAAGGTTGGATTGCCTATACAGGTACAGTCACACCCTCAAAGGGCTTCGATCGCACGCTCCAATATAAGCTTACGTCCGAGGACCGCTCATTTGCCCTGTCGCAGACCGCATCTACTGTGTACACCCAGACCGGATACATGCTGCGACTCGTTCCTTCGGGAACCTTTTCGATGGGTAGCGAGAGACGCGAGCAGGGACGCAGACCCAACGAAGGATTTCGCCGCGTCACTCTCGAGCGCCCGGTGTACTTCGGCGTGACCGAAGTGACCAACGAACAGTTTCGCCGGCTGCACCCCGATCACCAGTCCGGGTTCATCGACCGGCATTCAATCGACCTCGACAATCAACCGGTCACGCAAGTCAGCTGGAACGCTGCCGCTGAATACTGCAATTGGCTCTCGGGACGCGACAACCTGCCAGTGGCGTATGAAAAAAAGAACGACGAGTACGTTCTGAAACGACCTGTAACCATCGGCTACCGTCTCCCGACCGAAGCTGAGTGGGAGTACGCCGCTCGATATGCCGCTCCCGGACAGTTTCGACGCTTTGCATGGGGTGATGCGCTTCCTGTGCCGGGTGATGTTGGGAACATCGCAGGCTCAGAGACTGGCAACTCGCTGCCGGCCTCGTTACCCGGTTATCGAGACGACTACCCCGTCGTCGCGCCGGTTGGAAAGTTCAAGGCCAGTCCCCTGGGATTGCACGATCTGTCCGGCAATGTGTCCGAGTGGATTGGGGATTATTACCTTTCGTTTGTGGATCCCGCGCCAGTCACCGACCCGCTGGGTCCGGATGATGGCACCCGCCACGTCATACGCGGCGCCAATTGGAGGTCCGCCGTTGCGACGGACCTGAGGCTGGCGGCCCGAGACGGCGCGGAGGGTGCAAGTACAACAATCGGATTCAGAGTGGTGCGTTATGCAGAATAACCGAGCGATCTGGCTCATCGTGTTGGGCACAGTGCTGTTCTTTGGAGCGGCCTTCGTCACGTTGCGAGCCGCGGAGCAAGCGAGTCGGCCCGCAGCAGTGCAGGCCAACGGCGCGGCAGCGACGCCGAGCGCGCTCGCCCCAGCTACCCGGGCAGCCCCCGCCACAAAACCAACCCACCCCCCTGCCTCAGCCCCCGAGGAATCCGCGACCATCACAGACGATCCAACAACCGCCCCCGACCCCTCCCAGTCAGCAGACAACAACGTCAGCTTCCCAACCGACATCTAATGCGCTACTTCGCCTTAGAGTTGGACGATCGCGCCTTCTCAATAGCCAGGGACGGATGCGTCCTGACGAGCGCACCCAGCGCAGTATTCGACGGTTCAGCGGGTGACCTCGCGGGCACTAACGCATGGCGGCAGCTGCGCGCTCGTCCTCGGGCAATATCGACTCGACACCTGGGCGCTGTTCTCACTCAGCGCGCCGTGTCGACGCGGTCTGAAGTTCTACTGGAAACGGAGCTGAAGGCACGCTTGGCCGAGCAACCGATTGCCGAAGGCGAGCGCATCTGGATCGTTGCCCCCGCTCGCGCAGACGCTGTGGGTCTAACAGCATTGTTGGGCATTGCTCGACGCATGGGGTTGCCTGTCGACGGGTTTGTCGACTCTGCTGCGGTCACTACGGCTGCGCTCGGATCTGAGCAAAACGCAATCGTCCTGGAACTGGGGCTGCACCACGCAGCAGCAACCGCAGTCGATTGCGAAGGAGCACAGGCTCGTCGCAGACGTACCGTGCTGACCGAGCGCGGCGGCCTGATTGAGTTGTATCAAGTGTGGCTCGACCTGGTCAGCACGACCATGGTGAAGCGCACCCGCTTCGATCCCTTGCATGATGCCGTGACCGAGCAACAAGTGTTTGAGGCCATTCCAGCCCTTGCGCTGCAAGCAACGCACACCGGTCATGCCACGGCAAGTGTCACGAAGGGAACGGAGCGCATCGAAGCGGCTCTGACACGCGACCAGTTTTCCCAGGCGGCAGAACCGATCTATCGTGCGATTGTGGGCCTCCTGCACCAACTGCGTCCCGCAGGCACGCCGGTCGCAATCGTGATTCCGCAGTTGGCGGCGCAACTGCCAGGTTTGCGTGAGCAGTTGGAGCAATTCGTCGGCTGCGAGTTGGTGAGCGTCTCTGACGGATTCGCGGCAGCCGCGACGTCGTTACTCGACCTGCCCGAACCGCAGGCAGATGACGCAGCGGTTCGCCTGCTGCGACGGCTGCCGCTCGCGGCACCTGCCAACGGCGTAACCCGCGAATCCCTGGGCCAACGCCGTTTCGGCGGCCCCGCCCCATCCCACGTCCTGTGGGACGGCCGTGCCCACTCACTGAATGCCGACTCCCTGGTCGTTGGCCGCGGCCCGTCGGACTCCCCCCGCTACATCACACTGCCGGATGGTTTGGCCGGAGTGTCACGGCGCCACTGCACGTTCGTGCACGATGGCAATGAGCTCGTGCTTCTCGATCACAGTACCTTTGGCACATTCGTAAACGGCGAGCGCGTGCAAGAGAGAGTGCGAATTTACGCCGGCGACAGGGTGCGACTCGGAGAGCCTGGAGTTGAGCTAACCTTGATCGCCGTCGGCGACGTGGCAGCAGCGGCCACTCAACAACCCTGACGATGGCATCGCGCCGACGCACCGTCGAAGTCTTCACGCTCTCGTTCCTGGACTGTATCTGTTGCGGGTTCGGAGCGGTGATTCTCTTTTACACCATCGTAAGTGCCCAGGCAGGAATGCAGGGCGTACGCAGCACCGACGCATTGAGCGCGGAAGTCAATCGCCTCGAAGATCAGGTCCAGTCCGGTTCCCGCAACCTGGTGGTGCTGCACAACCAGATCGAAAAGACAGTCAGCGAGACGGTCAGCGATGAAGCTCGCACCAGGAGCCTGGCCTCAACTCTCGAGAGCCAGCGCGAGCAGCTGTCTACGTTTGATACGAGCAGCGTCGCCCGGCGCGAGCAGATCGAGAAGTTGAAGGCAGACATCCGCTCGCTGCAGGAAGGCAAGCGCCGCCTCGAAGGCGGGAGCCTGGACAAGACGCCCCCCGGTCAGCAGATCAGTGCGTTCCGGGAAACCGGTGGCGATCGCCGTTACATTACGGGCATAAAGCTCAGAGGCAAGCGGATCCTGATTCTGCTCGACGTATCAGCCAGCATGCTTCACGAGGATCTCGTAACAATCCTGCGCCTGCGTAACTCCGACGACGAGCACAAGCGGAACGCAGCGAAATGGCGCCGTGCTGTCGACACTGTCACGTGGCTCACAACCCAGCTACCGCCCGGCAGCCAGTACCAGATCTACACATTCAACACCCAGGCGCATTCGTTGTTACCGGATCTGGCGGGAAAGTGGATCGGGTCCGGGGATGCACCGCAGCTCGCTCGCGAGCTGGCCAACCTGCACGCCATCGTGCCGGCAGAAGGCACCAGCCTTTACAACGCCTTTGCCGCTACCAGGACTCTCGCACCGCTACCGGATCAGATCGTTCTGATCACCGATGGACTTCCCACTCAGGGCAAGTCGGCGGGCCTGCGAAAATACGTGGATTCCGGAGCGCGTATGCGCTTTTTTGATGATGCCATAGGGCAGTTGCCTGACCGCGTTCCCGTCGACTCCATCCTCCTGCCCATGCTGGGCGATCTACAGGCAGCGCATCGTTTCTGGAACCTCGCGCGTCTGACCAACGGTACGCTGCTGATGCCATCCAAGGACTGGCCATAGTGTTGAGACGCCGCAATGTCGAAGTATTCAGCCTGGCGTTCCTCGACTGCATCTGCTGTGGCTTTGGAGCCATCATTCTGCTGTTAGTGCTCACCGACTACCAACGACCCGCCAAGATCGAGGAAAGCCGCCTCAATCTGCAGGCACAGGTGCGCAACCTGCAGCAACAACTGCAGGTGATTCGCGGTGAATCGGATGATCTCGAACGTCAACTGCAGGGTCGCGTCGAGAAACTCGAGCGCGAGCGCCACAAGCTGGAGCATCTGTCCGGCGATCTCAGCAGCCTCCAGGGCAAGTACTCGGCAAGCAAGCAGGAAGCATCGGTCACCAACACGATTGAAACCGAGCTCGTGGCCGCCAAGCAGAAATTGAGCGCCGAAATGCTGCGGGTCCTCAAGGATCACTCCAGTCGTCCGGCTACAGAGGCAATTGCGGGCATTCCCATCGACAGCGAATACGTCATCTTCGTCGTCGATACATCGTCGAGCATGACGGCCAATCACTGGGACGTGAATCTGGCTATCATCGATGAAATCCTCGGCATGTATCCTCACGTCAAAGGCCTGCAGGTGATGAACGACCAGGGAACGTACATGTTCAACGGTACGAAGGGTCGTTGGCTGGACGACACACCGGCGCAGCGGACTGAAATTCATACGCGTGCCAAAAACTGGCATGCATTCAGCCAATCCAACCCCGTGCCGGGGATGGAGGAGGCGATCCGCACGTATTGGGCAGCCGATAGAAGAGTCAGCGTGTTCGTCCTCGGCGACGAATTCACAGGCGATTCCATCCAGGCCGCGCTCGACTCCATCGGCACCCTCAACAAACTGGATACGAGCGGCCGCCGCCCCATCCGCATTCACGCCATCGGTTTCCCCGAAGGGCCTGGCATGTCACCGTTCACCAGCATTCGCTTCTCGGCCTTGATGCGCCTGGTGACCGAGCAGAACAACGGCACGTTTGTCGGCTTGAGGCAATGAAAGCCGCGCGGTTCGCCCCGCTGCTGTTGGTGGGTGCGATGGTCGCCTGCGGTGATGTCAGTATCGAGCCCGAAGCCCACTTGCCGAAGCCGCTGATCATCCCGATCCCGGTCGCTGTCGGCCTGATCATCCCATCGGATACCCGCAAGTACGTCGACAAAGAGACCCGCTTCGGCGTCGACTGGAAGGTCGATCTCGGTCCCGGGGAAGTCCGCCTCATGCGGGACACCTTCGGCGCCTTGTTTCAGCACGTTGAAGAGTTCAAAAACCTGGAGTCAGCCCGGGCGGCCAAGGACCTGAAGGCGCTCTTCGAAACGCGCGTGGATCAGTACTCGTTCGTGACAGCTCGGGAGACCGGCGGCCGGTACTACGCAGTTACCATTCGATATCGCATCAACCTGTACACGCCGGCAGGCGAGAAAGTCGACAGCTACACGCTGACGGGATACGGAAACTCGCTGGCCATGGGCATGTCAGGCGGCAAGCCGCTCACACAGGCAACAGTCGGTGCCATGCGAGACGCCGCCGCGAAGTTCCTGGTGCAGTTTCCTGAGCAACCGGCCGGGCAACAGTTGGCCCGGAACGAGTTGGTGGTGCCGGACAAACCCGCCAGCTCCGCCGAGGCGGCGCAAATTGAAGCAGTGCCCATCGACGAGCCGGCAGACGACCTTGCACCCCCCAAAACCTAGCTCCGCGGCTTCTTGGAAAGCAACCGTTCCCGAAACCTGACCCCCACCGTATCAACCGGCTCCCCATTCTCCATCCGCGGCGCATATCGCGCCCTGCGAACCGCCGACATAACCGTCTTCTGCTGCGACTGCGTTGCATCCGTCTGCGCAACAGTGACCTCAGCCGTCCGCCCCTCATTGGTGACGGTGAAACTCACTTCGACAAAGTGTTCCTCCATGCTGCCATGGTCACCCTTGACCCGACTCACCGCTGCCAAGGGCGACCGGTACGCCAGTTGCCGCGGTGCAGCGAGCGTCGCGGTAGAGCCTCCCCGCTCAAACTCCTTCCAGGCGTGCCTGTACGACTGCAGGCCCCGTAACAACACTCCGCCACTCATGTACCAGTCACCGAGCTCAACGAAGGCCGTGCCCCGGCGCATGTGATCGACCGGTTCTGTCTTGTCGATGGCCCGCAGTGCCATCAGAATCGCACGCTCGCCATCCGGATTGAGCCGCTGCGCATTCTCAACAGCCGGGTCCGCCGCCGGTGCCGGCGCATAAATATCACCGCCACTCGTCTGACCCTCATTGCCGTTAACAAACTCGAGCCGATAGGTCCGGGCAATACCCTCGAGGGGATCGACGGTGCTGATGGCCGCGCCCGCACCCGCCTGTTCGGCTATCTGCAACGCGCGTGCGTACAGGATCCGGGCAGTTGCGTAGCGACCCATCTTCTCCTGCCAGTGTGCTGAACGATCGAGTGGCCGCAGGACATGCAGATCAGTCTTACCGTACGCCGTCTCCGCCACCCGTATCGAGTAGTCATACGCGCGCTCCACATCGTCATGTCGATCCAGAGCGACGAGACTCTCAATCAGCGGATCCAGGATCGACACCTGCTCGAGATTGAACAGACCATCCAGGTTGCGGCTGAGATCCAAAGCACGTTTGAGTATCAGGCTCGCGTCCTCGTACTGGTGGGTGGCGAAATACGTTGCTCCCAAACCGTGCAACGGTCTCAGCAACGCGCGGTCGGCGCCTCCCCCGGAGTCCTCAACGATCTTCACGGTCCGCAGAAAAGTCGCTTCGGCCGTCTCGAAGTCATGCAGCCGATACTCAGTGGTGGCGAGATTGCACAGCGGAATGGCCAGCGCGCGGTCGGCGGCGCCGTATTGCCCGTCGGTCATCGAGACGAGCATTGCGGCCAGCGGCAAGGCTTCCGGGTAGCGCCGCGCGTCGAATTCCGTTCGGAAGTCGTGGTACACCTGCACCCGGTCAGCATCGGTCACCGCCGCAACTGATCGGCAGAGCAGGCCGATAGCGACTATGACGATGAGACGCATATTGTGAGGAATCGTAACTCGTTTATGCTGTCAATCAACATCGCAAGTCGGATACAGGCATGGCAGACGGTGACCAAAAAGTAATTCTGCTCGCAGGCGCCAGCGGCTACGTGGGCAACCTCGCCCTCACTGCGCTCCTCGACTCCCCGGACATCAGCCGCGTCTGGGCGATTACCCGCCGCCCGCTGGGCCGTGAGCATCCGCGCCTGGCCAACCGCATCGTGCCGTTCGAGCAGATCGAATCACAGCTGAAAGGGATCACCTGCCACGCCGCTGTGTGCTCACTGGGAACGACGATGCGCCAGGCCGGATCGCAGAGCGCGTTCCGGCAGGTTGATTTCGATGCCGTACTCGCCTTTGCGCGTACCGCCAAAGCGGCGCAGGCACAGCGTTTTGTCCTCGTGTCGGCGGCTTTCGCCGACAGTGCCGCGAAGAATTTCTATCTGCGCACGAAGGGCGAAGTGGAAGAGGCGTTGCAGGGTCTCGGCTTTGCGAGTCTCGACATACTCCAACCCGGTCTGCTGCTCGGATGGCGTGGTGAGATCCGACCCCTCGAGCTGCTCGCTTCAGTGTTCATGCCGTTGGTCAATCCATTTCTCACCGGCAAGCGCGAGTCGTTGCGTGCCATATCCGCGCGTACAGTGGCAGCTGCCATGGTTGGAGCGACGAGGTCAGGCCGCCGAGGTGTGCAGCGCTACACTTATTCCGGAATACAGGCGCTCGCACGGATCAAGCCGGTGCGTACCGTGAAATAGCGCACACTCGCCTACAGCCCACTCCGCGCACAATTTTCCAATAGCTGACGCGTCGCACAATCGACGTGCGACCGTATGGATACATTGAGGAAAGTACGTGCAGGAAGCCAGTGGAATGGGTTGGACGGCCTTCACGAGCCGCATGGGCAGACGTATTGCATGGGTACTGGCGCTGTGTGCCGCGGTACCTGTGGTGCTGTTTGCAATTGCGGCCGCGCGTGAGGCCAATTCCGCCGGCGCTGAGGTCGAAGAGCGGCGTCTCTCGGGCGTCAGCTCCCTGTACGCGGATGTCATCAGGTCGCGTCTCGGTGTTGCTGAGACCATAGTCGAGACCTTCACCGTCGGTGACATTGGTCCCGACAGCTCGATCCTCCGGCATCAAGTGACCAACTCGCGGGCGTTCAAGTCCGTCGTCGTGGTGAACCGCGACGGTCTGTTGGCCGATGGCGAAGCAACATTGCGCCCGAGTGCGGCGCAATCGCTGGCCCTCGAAGCGGCACAGACGATTCTCATGCCCGTGACCCTGGACGGACAGCTCACCGGGACCTTCATGGTTCGTCAGGTGAGCGCCGCGGGAGTCGGCAAGCTGGCCTACTTTGAAATGGCTCCCGACTGGCTGTGGAAAGACCTGCAGGAACTGCCGGGTGCCGCGATCGTGGTCGTGGACGCGGATGGCAAAGTTCTGCACAGCCCGCGATCCGTTGCCAACGATACCAACCACATGTTCGCCGAGCACATCACCCTTCTGGGCGAGCGGGGCGGATCACTCGATACTCTCTCCTGGCAGGATGGCGGCGCGGAATGGCACGGTGTGCTCAAACACATACCGCTGGTCAACGAGCGCATTACGACAGTCCCGTGGGGCGTTGTTGCGTACACCCGGGAGGTTCCGTTCCTGGCGCGCTCGCAAAATGTCTGGGCGATCCTGCCCTACATGCTCGGGGTGTTGGTCATCTGCGGGCTCGCGGGCGCACATTATCTGTCGCGCCGCTACCTGGCTGCCCTGCGGGAACTGCGGATCGGATTGCCCGGCCTGCAGGCGCGCCGTTTTGAGCCGCTGCCCGCGGCCGGAACGGACGAGCCGAGCGACCTGATTGAGACTTTCAACCGCTCCGCTGCCAGCCTCCAGGAGCAGTTTCATGCCCTGGAGACGCTCGGCGAGATCGACAAGCTCCTGTTGGGATCGGCGGAGCTCGAGCAGGTGCTCGAGGGCATTCTGGCGCGGGTGCAGACCGTGACTCGCTGTCATTGTGTCGGTATCACGTTGCGGGATGCGGATGCGCCCGGGCGTGGCCGGGTTTATCTCGCTGCCAACGGCCTCTCGGATCTGCCCGTCACCCGTGTTGAGCTCGATGACGACATGCTGACCACGCTCATAGCGGAGAGTCGCGGGCTGACGGTTGCGCGCTGTGAGGACACTCGCCACAGCTTCCTGCGGCCCCTGAAGGAGATCGGTGCCGAGTTCTTCTGGGTCTGGCCCGTGAATGTATCCGAGCGCGTCGAAGCTATTCTGGCCGTCGGCTATCGCGAGGCACCTGCGGCGGATCCGTACCTGGCGCGCAGCGGCAGTCAGTTTGCAGAGCGGCTCGCAGTGGCTCTGTCCAAGAGCGCGCGCGACGAGCGGCTGTATCGCCAGGCGCATTACGATCCGCTGACTTCGCTGCCCAACCGCATCCTGTTCCGTGACCGGCTGGCCCAGGAAATTGCCAATGCGACGGCTGGCCTGAGTCGCGGCGCACTCCTGTATATCGACCTCGACCACTTCAAACGCGTGAACGACTCGGTCGGGCACAGCGCCGGCGATCAATTGTTGACCATCGTTGCGCAGCGACTGCGCTCTTGTGTGAAGGAAGGGGATACGGTCGCGCGGTTGGGTGGGGATGAGTTCACCGTGATATTGCGCAATGTTGCGGATCCGGGCTCTGCGCGGGCGGTGGGCGAGCGGATCATCGAATCGCTGCAGTTGCCTGTGAACATCGGCGGCCGGGACCACTTTGTGTGCGCCAGCATCGGTATCACCCTGTTCCCCGATGATGGATCGGCCATCGACGATGTCATGCGCAATGCTGACACAGCCATGTATCGAGCCAAGGATCTCGGCCGCGGCTGCACAATGTTCTTTGACCCGCACATGAATGCCAAGGCCACCATTCCCACGGAGACGGGCCTCCACAGGGCCTTGCGGCGCAGGGAATTCTCACTGTTTTATCAACCGCAGTTCACCGTTTCCAACGGCGCGCTGGCGGGGGTTGAAGCGCTGCTTCGCTGGCAGACGGCACGCGATGGCATGCGGCAGCCGAGTGAGTTTGTTCCCGCGGCTGAAGAGAGCGGTCTGATCATCGACATCGGCGGCTGGGTGTTGGATGCTGCGTGCGCGCAGCTCGCGAGCTGGCGCGACCAGAACATCGCGCCTCCCCGACTGGCGCTCAACGTCTCGGCCCAACAGTTGAAACACTCCGAGTTCCCGAAGCTGGTCCGTCGTGCGCTCGACAAGTATGGTCTTGCGCCGGCGCTGCTCGAGTTGGAGCTCACCGAGAGCGTCTTTGCGGATGAAGCCGCCGGCGCCACCCTGGAGCGGTTGCACCAACTGGGTGTGCACCTGGCGTTGGATGATTTCGGGACCGGGTACTCGTCCTTGTCCTACCTGCGGCAGTATCCGATCGGCACCGTGAAAATCGATCGCACCTTCCTGGAGGAAGTGCCGCAGAACCCGGCTTCGGCGACGCTGGTGGAAACGATCATCGTCATGGCGCATGCCCTCGGCAAACGGGTTGTCGCCGAAGGCATCGAAACCGCCGATCAACTCGAGTTTCTGCGCGAGCGCCGTTGCGACATCGCGCAGGGTTTCTACCTGGCCCGGCCCCTGTCGAGCCAGATCGTTACGGAATTACTACAGGCACGCACTCAGTCGGGCGACGAGGAGCTCCGGGATGTCCGCGAAGCGGGGTAGGGCCAAGTGTGCGGTACGTCACAGTTGGGGTCCCGACTTAAGGCTCGGGCGGCGTCGCCACATCGAGACAATTCAACATATGCTGGCGTTAGTTCGTGTGCAACCGCTCCCTGAGAGGCTGTACACAATATAAACGCTTGACTGTCATCCGCGACGCTTTGACACTTGCAACCTGTAGTGACAAGGGCAAACCCGTCGAAAGACGGGGACGCAAAGCCACCGGTCTAAAGGAAGTATTCCTATGACGGCGGGGCTGCCACGATCGCGCAGCTGGCGCGACGCTCGCACTCCGATCTCGTCGGGAAACTCTTCCTGTTTCTGGTGGCGGCTTTACGCATCGGTCCGGGGAAGATTCTATGACACCAACGCCTAAGTCTGCATCTGGCGGCACAGCACGCCACGGTGCGGTTGAACAGGGCAAGCCGCAGGAAGCGGCAGGTCCGTTCGTACTCAACTTAACTTCATCGACAACGCCCATGGCGTTGGCGAATCCAGAGCAACCGGAGCTCAAGCGCTTCAGCTTTTTTGTCAGTCGCCGTTTTGAGGAAGGCCGCGAGCGGTTCCGCTTGCACATGGGCTACTTCTCAACACTCGCAGAAGCGGAAGAGTGGCTGGTCGCCGTACGCGACATTTATCCAGGTGCCTGGGCCGGTGAGGCTCCGGGCAAGAAGTTGCGCGAGCGTGCCGTTGCTGCCGCCGCGGCCCAGGCCCAACACGCTGCCGGCCCCCCACCGCCGGTGGCGCCGCCCCGTAACGTTCCCACACTGCCCGTTGCCCAATCCGCGTCGGTCGGCGTACCGGCTCTGAATGTTCCGACGATCCACGCCGCGACGCCCGGCCCGGCGCGGCGACCGGCGACGCTCGTTGCTGCCCAGGTTCCGAGAAATGTGCCGGTCGCCAGGCCCGCACCGCTGATGGGCCAGCCTGCGATGTTGAATTCGGGTATGACTTCGAAGCCGGCGTCCGCACCGGCACGGCCGCCTGTCGCGGTGTCTTCGTCAGGTCCGAGTGTCATCGGCATGATGCGCTCCCCGAAGGATTCCCCTCCGAAGGCTGCGCCAGTTGTGCCGGTCGCTGCTCCACGCTCTGTGGCGCCCGCTCAGGCTCGTTCGGGATCTCCCCTTGCCTCGGTAGCTCCCGCTCAGGCCGCCGCCGCACGACCGCCAATGGCCGCCGTCGCGCGTGCCGCAGCTCCGGCTGCCGTACGCACAGCACCCCCCGTTGCTCAGCCTGCAAGAGCAGCTGCCGCTGCCGGTCAACAGTACAAGCCAGCGGCGCCGCCCGCCGCCGCTCGAGCTCACGGTGTTCCTACCGCACCGGCACGCCCGAACGCCAAGGCGAATGCACGAGCCACGATGCCCGATTCAAACGTCCGTGAGGTACTCAAGGCTCTGGGCGAGACGAGCAACGACGCCGAAATCACGGGCGAGACCCGCATGATGCCGGCACCGTCGCTTGCCGGTATGGACACGATCTCGGACAACAACAACTTCACAGACACTCAGGTGCTGAAGTTTCTGGAGACGCGCCGCGCCGATGGCTCGGAGCTCACGGGTATCGATGTTGAGACCGGTGCGATCTCTCTGCTCAAGCCGGATGACACGGGTACACGTCGCGCCCTGAAGGAAGCGGTCACAGAAAACGCGCCCGTCTGGTTCGCCGTCCAGTTGCAGTGGTCGGTGTCGCCGGTCGAGTTGTCCAAAGTTCCGCCGCTCGCGATCTTCAGTGCCTACACGCTGTACACGGTTGAAGGTAGCCGCGATGGCCGCAAGTGGTTTGGCCTGCGCCTCGGCTTCTTCAGTGACGCGATTTCCGCGAAGCAGGTTGCCTACTACGTGCGATCCGAGTTCACGTCCGTTGCGGTCGTGCCGGTGAGCCCGCAAGAGCGAACCCGCGCATCGGATGTGGAAAAGAAATCCGACCTGGCTTTTCCGAAGAGGACCCGCTCAGAGCCGGTCGACGAGTTCAAGCTCATCGATTCGGACGATCACGATGCACCGGCTCCTGCACGTCCGCGCCCGGCATTAGCCACCAAGCCGGCCGCGCCCGCCAAGACGGCGCCGCCTGCCGCCGCTCGCCGTCCGCAGCCGGCGAAGGCCAGCAACGGTCGCGTCCGCGCGCGTGAGGCACGCACTCCGCAGACTCTCGAAGAGACGCTGGAGATTCTGGGCGCCGGTGAGCTCGAGATGGATTCCGGCCATGGCGAGACCATGAACGAGAGTGGCGTGCGCCACCTGCGTGTTGAAGTTCAGAAGAACACGCCGTTCGGTCGCCTGCTCGAACGATTGAGTGAGCGCGTTCGTAAACCGTAGCGAATGACAGAGCCGTTCGTAAGGACAGCTCTTGTTATAACCCCGCGCGCAAGCGCGGGGATTTTTACGCCGGCTATTTCTTACCGAACAGCTTTTCCAACTCCGATTTAGCTTTATCCACTTCGCTCGTGTTGGGTGCCGTGTAGGCGCCCGCACGCGGCTTGAAATGGTCACAGAAGTTCGCCTGCGTTTTGTTGCTGACTTCCTCAGCCGTGGGCTCGCGGCAATGCTTCGCAACGCGCGTGTCGTAGTCGACGCACATCTTGCAGACATGCAATTCGGCGCGACACTTCGAGCACTCGTCGAGCCGCCGCAACGGCAGGCTCAAATGCGCCAGCGAAATACCGCAATTCCAGCAAACGAGGTTCACGGCTCCCAGTTTACCTCGTTCGCTTAATGCGGGCCTTCCGGGCGCGCCTCGGGGCGGCGGGCTCAGATGCACTCGCCGCGGCCGGAGCGGTCAATCGGGCTGCCACCTTCGCTTTCGGCAGCGCCGGGGCGGTCCGGTCGCGCAGGAAGCCCTCCAGCACCCGCCCCGTATGCGACTCCTTCTTGCGCTTCACAATCTGCGCCGGCGTGCCCTGGGCAACCACCTCGCCACCGCCCTCGCCGGCTTCCGGCCCCATGTCCAGAATCCAATCGGCTTCGGCCATGACATCGAGGTTGTGCTCAACCACCACAGCGGTGTTGCCGGCGTCGACGAGCCGGTGAAGCACGTGGATCAGCTTCTCCACGTCGGCCATGTGCAGGCCGACGGTGGGCTCGTCGAGCACGTAGAGCGTGTGCTTCGGCTTCTGTCGCGGGCCGGCCCGAACGTCGTTGCGGACCTTCGAGAGCTCCGCGACCAACTTGATGCGCTGGGCTTCGCCACCGGACAGCGTTGGGCTCTGCTGACCCAGGGTCAGGTAACCCAATCCCACGTCCTGCAACAGCTTGAGCGCATGGTGGACCTTCGGATGAGCATGGAAAAACTCCACGGCGTCATCGATGTTCATCGACAACACATCGCCGATGCTTTTCTCACGCCACAGAACTGACAGGGTCTCGGAATTGAAGCGCCGTCCCCCGCAGACGTCGCAAAGAACTTTGACGTCCGGCAGGAAGTTCATCTCAATCGTCTTGACGCCCTGGCCTTCGCAGGCCTCGCAGCGCCCGCCCGCGGTGTTGAACGAGAAGCGGCTCGAGGTATAACCCCGGATACGCGCTTCGGTCGTTCCCTCAAAGATGCGGCGGATGTCATCCCAGAAGCCGATATAGGTCGCCGGGCAGGAGCGCGGCGTTTTTCCGATCGGTGTCTGATCGACCTCCAACACGCGGTCGACGATTTCGATGCCGCGGATGGCACTGCAACCAATCAGGTCCCGAGCCTTCGGCGGGCCCTTCTTTTTCTGACGAGAACCATTGTTGTTGCTGTCGATGAGCAGGCGGCGCAGATTTGTGTACAGCACATCCCGCGCTACCGTCGACTTGCCTGAGCCTGAAACACCCGTCACGACCACGAGGCGCCCCAAGGGGATGCCAATATCGGTCTTTGTGACATTATGCAGCTGAACCTTCTCTAGCTTCAGTTGCGGAGTATCGGCATCCACCGAGCGCAGCGGCTGCGCCGGATGTTGCAAAGGCTCGCGCAGGAATCGGCCGGTGGTTGAGCGGGGATTGGCGATCAGGTCGGCGACAGTGCCGGCGCCTACAACCTCGCCACCGCGAACACCCGCCTGCGGGCCGAGATCCAACACGTAGTCAGCGCGGCGGATCGTGTCTTCGTCGTGCTCGACGACGACCAGCGTATTTCGCTGACCCGCCAACTGGGTGAGTGCGCCGAGCAGTACCTCGTTATCCCGCGGATGCAGACCGATCGTGGGCTCGTCCAGCACATAGCAGACGCCTTGCAGATTGGAACCCAACTGCGCGGCAAGCCGGATACGCTGCGCTTCTCCGCCCGACAACGTGGGTGCCGAGCGATCCAACTGCAGATAGCCCAGCCCGACTCGCCCCAGGAACTGCAGCCGCGCCCGAATTTCGGCCAGCAGATCACGCCCGATCTGCGTCTCGCGGGGATTCAGTTTCAACTTCGAGAAGAACCCGCTGGTACGTTCCACCGAGCCACTGGCCAGCGAGGCCACGGATTGATCCCGGAACCGCACGTTGAGCGCGATTGGGTTGAGCCGATGTCCATCGCAGGCCCTACAGGGCGTGGGCTCGTGCTCATACCATTCGTTCCACCAGATCTCTTCGCCGCTCTGCTCCTCGTCAAAGCCCGTCATTTCCACGCCCGTGCCGAAACAACTGTCGCACCAGCCGTGTTTGGAGTTGAAGGAGAAGAGGCGGGGATCGAGCTCCGCGAAACTCTTGCCGCACGAGGGGCAGGCTCGCTTGGTGGAGAACACCACACCCCGCTCTGACTTCGACCCGAGGACATGGACCAGTCCCTTGCCGAAGTCCAGAGCGCGCGTCAGCGCCTGGTGCAACTGAGTATCGTGCTTCGCGTCCACCTCGACCTGTGCCACTGGAAGCTCAATGGTGTGCTCTTTGAAGCGCGACAGCCGCGGCCACTTCGCAGTCGAAATATGAGCGCCATCCACTCGAAGGGTTTTGAAGCCTTTCTTGGCAGCCCACTTGGCCAGGTCCGTGTAATAACCCTTACGGGCAACGACGAGCGGCGCGAGCAGGGAAATGGTCTGCCCCTTGTAGTCGCGCAGCAGGCGGGCCGCGATGGAAGCCGAGCTCTGCGGCTCAATCGCAACATTGCAGTCGGGGCAATACTGTGTTCCCAGCTTTACGTACAACAACCGAAGGAAATGGTAGATCTCGGTGAGCGTCGCCACGGTGCTCTTTCGGCCGCCGCGACTCGTGCGCTGCTCGATGGCCACCGTCGGTGGAATTCCGAAGATGGCGTCCACGTCGGGTCGGGCAGCCGGCTGCACAAACTGCCGGGCGTAGGCGTTCAGTGATTCGAGATATCGCCGCTGGCCTTCGTTGAACAGGATGTCGAACGCAAGTGTTGACTTGCCGGAGCCCGACACGCCGGTAATGACTGTGAATTTGTCGCGCGGGATTTCTACGTCGACGCTCTTGAGGTTGTGTTCGCGAGCGTTGTGAATGACGATCGAGTTGCGGTCGCCGCCGTTTCCGTAGCGCGCGTGCGGTTCGGCGACGCTCTTGAAGTTGGAGCCCGAGATGGCATCGGTCAGGGCCGTTCCGGCCGGGACGTCCTCAGCGAGCGCCTTTTCATAGGCTGCCAGCGCCTGTCCCGTGTACGAACGATCGTGAGCCGCGACTTCCGTGGGCGTGCCCGTACAGACGATTTCGCCGCCGCGGTCACCGCCTTCGGGTCCGAGATCGATGATCCAGTCAGAGGCGCGGATGATGTCGAGGTTGTGTTCAATCACCAACAGCGAATGACCCGCGGCCAGCAGCTTGCGGAATGCGCGCAGCAGCTTGGAGACATCCTCGAAGTGCAGGCCTGTCGTCGGCTCATCGAACAGAAACAACTTGCCGCGATGAGTCGTGCTGGAGACGACCGAGCCGGCCTCGGCGAGATGACCCGCCAATTTGAGTCGTTGCGCCTCGCCGCCAGACAGTGTGGGCACCGGTTGGCCCAGTTTCACGTATTCGAGTCCGACATCCGCCAAGGGTGCGAGCCGCGCCGCGACCTCGCGTGAGTCGGCAAAGAAGGCCAACCCTTCCGTCACGGTCATGTCGAGAACTTCGGCGATGCTGGCTCGTAATCCGTTGGCACCTTCGCGCTTGATGTCGAGGACTTCATCGCGATAACGGCGGCCGTTGCAATCCGGACAGCGCAAGTACACGTCCGACAGGAACTGCATCTCAACGTGTTCGAATCCATTGCCGGAGCAGGTCGGGCAGCGACCGTTACCGGAATTGAAGCTGAAAGTACCCGCGGTATATTTGCGCTCCTGCGCTGCGGGTTCGGTCGCGAATATGGCGCGGATGGCATCAAACGCCCCCACGTAACTCGCAGGATTGGAACGGGTGGTCCGTCCAATCGCGCTCTGGTCGACCATGACAATGTCATCGATCAACTCGGCGCCCTTCAGACCGGTGAACTCACCGGGTGCTTCAGTGGGTTTCCCCCTGTACTTTAATAATGCCGGGTACAGAACGTCCTCAACTAATGTCGACTTCCCCGAGCCCGACACGCCCGTAACGCAGACCAGGCGCTTCAGAGGAATCCGGACATCGATGTTCTTCAGGTTGTGCTCGCTGGCACCGTGCAACTCCAGCCATCTGTTGGAGACGGCTTCCGCGACGACCTCGCCGGGAGCCGCTGCGCCAATGAAGGCCTGCGGCGCTACCTTCCCTTTGCGGGGCTTCGCGCCGACCTTCTTGCGCCCGCTGAGATATTCGCCGGTAAGCGAGGCGCCGCTGGCACGAATCTCGCGAGGCGTGCCGAAGAATACGATGTTGCCGCCGCGCTCACCCGCGCCCGGCCCGATATCGAGAATCCGGTCCGCCTCCAACATGATCTGCGGATCGTGCTCAACCACGATCAGCGAGTTGCCCGCGTCACGCAGCTTCTTCATCACCGAGATGACTCGCTGCATGTCGCGAGGATGCAGGCCGATGGAGGGCTCATCCAGCACGAACAGCGTGTTGACGAGCGAAGTTCCGAGCGCAGTGGTCAGGTTGATCCGCTGCACTTCACCGCCGGACAGCGTTCTGGATTGCCGGTCGAGCGTCAGGTACCCCAAGCCAACATCGGCCAGGTAGCTGAAGCGACCCCGGATCTCGCTGAGCAACAGGTCCGTCGCTTCATCCAGCGGCTGTGGCAGTTTCAGCCTGGAGAAGAAAGCAACTGCGCGCTCCACGGGTAGAAGCATCACATCGTGAATCGTAAGGCCCGGGAGCGCGTTGAGCGTCTCGTCACTCCATTGCACGCCTTTCGGCTTGAAGCGCGGCGTGGATCCCATCACCGAATCCGCGAGCTCGCGGTCGCCGAGGCGCCACAATAGGGCCTCAGTCTTCAGGCGAGCGCCGTCGCAAGTCTCGCACGGCGTGTATGAGCGATACCGCGACAACAACACGCGCACGTGCATCTTGTACGACTTGGTTTCCAGCCAGGCGAAGAATCGCTTCGCGCCGTACCAGACCCCCTTGTTCCAATCGCCCTCACCCTCGATGACCCACTTGCGGCGCTCGGCACCGAGCTCGCGCCAGGGCGTGTCGATCGGGATGCCGCGCTTCTTGGCGTACTTGATGAGATCGTCCTGACACTCCTTGTAGGACTTGGTCTGCCAGGGTTTGATGGCGCCGCCCCGCAGCGACTTGCTCTCGTCCGGAATGACGAGGCCGTAGTCGATGCCGATGGTTCGCCCGAAGCCGCGGCAGCTCTCGCACGCACCGATGGGTGAGTTGAACGAGAACAGGCTGGGGTTGGGCTCCCGATGCGACAGGTCACATTCGGCGCAATGCAGCTGGTTGGAAAAGCGCCAGGTCTGCAGGGCCGTTGGAGGATCGGAGTCGTCGACTACTTGTACGTTGACCCGTCCCTGTCCAACACGCAGCGCAGCCTCGAGTGATTCGAGAACACGGCCGCGATCTGCGCCGCGGGCGCGGAAGCGATCCTGTACTACTGACAGCGTGACGAGCGGGGCAGAGGGTACACCCTTGCCTTTGCCGCGTTTTTTAGCGGCGCCACCACGGGTCTTGCCTGATTTCTTGGCCACCGCGGACGTGACTGCGCCTGAGGCGGCGGCAGTGGTTGTGACACCGGTTGCTGCACTGGCGGACGGCGCGTCTCCGAAGAACCGCGTGTACCCCTGCTTTTCCAACAGGCCCCGCACTTCCGCTTCAGTGAAGTTGGGAGGCACCGGTACCGGGAAAGTGAGCAACAGGCGCGGATCACCCGCCTCTGCGGCACGCGCAGACAAGTCAGCGTAGATACTCTCTGAGGAGTCGCGGCGGACGGGCTTGCCACAACACTGGCAATACAAGGACGCCGCCCGCGCGAATATCAACTTGAGGTGATCATTCAGCTCCGTCATCGTCCCCACGGTGGAGCGCGATGTGCGCACTGGATTCGTTTGATCGATCGCAATGGCAGGTGGAATACCCGCAATGCTATCGACCTGGGGCTTGTCCATGCGGTCGAGAAACTGGCGCGCATAGGGCGAAAATGTTTCGACGTAGCGACGCTGACCTTCTGCGTACAGCGTGTCGAATACGAGCGAAGATTTCCCGGACCCCGAGACGCCCGTGACGACCACGAGCTCGTTCAGAGGAATATCGAGATCGAGATTCTTCAGATTGTTCTGGCGCGCGCCGCGCACAAAGATGGCGTCGCGAGAGGCGTCGGTCATTCCGTCACCTTGAATTAGGGTGGAGTCGTTGTGTAACGCGAGCGGGAACGCACGCGCGAATCTCGCATAGTAATGGATTTTCTACGCAGCGCGCGCGGCCTGATTTAGGTCCAGTGGCATTCAGTAGTTCGTCATCTTTGGTGCTGTATAAACCTTGATGTCTTCTGATTGAATTTCCTTCGGAAATATATTGAAGCTAAATAGGGTCTACTGGGTGCATCTGCAACCTCTGCAGCTGCGTATAGCTGACGTTGACTAGCGTACAATGTGTGCGCGGAGCCGAGAGGTCGCCAGGCCGGGAACTTTGTCCGGTAGGCGTGAGGGGGTGTTCTGACGCAGAGCGTCAGGCAACCGGTCGAGCGGCATTCGGCTCAACTAGGTATCGCCATAAACTCGAGGAGACGTTCAAGATGAACAACCGAAAGATGTCCAGCGTTGCCCTGGCTGCCGCCGCCGCGGTGATGTTCTCGACTGCCTTCGTAGGCACGGCCAGTGCCGCTGATGAAGCCAAGGTCAAGTGTGAAGGCGTGAACTCCTGCAAGGGCCACTCGGCCTGCAAGACCGCCAACAACTCCTGCAAGGGTCAAAACTCCTGCAAGGGCCAGGGCTTCGTGGAAATGACCCAGGCCAAGTGCGATGCGGCCAAGGCCAAGGCCGCCGGCAAGTAAGCCCCTCCTTATAGATAGGATCGGCTTTTAGCGAATCGGGCCCGCCTCTGCTTCCGGCAGCGGCGGGCCTGGTCCCAATAGTCTCTACGTATGGCACTGCTGTCCCCTTCGCTCGGATTCGGCCTCGGCCTCAGGGTCGATCATTACGAGGCCATCCTCGCCGATAACCCCCCGGTGGACTGGTTCGAGGCACTGACCGAGAACTACCTCGTGCCCGGGGGCAAGCCGCTCGACTATCTGATGCGGATCCGTGAGCGCTATCCGATGGTCCTGCACGGCGTGTCGCTGTCCATCGGCAGCACGCAAACGCTCGACCGCAATTACCTGGCGCAACTGAAAGCACTCGCAGCCCGGGTCGAGCCACATTGGATTTCCGATCACCTGTGCTGGACCGGTATTGCCGGTCGCAACATGCATGACCTGTTGCCGCTGCCGTACACCGAAGAAGCCCTCTCGAATGTCGTCGAGCGGGTGCAGGTGGTGCAGGACGTATTGGGGCGGCGCCTGTTGCTGGAGAACGTGTCGAGCTATGTGACTTATCGCGATTCACAGGTCACTGAGTGGGAATTTCTTCGCGAGATCGCGCAACGCGCCGATTGTCTGCTGCTGCTCGACGTGAACAACATCTATGTCAGTAGTGTGAATCACGAATTCAACCCGCTGGATTACTTGAACGCGATTCCGGTGGATCGTGTGCAGCAGATTCATCTCGCCGGGCATGAAAATCACGGCGACTATCTCATTGATACTCATGACCATCCCGTGCCGGATCCCGTGTGGGAGTTGTATGACGCCGCGGTTCGCCGCTTCGGCAACGTCTCAACCATGATTGAGCGCGATGCCAACATCCCGCCCCTGGAGGAGCTGTGCTCCGAGCTCGACGCTGCCCGGCAGTTGGCTGAGCGTGCACTGGCACGCGCGGCGTGAGCCGGCTGCCTGACATTCAGGAAGCCTTCCAGCGGTTCCTGCTTTCCGGCGATTCCGAGATCGGCTCACAGGTTGTGGGAACTGAACGGGTCCCGGTTGAGACGCGTCTGGGAATCTACGGCGATGGCTATCGCTCGCGGCTGATTGAAGCCTTGCAGGCCACTTTCCCGGTACTGGCGAACCTGCTGGGCGAGACCGATTTTCAGTCGATGGCGACCCAATACGTCGACACGCACGAGTCCACGTTCTTCTCCATCCGCTACTACGGCGATCAGATGGCGGACTTCCTGGCGAGCGATGCGGAGTATTCGAAGGCGCCCATCCTGGCCGAGTTGGCCCGGTGGGAGTGGGCCATGGCTGCTGTATTCGATGCTGCGGACGCCGAGCCGCTCGACATCAGCGCCTTTGCGCAATTGGCGCCGGAGGACTGGGCTGAATTGCGGTTCGAGTGGAGCCCCGCCGTGCAGATCGTCGAGCTCGAGTGGAACGTACCCCAGCTGTGGAAGGCCGTTACGGAAGATACGGATCGACCCGATCCCATCCCCGCGCCGACGCGCTACCTAATCTGGCGGCGCGAGTTGCAGATATATTTCCGACCGCTCAGCGACGAAGAGACCTCGGTCGTGGCGGCGGCACGCGCCGGTCACTCTTTCGGTGAGCTTTGTGTCCTGCTGTGCGAACATCTCGATGAGAGCGAGGCTTCGTTGCACGCGGCAGGATTTTTGCGGGGATGGGTCGAGTCCGGCCTGCTCGTCGGCGCCGCCTTGCCTGCGCCATAGGAGGGAGGTCCGGAATGTCTGCGCCGATTTACAACAATGCCCTGGAGATGATTGGCCGCACGCCGCTGATGGCGGTGCGCCACATCGATACGGGACCTTGCGAGCTGTTTCTCAAGTTGGAGAACCAGAATCCGGGGGGCTCCATCAAGGACCGCGTGGGTCTGTACCTGATTGAGGCGGCGGAGCGCGACGGCAAGCTCAAACCCGGCGGCACGCTCATTGAGGCGACGGCCGGCAACACCGGACTGGGGCTGGCGCTGGTGGCGGCTCAGAAGGGCTATCGGCTGCTGCTGGTGATTCCTGACAAGATGAGCCAGGAGAAGATCTTCCACCTGAAGGCGATGGGCGCCGAAGTGCGGCTCACCCGCTCGGATGTCAGCAAGGGCCATCCGGAATATTACCGCGACATTGCCGAGCGTCTCGCGGGCGAGATCCCGAATTCCTTTTTTGTGAACCAGTTTGGCAACGAAGCCAACCCGTTGGCCCATGAGCAGACCACTGCACCGGAAATCTGGGAGCAGATGCAGCACCGCCTCGACGCCGTCGTGTGTGGTGTTGGTACCGGCGGCACGCTGACGGGCCTGTCGCATTACTTTGCGAAGACGGCGCCCAAAGTTGAAATCGTGTTGGCTGACCCGGCCGGCTCGATACTCGCCGACTACGCGAAGACGGGCAAGGTGGAGCAGGCGAAGGGCGGCTGGCTGGTGGAGGGAATCGGTGGCGACTCCATTCCTCCCGTGGGCGATTTCTCGCACGTTGGCAAGACCTACACAATTGCCGATGCGGAGGCCTTCCAAACCTGCCGCGAGTTGTTGAGAAAAGAGGGCATCATTGCCGGTACCTCAACGGGCACTCTGTTGGCAGGTGCGCTGCGCTACTGCCGGGAGCAGAAGACCCCCAAGCGGGTAGTCACCTTCGTCTGTGACAGCGGCAACAAGTACCTCTCCAAGGTCTACAACGACTATTGGATGCTCGACCAGGGATTCATTGAGCGCGAGAAATTCGGGGACCTGCGGGACTTGATTGCGCGCCGCCATTGGGAGCGTGCCTCCGTCACCGTCAATTCGACCGAGCCGGTGCTGGCAGCGCTGCGGCGGATGAAGCTGTACGACGTATCCCAGTTGCCTGTCATGAAGGATGGCAAAATCGTCGGCATCGTCGACGAAGAGGATGTTTTGTTGGAAGTGTTTGCGAATCCAGACCACTTCAATGAGCCGGTGACCGAGGCCATGGCCACCGGTCTCGTGACCGTGCCGGTGGATGCGCCGGTGGAACAGCTCATGGAAATCTTCAAACACGGCATGGTGGCCATTGTCGTGAAGGACAATGAGTTCCTGGGCCTCGTGACCCGAATCGACCTGCTCAACTGGCTGCGACGCCGGCTGTAACCCTTATGACACATAAAGACCACGCATTCGCGACCCGCGTCATTCACGGGGGCCAGGAGCCCGATCCTCGCACCGGCGCGGTCATGCCGCCGATCTATGCGACTTCGACGTATGTGCAGTCGAGTCCCGGTGTCCACAAGGGTTACGAGTATTCGCGTACCGCGAATCCAACACGCGACGCACTGCAGGCCGCGGTAGCGAACCTGGAGGGCGGCGCCGCTGGATTTGCATTCGCGTCAGGCATGGCGGCAACGTCGACTGTGCTCGAGCTGCTCGACAGTGGCTCGCACATCATCGCGATGCATGACCTGTACGGTGGCAGCTACCGGATTCTGGAGAACGTTCGCAAACGGTCTGCCGGTCACGACGTGTCATTCGTTGATTTGACCCAGCCGGCGGAGCTGGAAAAGGCGATTCGACCCAACACCCGCCTGGTGTGGGTCGAGACCCCGACCAATCCGTTGCTCAAGCTCGTCGATCTGAGCGCAATCGCGCAGATTGCGCGGCGTCTCGGCTTGTTGAGTGTCTGCGACAATACGTTTGCGACACCGTTCATTCAGCGGCCGTTGGAACATGGATTTGACATCGTGGTGCATTCCACGACCAAGTATCTCAATGGCCATTCGGATGCGGTGGGCGGAGCCGCCGTGGTGCGCGCTGATTCGGCGCTGCAGGAGCGCGTGGCTTACTTGCAGAATGCAATCGGTGGTGTGTCGGGGCCATTCGACTCGTTTTTAACTCTGCGCGGTATCAAGACGCTGGCGCTGCGGATGGAGCGGCATTGCGCTAACGGGCAGGCAATTGCCGAGTTTCTCGAAGGTCACGCGAAGGTCCGCAAGGTGTTTTATCCCGGCCTGGCCAGTCACCCCCAACATGCGCTTGCGAAGCGGCAGATGGTGGGTGGATTCGGTGGCATCGTTACGGCGGAGCTGCGCGGGAGCCTCGAGGATGCCCGCAAAGTGTTGGAGCGCTGCGAGTTATTTTCGCTCGCCGAGAGCCTCGGCGGGGTGGAGAGCTTGATTGAGCACCCGGGGTTGATGACCCATGCGTCGCTGCCGCCGGCGATGCGGGCGTCGCTGGGGATCAGTGACGGGTTGATTCGGTTGTCAGTGGGTGTTGAAGCTGTAGACGACCTGATTGCGGATTTGAAGCACGCGCTGCAGGGTTAGTGCAGTCCCGCCTGGCTCGTCAGGTACACCGCGAAGGTGCCCAGCCAATGGCCGCCTTCATAGTGCTCGCCCGTGACGGCGGGCAGTGCGGCTGCTCGATGACCCGCCGCGGCGGCAAGGAGTTGCGGCACTCGCTTGTCCGTTGGCTTCAACCCATGCGCAATCCCTTCGAGCATCCACGCCCGGCTCAAGTTGAGTCCATCGATGTGGGCCAACTTCGGATCCGCCCGGTCTGTGACCACACCCGGTTGCAACCACTCGGTACCGGCCTTCGTGGGAATCTGCGGCAGAAAATCCCCCAGCCACTTGCCGAACGCCTCGGGCTCCAGTACCCGCCGCATGAAGTCCGCTTCCGCCAGGCAAGGTGACAGGAAGTCCTGCCCGGACGGCTCGTAATTCAAAGGACAGTTGCGATCGCCGCGATAAAACCGCTCCGCGGCTTCAACCAGGTCCACCTTCATCTGGGCGTCCCCCACGACCCCCGCCCAGTCCCAGATCAACCCGAATGAGAAGGCTGTCTGATCGTGCTCGCCGATCCGGATCGGGTAGTGCAGCTTGGGGAGCCAGCTCTTCAATTTCTGGGCACTGAGTACTTCGAGCGGCACCAGCGCTGCAGCCCATTGGTGCCCTTGCGGGTCGTCCCAACTGCGCAACTCGGCGGAGAGTTGCAACAACCAGGCGAGTCCGTACGGGCGCTCGAACGAAGCACGATCCTCACGTTGTATATAAACAGCTTCGCCAGCGATGTTCTTCGGTGTCAGGCTCGCTGCCAGTGACGCTCGCGCATCCTTGGCAAAGGACGCATTCGGAAAAAGCTCGAGTAAGCGCACGAGCAGCCAATGCCCATGTACGTCCGAGTGCCAATCGAAGCAACCATAGAACGCGGGCGTCAACAGATGCGGAGGTAGAACATCGGCCTCGCTCGCCAGCACGTGGCCGATTTTGTTGGGATACTCTTTGTGCAGGCAGGCCAGTGCGAGATGTGCGAAGCGGGCTGCGGCCGCCTCGTCCAAAGGTCCTGCGCCACCGGCAGGAACCGTGGGCTCCGCGCCCAAGGCCGATACACTGAGCATGCCCATCAAAATCAAAACCCAGGATGTCTCGATCCAGCGCCGCACGATTACCGCCCCTGATTCAGCCAGCATCCTCGCCGGCGCGCCATGTTAACGCGCATGCCGGACAATTTTTAACTCTCAACGACTAGCCTCGATGACGAATGGGAGCGATGCTTGCTCGACCGTTCCCCGGTTGCTCGCACCCCCTCGTCCGCTCGTCTGCAGGAGACTCCTATGGCCCCCGCCCCCCTGAATATTGGAATGATCGGCCTCGGCAAAATGGGCAGCGCCATTGTCGGCAATCTGCTCAGCACCGGACATAAAGTGCGCGTCTGGAATCGCTCGCCTGAGCCCGCGAAGGAACTGGTCGCCAAAGGCGCCGAAGCGGTTGCGAAGCCGGCTGATCTGGCCAACGCTGATTTTCTGTTGACCATGCTGGCTAACGATGCCGCCACTCGGTCGGTCATAGTCGATCAGGGTGTGCTCGCCGCGGCACAGCCGGGGCTCGTGCATCTGAATCTCGCCACCGTGTCCGTGGCGTTGGCCAAGGAGTTCGCGCAGCTGCATCGCCAGCGAAACATCGGCTACATCGCGGCCCCGGTATTCGGTCGGCCCGATGTCGCCGCTGCGGGTAAGCTGAATGTCGTTGTCGCGGGAGATCCCGCGGTCATTGCGCGCGCTCAACCATTGCTCGATGTCATCGGCCAGAAGACTTGGCCTGTCGGCGAGCAGGCCGAATCTGCGAACATCGTGAAGATCGCCGGCAACTTCATGATCGCCAGCGCAATCGAGACGATGGGCGAAGCAGTTGCTCTCACGCGAGCGCACGGAGTGAGCGCCGGGGAGTTTCTCAACATCCTCACGAATACGCTGTTTGCCTCGCGGACGTACCAGCTGTATGGGGGAATGATTGCAGAAGAGAAATATAAACCGGCGGGGTTTGAAGCGCCGTTGGCGCTGAAAGACATTCGGCTCGCCTTGTCGGCGGCGGATGAGCGCAGCGTGCCCATGCCGTTTGCAAGTGTGTTGCGGGACGGGCTCATGGAGTTGATTTCCATGGGTGGCAGCGAGGATGACTGGGCCGCCTTGGCCAAGGTGGCGGCACGACGCGCCGGACTTTCATCGTGACGTGCCGACGCTGGCAGCGGCAATGCGCCGACGGTTGGTCTGCCTACGCCGGTGCGCAATTGCACCGCCCCTGTTGATATCCCGAGGAACCTGATTGGCTACTGCTACTGAGTCTGACAATACCCGTCCTGTCGCGCCGGCCTCATTTGCAGCCCTGCGCCACCCGGGCTTCCAGATGTATTTCATTGGCACGGCCACTGCGATGCTGGCTGACAACATCGAGCACGTCATCAGCTACTGGGTGATCTTCCAGAAGTTCCACTCACCGGCCCTGGGTGGCTTCGCCGTCATTTCCCACTGGGCGCCGTATCTGCTGTTCTCGGTGTACTCCGGTGCGCTCGCCGATCGCTTCGATCCGAGGCGCATCATTCAGCTCGGCATGCTCATTTTCATGACCGTCTCCATTGCCTGGGGAGTGCTGTTCACGACCGACACGCTGCAGGAGTGGCATGCCCGCGTGTTGCTGATCATTCATGGTTTTGCAGGCGTGTTGTGGGGGCCTGCCAGCCAGCTTCTATTGCACGAGATTGTCGAGCCCGGCGTGTTGCCGAGTGCCGTACGCCTCGGCGCGACCGCGCGCTATCTGGGGATGTTGACGGGACCCGCCGTCGGCGGCGCGTTGCTGTTGGCATTCGGTCCGGCACACGGCATCTTCATAAACGCGCTGATCTATCTGCCCATGATTCTTTGGCTGTGGAAGGCTCCGTACGGTCCGAAGTTTCGAGCGGGGGTCCCTGCCGCCCCCAAACCGGCGGTTCGCGGCTTCTCCGATCTGATCGCAACTTTCAGCAGTATCCGTACCAACACGACCGTGCTGTGCATGGTGTTCCTCGCGGCCCTGGTTGCGTTTTTTGTCGGTAACGCTTACCAGGCGCAGATGCCCGGGTTTGCGGCTGATCTCGGGCACGGCGACCCCGGTGTGTCATACAGCATGTTGCTGGCCGCCGATGCGGCGGGCGCCCTGGCTGCGGGATTTGTCCTTGAGAGCAGGGGGCTGTTGCATCCCGCGGCTCGCACAGCGCTGGTCCTGGCGATGGCCTGGTGCGCTGCACTCGCCTCGTTCGCCGTGATCCGGATTTATCCCGTTGCGCTGGCGCTTCTGTTTGCCGCCGGCTTCCTCGAGCTCTCGTTCAACTCCATGGCGCAGGCGTTGGTGCAGCTCAATGCTCCCCAGAGCATTCGGGGCCGCGTGATTGGTGTTTACAGCATGGCGGCGAGCGGAATGCGGATGTTCAGCGGGATCAGCGTAGGACTCGTCGGCGGACTGATTGGAATCCATTATTCGCTGTCGATCAGCGCGGCGGTGCTGTTCATTGCGCTGGTGATCGTGTGGGGCACGTTCCATGCTGGCTCAATGACATGGCAACGACCCGGATAGGCATCTCAGGCTGGCGTCGTCGCGAAGTCGGACCCCGCGCGGCAGGGCCCGCCTGGCCAAAAGCAGGGCCGCGCCGCGCAAGGTCCCGTCAAAAAAGACCGCCGTCAGCCCCCGGAAGAAAATCGGCGCTGCTGCTTCCCGCCGGCGAGTGGCAACTGGGTCTCGTCGATCAGCTGCCCGTTCTTCATGACGAACACGATCGACTTCGCGTTGTCGATATCCACCGTGGGATCCTTGCTCAACAACACCAGGTCCGCCAGCTTGCCGGTATCCACCGACCCCAACTGATCCGCCTTCCCGAGGAACACGGCGCTGTTGTAGGTCGCAATCCGAATCACATCCAACGGCGAAATTCCCGACGCCGCCAGCAACTCCAACTCGCGCTGCGTAGCCGCGCCACTACTTTGATCCGTACCGCAGGCCACGGTTCCACCCGCAGCATGAATCTTCCGCACGTTTTCCTCGGCGATGGGCGTCATGATCTTCATCCACCAGGTCCACGGCCGTTTCTTCCACTCTTCGCTCGTTGTCGTCTTGAGTTTCTGACGCTCTTCCGCGCTGAATGAGGCTACATACAGCGGTTGATCCAGGTATTCGGGGTGCTCCGCGAGGCGACTGTAGTTCTCACCGATGGTCAGCGTGCTGGCAAAGGGCGTCTTCTTCGCGCCCATCAACTTTACAAATGAATCGCTCACCGGCCCCTGGATTACCGGATGCGCCAGGGTGTCGCTACCCGCATAGATCGCTTCGATGGATCGCAACTCGCTCGAAACATGAACCGTGGTACGGATGCCGTGTTGGTTGTAGTACCGGGTGATCTTCTCCAGCAGATCGACGGGCATCAACGTGATCATGGGTCGCGAGCCCCAGCCCTCTTCTTCCAACGTCAATTTCAGGATATCCGGCTGCTGTTCGGCGATATGCTTATCGAGCAGTGCCTTGTCCTTCTCGAAATCGCTGATCCGCACGGCCATCCGATCGCCGTGGCTGCCCGGATAGGTAACGAGATTCCCGGTGGCGAAGATGCGCGGCGAGAGGATTTTCCCCGCGCGCTCATCGGCACGCAGCGGGAGGATGTGCTCCGCTCGATTGCCGGCATCAAACACAGTGGTGACGCCCGCATACAGAAAGCTCGCGAGCGCCGCGACACCCTCTTCACGATTCGGCGGTCCCATCTCGGCGTCAACCTTGCCGGTAATGTCGAAACCGCCCTTCAGATGAATGTGAACATCCATCAATCCCGGAATCAGGTATTTGCCTTTGCCGTCGACCCGGCGGCCTTTCAGTCCGTGTGCGACGGCACTCGCGGAAACGGTTGTGATCTTGTCCCCTTCCACCGCAACAGTCATGTCATGTTGCGGGGCGTGGATGCCATCGATCAGCGTTACGTGCTCGATATAGAGATTCTCGGCCTGCGCCGCAGTCGCGGTCAGCAGCAGGGCGGCAACGGCCAGCGCGTACTGTTTCACTTCGACACGCTCCCGAAATTCTTTACCACCATGCCGTTCGTCATGACGAATCCAACATCCATGACCGAGTGGATATCCTCCAGGGGGCTCTTTGACATGGCCACCACATCGGCTGACATCCCGGGCTCGAGCTTGCCGACGCCCTTGATGCCGCCGGCCTGAGCGGCGTTGACGGTCCCCGTCATGAGTGCCTCCATGGGTGACATGCCGGCGTTCACGTACTCAACCATCTCAGCTGCATTCTGGCCGTGCGGTACGAGTGGTGCGTCCGTGCCCAGAGCGATTCCTACTCCGATCTGATGGGCCATCTTTACGAGTTTGCGTGGCTGTGTACCGAGCTTGAGCACTTTCTCCATCGAGACGGGCGGCAGGTCCTTCAGCGGACCATTGCGGATCTTCTCCGGAGTATCGCCAACGTAAGTGATGGTTGCGGCCGTGGGGACGAGCCAGATTCCCTTGGCTTTCATTGCTTTGAGCGTCTCTTCGTCCGCCCACATCCCGTGCTCGATTGAGTCGAAGTTGGCGCGGACACAGCCGTCGATACCCGCCTTGGCGTGGGCGTGCGCAGTGACCTTGCGCCCCAACTGATGCGCCGTGTCGGCAATGGACTTGAGCTCGGCGTCAGTAAACTGCTGACCTGTACCGGCATCCGACTCATCTAGCGTGCCGCCAGTGGCCATTACTTTGATGACGTCGGCACCGCGTCTCACCGCCTCGCGCACCACTTTCTGGCACTCGTCCGCTCCGTCGCAGACGCCGCGTCGCAGGACTGCGGTCATGATTTCTTCCCGCAGATTGTGGTTGTCAGCGTGCCCGTCTGTTGGGCTGATCGGGTCACCCGAGGCCAGGATGCGAGGACCTGCGACGATTCCGTCACGGATGGCATCGCGCAATCCGAAGATGGTGTAGCCCGTTGAGCCCAGGTCCCGCACCGTCGTGAAGCCGCCCAGCAATGTTTGCATCGCACTCCGAACGGCCACCACCGTGAAGTAGTTGTCCGGCTCGCGCAGATTCAGATCGCGTCCCCGCTCGGCTCCGGAGCTCAGGTGCACGTGCAGGTCGATGAATCCGGGCATTACGAATTTGTCAGTCAAATCAATGACCGGCGTGTCAGCGGGCAGGCCCAGCGCCGCCGCATCCACATAACCCTCCCTGACGACTTTGATGCTGCCCTTCTCTACGGCAATGGTTGCCTTGGAGAGCGGCTGCTTCCCGGGCACGGCCAGCAGTGTCCCCGCGTGAATGATTGAAAACGGCGGCGGCGCCAACGCTGAGCCTCTGACAGGCACGCTCTGAGACAGTGCGGTACTGCTCACTGTAAGTGCAACTGCCAGCGCGGCCAGCTGTCGGATGGTCGAGAATCGCATCAACATCTCCTGCGGATAGCCAAGTTTTCCGGCAACGCGAGGTAACACTTCACATCTAAAGCTTCTCGCGATAATATGATTCAGCATATACATTCGCAAGCATCCGCGTGCTGGCGAAAAAATTGAGCAGCCGGCGTGGCGTCCGTGGGGGAGCCGGCTCGTCAACACAACTCGTGTTTCAAACGGGGAGCGGAAATGCATATCTCGAGAAGTCTGTATGTCTCAGTCGCGTTGGCTGTTGTCTGCGGGACGGTGAGTGCCGTTCAGGCGGCGGACCCGGCTGATACCCCAAGCGGCGCTGATGACGATGCGGGTCGGTTGTCAGAAGTTCTCGTCACCGCCCGCAAACGCGGTGAGGAAACCGCGCAGTCGATTCCCACCGCCATTACCGCAATCGGCTCAGCGCAGCTCGATGCGATGGGCGTCAGGGATTTCACGGACTTCGCCTACTCGGTGCCGGGCCTCACTTTCAACGACCAGGGTGCTGGTGAGAAGCGTTACATCATTCGGGGCGTGTTCTCGCCGGGACAGGAGCAGGTCGCTGTTTATTATGACGAAGTTCCGGCGCCGGGCATTCAGAGCAGCACCGGTGACAGCGGCTCCCAGACGCCTGACCTCAAGCTCGTGGACATGGACCGCATCGAAGTCCTGAAGGGGCCGCAGGGCACGACGTTCGGTGCCAACTCACAGACGGGCGTTGTCCGGTTTATTACGAAGAAGCCCTCGCTGACGGAAGTGACCGCGTCGGTTGATGCCAATGCGCAATACATGCAGCACGGAAATCCGGGGGGAGGAGCCAACGGCACATTCAACCTGCCATTGATCCAGGATGTGCTGGGTGTGCGTCTCACCGCCTACTACGATCGTACTGGTGGCTACATAGACAACGTTCGCCTGGGCAATGACGACATCAACTGGTCGAGAACCGAGGGTGGCAGGGCACTCGTGCGCTACCAACCCCAGGAAGGCACCACGATTGATGCAATGCTCTGGCTGCAGAACCGGGACATTGGCGGCGCCAATAATTATTACCCGTACGACTCCTTCCACGTCCGCGGTACCGGCCCAAGCAACAACGGCTACAACGACCACATTCCGAACTTCGCCTATTTCAATACCGGCGAGTACAACACGGCCGATTACGTGCAGACTCCCCTGCCCGACAAGCAACAGATCTACAGCCTCACCCTGACCCAGGACGTGAAGTTCGCGACCCTGACGGCGACGGGCTCGTTCTACAAGCGCAACTTCGGCTTCTTCCGTGACAACACCTGGGCTGTCATCTCCCTGGGCCTCGGGCCGGCCGCGCTGCAAGGCACCCCGAATTGCTTCAAGAATGCGGCCGCCCCCAATGCGGCCACCTGTATTCGCGGTGACCTGTTTCCGGAACTGACCAACCAGACCCAGGACATCACCCAGAAGAGCGGTGAGATCCGGCTGAATTCCAACGGCGACGGCCCGTTGGGGTGGCTGGCAGGCTTCTTCTACCGCGACCGCGATTCGAACTTTCAGAGCGTCTCGCCGGTGGTCGATCCGGACACGGGGTTGCCATTTCCTGTGACCTCCCCCCCGGCGGGCTATTCCGCGTTGCCGGGTGCCGGCATCACGGGTTGCCAGCCTTGTGCCCTGGCGCGCTACAACGAGCGCACGATCAAGGAGCATGCCGAGTTCGGCGAGTTGACCTATCGTTTTTTCAGCAAGTTTGAGGCAATGGTCGGGTTGCGTGAGTTTTCCGCCTCGCAGACCGATACGGGTTTCTACCTGTTCCAGTTCCCGACTTTCGGTAACACGCTGCCCGCCCCGGCCCATGGGCACTTCACCGAGAACAAGCTGATCAAGAAGTTCCAGCTGTCCTATCGCCCCTGGGATGACATGACGGTGTTCGCCCTGGCGAGCCAGGGATTCCGGCTCGGCGGTACCAACCAGTCGACGTTTGCTGCCGTGCCGAAAGGCTACGGCGCAGACTCGCTGTGGAACTACGAGTTGGGCGTCAAGTCCCAGTGGTTGGACAAGCGGGTGACAGTCAACGTCAGCGCCTTCGACATCGAGTGGGACAACATACAGGTCTCGGGTCGCGATCCGACGGGCTCCTTCGGATTCATCAGCAACGCCGGCAAAGCTCGCGTCACGGGCTTGGAGTTTGAGACCTTCGTACATCCAGTACGCGGATTCGATGTATCCGCTGGATTCAGCTACCTGCCGAAGCGGGAACTGACACAGGACGAAGTCAACAACGTCGTAGTGGCCCCCGGTAAAGCCGGTGACAAGCTGCCCCGCATACCGGAATTCACCGGCGACCTCGGAGCGCAGTACACCCGTTCACTGTCCGCGCTGCCTGATTGGGCGGCCTGGGCACGCGTGGACTACTCCTACCACGGGCGGTCGGCGACCGATTTCCGGCCCACCTCCACGGGCACATATCGTATACAGCATGCCTACGACCTCACCAACTTCCGCTTTGGAGCGACCGACGAGAAGACGGGTCTCAATCTGGCACTCTATGTAGATAACGTGTTCGACGTGGCCGGCGAAGTCTACGTGGTAGCGGCAACGGCCACCCCGACCGCCAAATACACCAACCAGCCGCGGACGATCGGGCTGGAGGTGACCAAGAGGTTCTGATGAAAGGTTTTTGAAAGAGAGGGCCGTGGAAAGCTCAGCCATGACCCAACAGGACGGCTAAACTGAGCCGCAATGGCCAGAGCAATTACCAAAAAAGAAGCGGCGGTCGCCACCGAGCGGAGCGACCGCCGCACCCGGACCGGGGACCAGTGGCTCGATAACTTCTTTCCTTATCGGCTATACCGAGCCAGCAAGAAGCTTCAGTTGCGCTTGCATACGCGACTGCGGGCTATGCGCATGAGCTCGTCCCAATGGCGTGTTATCAGCGTGTTGAAAGCCTATGGCGCCCTGAGCATCGGCGAAATCGTGGAAGCCACGTTGATGGAGCAGCCCACGATCAGCCGGGTGGTGTCACGGCTGGAAAAGAACGACCTGGTCGCTCGCCGACCCTCCACCCGGGATTCTCGCATGGCGTTGATTTCACTCACCGCCGCGGGTTCCGAGGTGTTCAAACAGATCGTTCCGGCTGCGATGCGTCATCAGGAGTTGGCGCTGGACGGGATCCCACGCAAGGATATTGCGCAGTTGATCGCCATCCTGGAAAGGATTGAGCAGAATATTGAGGTGGGGGAATAACGCCACCGGCGGGGGTTGGCGCCGACGCCGCCCCGCGCTAGGGCGTTGGCTCCGGCTGCACCACTTCCGTTGGCAACTTGGCCTTCCGCCACCCTTCGATGCCCTCCGGGAACCAGTAGACATTCTGATAGCCGTACTGGATCGCCCGCTTGGCACCGTTCCAGCTCAACCAACATTTCTCGTGGCAATAGAGGACCAGCGGCCGGGCGAGGTCATTGCCCGTCGCAGTCGCGAGACGCTGGCGAAAAAACTCATCGACCGAGGCAGGGGGTGCCCCGAGCCCGGCTCCGGGAATCCAGATGGCGCCGGCAATGGCCGGGTGCGGCACGGGCAACCAGGTCGCTGTTGCCGGTAGATTGTCGGGTCGTCGCGGCGCATCCGACACATCAACCAGGACTACCTTGTCCTTCTTCTCGAGCAGTGCGGCCAGATCCCGGGTATGGATGACCTTTCCGCCCTTGATGGTCGTGGGTACCGGGTCGTTGACCGGACCTGTCCAGAAGCCATCCGGCTCAGTGGCTGCCCACAAACCGGTCGACAGGAGGACTGCAAGAATTGCGATTATGCCTAGAGTCCTCATCCGCCCGGAACATCAAAGCTGTGGTCAAACGTTGCGTTGCTGCTGTCCTGCGCAACGACCTTCATCTGTCCCTTTCCATGTGGGACAAACCCGAACGTAATGACAGGGTCCGTGCTGAGCGAAATGTCCGCGTCCAGGTGAAAGACCTGGCCGCCATCATACGTTGCATCAATCGTGCGGATGAATCGCGCGGGCGTGTAGAACCGGGTGATCTGATTCATCTGCATGCCGTTGAAATTCGGATGACGGATCATCAACTGGGCCTGCATCGGCTTGCCCGCGTTGAAATTACCTAACAAGCGCAGCTTCATTCGCCCCATGTCAGCCATCGCAGCCGCTTCATCCGAGCCTGCGGGTGCCGAGCAACCGCCGGCCGCTTTCACAAACCTGGAGGCGGCGTGCAGCTGGCCATCAGCAGTCTCAGCGATTGCATGGATGTTCGTGTAGGCATTGACGCGCACCCGGAATTTCAGGTCCCGCGGATCCGCCTTCGGACCAAACACGAAATGTGCGGCCATCGGTGCGGGGTTGTCGTCGATGATGAGATAGACGCCCTTCACCGGTTTGCCGCTGGGCATTTGCAACTCAACCGGCACGAGCGCTGCATCCAACGCCCGAGGAGGGGCATCGACTGTAATGATTCCGCCGGAGTCCAGCACTTCCCGGTGCGGGAAGATTGACTCCTGCAGCTGTTTCCAACGCGCCGCACGGTCCTTCTCGTCCTCGTCGTCAGCGAATGCGGGGTGAAATCCGCCAAGCAGCGCGCCTGTGATCAACACCGCTGCCAACACGCCTGATTTACTCAGTCCCATTCGAGCTCCTTGTAAGCCCTGGTGACGTTGTGGCCGTTGTAATCGTCGAACAACTTCCACTTATCCCGCTCGGAGAGCGCAACCGTCTTGGCGGCTTGGGCAATATCCACTCCCTTGGCAATCGCCTGCCGCGTTTCACGCTGTAGCGTGCCGAGGTAGCGCTCCAGATCGCGGGAAGCCGAAGGCCAGTCTACGCCTGTCGGACCATGGCCGGGTACCGCCCGCCTGGCGCCTACGGTTTTGAGCTTGGCCAGCTCCGCCAGCCAGCCTTTCAGGCTTCCGTCCAGGGACGGAACCCGTTCCACAAAGAGCAGATCAGATAACAAAAGTGTCCCGGTCTGATGGTCCAGGATCGTCAGGTCGGAGTCGGTGTGTGCGTTGGCGTGCGCAGTGATGTCCAAAGCCCGGCCACCCAAGTCGATTTGGCTCTGATCTTTGACCAACAGGGTAGGGGCAATGACCGGGCCGGCCTTTCCTGGCCCGAGGATCTGTTCCAGGTGGGTGCGGTAGTACTCTCCCCGCTGGGCCAATGCGTTAGGTAGGAGGGCGTGCCCGACAAACTGTGGTTTGTCTTCGACGAATGCCCCTGCACCGAAGATGTGGTCGGGATGGACGTGGGACATCACTACATAGCGAATCGGGAGATTCGTGGTCTTTCGGATGGTTGCGCGCAGACGTTGTCCGTCGCTCAGGCTTCCGCCGGGGTCCATCACGGCGACCGTTTCGCGGCCGACAATGAAGCCGATGTTGGCGATGGCTCCGTTGTTGGCTGGTGTTGCGTCTTCGTCTATGCCGCGGCGGAAGTGGATGCCTGGGGCGACTTCGTCTGTTTTGAAGGGCTGCGCGGGCTCTGCCATCGTGCGCCGGGATAGTCCAGCAACACAGCAGGCGCAGACGCCGAGCAAGACATTGCGTCGCGTGAGATGTGTGTTGACTGACATTGCGCCCCCCATCGCTGATCTAACCATTCGCGTTCGCGCGCGCGACAAGCTTTCATTCACCGGCCGGCAGCCGCGCCGGCGTGGAGCCCGCGCCCGACCCCAACCAATAGCCCCGCCGGCTACGTCGTTACCGTGACCGTCTCCACCGGGCACATCAGGCAACCAAACACCGGCCCGGCGCCGGCATTGACATCCGGCTCAAACCGGACCACAACAAACTGCTTCCCCTTCGTCACCTCGTGCGGCACCTTGTAACTGCGCGCACCAAACGCGATCGGGCCGCCGCCGTCCATTGACTCCGCGTCCACTTGGACGCCATCAACAAAAATCTTGAGCCGGCTGTTGCGTTGCTTGCCCCAATACGTCGCCTGAAGCACCAACGGTTCGTTGCTGCTACGTGAGATACGGCGAAGGCCTGAGTCTGACGGCTTCGAGCGGGAAAGGTGTAACGCGTGCAGGCGACGCTGCAGGGCTGAGTGCCGCGTTTACAAATCGCGGCAATCCCAATGCGGAAACATAGGCGGCTCCTCGCAGCAAGGTCCGCCGGGACTCATCCATAACTTACCCCTCAGTTCCCTTTGAATCGCCTGGTCACTTCCCGTGCGGCGCGTGCTCCGCTCTGGAGCGCACCCGTAACCGTCGCGGCCTCATTCTCGGTATCAGTCGCCTCGCCGGCGAAGAACAGTGTGTCTTCCAACGGTGCGGCCAGGATGTTGCGCGCGTCGCTTCCTCCAACTGTAATGTAGCTGTAGGCGCCCCGGGAAAACGGATCGGTCTGCCAATTGTGCAGATAGGCCGCTTCCAGCTCGAGCTCACTCTGCGGCCGCCCGCCGAAGACGGTCGATAGGCTTTGCAGGGCCTGTTCAACAATGTACGGCATTTCAAATTGAGATAGTCGTGCCGCCTTCGGTCCCGCGTTCCAGGCTGTCAACAAGGGGGCGCGCAACGGCAAGGACGTCCAGAAGGTCGGGAACGGCGTCTCAGCTGAATGAAAGAACGCGGCATCCTCGTATTTGCCACCGTCCAATTCTTCCCAGAAGGCGTTGCGAAATCGCAAACTCAACTTCAACACCGGTCCGAAGGCCAGCTGCTGCAGCGCCCGCTGCTTTGAGTCGAGCCCTGGCGTGAAGCGAACGGCGCCCGGCGCGTCCACCGGCGCCTGTAGGACTCCCAACGGCAGGGTTACGATGGCGCAGGTGGCCTTGATCGTAAGTGGCTGATCAAAACGAACGGCGTCGATCTCAACGGAGCCGCGCTTCCACCGGACTTCTCGGACAACAGTATGCAGTTGCAAGCCCACTTTTTCGCGGTCCAACGATCCGGCGAGTGCCGACAGCACTGAACTGTAGCCGCCCAACGGACGAAACTGGGGAGAGTCCAACATACCGCCGGTCCCCCATTCCTTTGCGACGAAATGGGTGCTTACTCGCGCGGGATCGGCAGCGTCGAAGCCTTCGACGAACGCCTTTGCCATCGTTGCGGCTTCAGGTGAGAGACCGTACTGAGCGCTACCGTCGAGCCAGGATTGGAAAGAGATGTCTGGTTGCTGAAGGATCTTCGACCGCTCCAGTGCGTTCTGGATATCGCCGAACAGATCCTCGGTGTTCTGTACGAGCTTTCCATCGCGCAAGGTCCAATGAGCGCCGGAGGTGTCGAGCGCCGCCTTGCCGACCTCGTGTAGCAACTCGAAGGTTTCCGGGACGCGTCCGTGGATGAATTCAGCGCCCAGCTCGATGGGGGCGGAAAGATCCGGCTCGTGGCGCGTGTGGGCACGGCCGCCGACGTGATCCCGGGCCTCGAGGATGAGTATGGAGAGTCCGGACTTGCGCAGCTCACTGGCGGCGGACAGTCCGGAGACGCCGGCACCGATGATGACTACGTCCCATGAAGCTTTCGCCATGTCGCTTTTGACCCTCCTCACAAAACCGCAAGTGCTATGCCCACATGCTGCGCTCGCTCCAAATATACAATGGGCTATGCCTGAGACACCCATCCATCAGATCTTCTTGAGCGCGCACCCCACCACGCAGTGCGACTCAATACAGCGTCTTGACGTGCGGCTGTCCTTCCAAAGAACAGGGTTCGCCACGTTCACCTATACGCTCCTCGCCGACATGTCGCGTATCCGCGTCGGAACGGAGGTCGCTCCGGGACCAGCCGACGGCCTTTGGAAACACACGTGCTTTGAGGCCTTCCTCCGGCCCGGCGAATCGCCTGGATACTATGAGTTCAATTTTTCGCCGACGAGGCAGTGGGCGGTCTACCGCTTCGATTCTTATCGGGAGGGCATGACTCCCATGGATTTGGCGGCCCCGCCCGAGATTTCCACGCGCAAGGCAGCCGATCATCTGGAGCTCGAGGCCACCTTCCCGCTCCCGTTCAGCGCAGACGCAGGCGCAGCACGGCGTACGAAGCTGGCGCTGGCTGCAGTGGTCGAAGAGGACAGTGGTAGGCTGTGCTATTGGTCGGGCCGACACCCGCAGGGCAAGCCCGATTTCCATCACCCCGATGGATTCGCCTTCGAGCTATGGGAGCCTGTGTGACTCATGTTCGCCTACTGCGGCCGCCCCTCAGCGGCATCTTTTTGCGATCCTTTCGCTTACATAGTGCCCACTATGCGCGCGAAACGATCGCAAAAATCTGCTCGCTGAGGGGCGCCCTCGCTACGGCGCCCATGAGTCACACAGGCTCCAACCTGGAAGAGACATGAAGTTTGGCATTGATCGACTCCTCGACGAACCCGAATTGCGCCGCCCACTTGCCGGACGCCGCGTTGCACTGCTGGCACATCCCGCGTCTGTAACGCGCAACCTGGTCCACTCGCTCGACGCGCTTGCAGCACTGGGTGACACACACATCACTGCCGCCTTTGGTCCCCAACACGGCCTGCGAGGCGACAAGCAGGACAACATGGTGGAGTCGACCGACTTTAATGACCCCCTTCATCACATACCTGTCTTCAGCCTGTACGGCGAGGTGCGTAGACCGACGGCGCAGATGATGGACACATTCGATGTCCTGCTCGTGGACCTGCAGGACCTCGGCTGCCGCATCTACACGTTTGTGACCACGTTGCGCTACGTCCTCGAAGAAGCTGCAAAGAAGCGCAAGGCTGTGTGGGTGCTCGACCGTCCCAATCCCGTCGGCAGACCGGTGGAGGGACTGACGCTTCGCCCGGGTGCTGAAAGCTTCGTCGGTGCCGGACCTATGCCAATGCGGCATGGTCTGACGATGGGCGAGCTTGCCCTTTGGTTTGTGACGAAGCTGCGATTGGACGTCGATTGCCAGATTGTTCCCATGGACGGCTGGGAACCTGCGGCGGAGCCTGGATATGGGTGGCCCGTAGGCCGGCGAACCTGGGTGAACCCGAGTCCCAATGCGCCGAATCTCGCCATGGCCCGTTGTTACCCGGGGTCGGTCATGTTGGAGGGCTGCACCTTGTCAGAGGGCCGCGGCACGACCCGCCCGCTGGAAGTGTTAGGTGCTCCCGATCTCGACATCCGGGCGTTGGTCGCGGAAATGCGATCGCTGGCGCCTTCCTGGATGCGTGGGTGCAGAATCAGGGCCTCCTATTTTGAGCCCACGTTTCACAAACATGTTGGAAAACTCTGCGCGGGCTTCCAGGTGCACGTGGAGGACGCGGCGTACTACGATCACGCGGCGTTCAAGCCTTGGCGCCTGTTTGCGTTGGCCTTCAAGGCGCTGCGACGTTTACGGCCTGACTACGATATCTGGCGTGACTTTCCCTACGAATACGAAACGGGACGGCTTGCAATTGACGTGATCAACGGCAGCGACCTGCTGCGCCGCTGGGTCGATGACCCGGCTGCAATGCCCGCCGATCTCGACGCATTGGCCGAGCCCGACGAGGTCGCCTGGGTTCGCGAGCGCGCGGCCGTACTGCTCTACTGAATGAAACGGATGTCTGGAATTACGCGACTCATGGGCGCCGCTTTGGTCGCGCTGTCTTTCAATGGAGGTATGGCTGTGGCCGCCGGTAACTCTGAAACTCATCTGATCCCACGCACTGCGCTGTTCGGCAACCCGGTGCGCGCCCAGGCTCGCTTGAGCCCGGACGGCCGTTACATGTCATTCCTCGCTCCCAAGAATGGAGTGTTGAATGTCTGGCTGGCGCCGTTCGGCAAGCTGGACGCCGCCAAGGCAATCACCGACGACAAGAAGCGTGGCATTCGCCAGCATCACTGGGCGGATGATGGTAAGCACATCCTTTTCCTCCAGGACGAGGGCGGTGATGAGAATTGGCGCGTTTACAGCGTTGATGTCGAAACCCACAAACAAGTTGATCTGACACCGCTCGACAAGGTGCGGGCGGAAATAGTCGGCTTGTCGCACGAGCGACCGGATGTTGCGCTGATTGCCTTGAACGACCGGACGCCCGAGTACCACGACCTGTATGAAATCAACATTGCCACCGGGGAGCGCAAGCTCGTCGAGCGCAATGACCAGGAGTTCGCCGGGTATCTGGAGGACCTGCAGTTGCGTCCACGGATGGCAGTCAAGACGTTGGCGGATGGGGGTGGCGAAATCTATCGCAACACCGGCAAGGGTTGGGAGAGCCTGCTGAAATACGGGCGGGACGACAGCCTGACGACGCGACCTGTCATCGTCGAAGAAGGCGGCAACTCAGCGCTCATGTTGAGCTCGATCGGTCGCGACAAGGCGGCATTGGTACGGATCGATCTGGCCAGTGGCAAGCAGACCGTCGTGGGCGAAAGCGACAAAGCTGACGTTTCGGAAGTGTGGCTCGATCCCCGCACGCGCAAGCCCCAGGCGTTTGCGATTGAATACCTCACCACCGAGATCGATCCGCTGGTGCCCGCGGTCGGGCAGGACATTGAACGGCTGAAAGCGGCCGTAGGCCCGCAGTTCGAAGTGGTCAGTCGTACGCTCGATGACACGAAGTGGGTCGTCGCTGTGGACGACCCGGTCCACGTCGTGTCGAGCTACTTGTATGACCGCGCCAGTGGTAAGGTCACCAAGCTGTTTGATCAGCGGCCCGAGTTGACCGGGGCGCCGCTGCGGTCCATGAAGCCGGTTGAGATTCGTGCCCGGGATGGGTTGCCGTTGGTTGCGTATCTGACTTTGCCGGGCGGGGCGACTGCACGGGCGGGCGCGGCGGGATCGGCTGGCGTGTCTGCGTCATCCGGGGCGGCGGCACCAGGGGGCGTGTCAGGCTCGGCGAGCCAGGCTCCTGACCGGCCGGCTGGTCCGGTCCCGTTAGTGTTGGATGTTCACGGTGGGCCGTGGGCTCGCGACAGCTACGGCTTCAATGGTGAGCATCAGTGGCTCGCCAACCGCGGGTACGCCGTGTTGTCCGTCAACTATCGCGGCTCGACCGGGTTCGGCAAGAAGTTCATCAATGCGGGCGACCACGAGTGGGCCCGCAACATGCACAACGATCTGTTGGACGCGGTTGACTGGGCGGTCAAAGAGAAGATCGCGCAACCTGACAAGATTGCCATCTACGGCGGCTCGTACGGGGGCTATGCCACCCTGGTAGGTTTGACGTTCACGCCGGATCGGTTTGCCTGTGGTGTCGACATCGTTGGACCGTCAAACCTGTTCACGCTGTTGAACTCCATCCCGCCGTATTGGAAGTCCTTCTTCGAGGACATGGTTCGCCGAATCGGTGACCCCCGGACAGCCGAAGGCCGCGAGTTGCTGAAGCAGCGCTCGCCCCTGACGTTCGCCGACCGGATCTCCAAGCCCCTGCTCATCGCGCAGGGTGCGAACGACCCGCGGGTCAAACAGGCTGAGGCGGATCAGATTGTGGACGCCATGAAGTCGCGGAAACTGCCGGTGACCTATGTCCTTTACCCGGACGAGGGACACGGGTTCGCCCGGCCGCAGAACCGGATCTCGTTCTACGCCGTGGCCGAAGGGTTTCTGGCTAAGTGCCTTGGCGGGCGGGCTGAGCCGATCGGCAACGATTTCGCCGGGTCCAGCCTGAAGGTGAACGCCGGAGCGGACTATATTGAGGGTCTGCCTGCAGCGTTGAAGGCGATGGAAGCGTCGCCTGAGGCTCGGCAGCAGCCGGAGTCCACCAAGAAGGATGAGCGGCACTAGATAGGCGGACAGCTTAGCAGCGTGGCCCGGGGCGCCGCGGCGTGGCTCCGGGCGGACGCGCCTGCGCAGCCCGCGCTACCCTTGATGTCCGCGATTCGGCCTCCCAAATAGCCGTTTCCTTTTCGCTGTTTCTGGTCTAATCCGCGCCTCACCATGCAAACCGCACGTGACATAACCGGGTATCGCCGATACTGGGCTGAACGCTTCGGCACAGCCCCGTTTCTGCCCATGTCCCGTGCGGAAATGGATCTCCTTGGCTGGGACAGTTGCGACATCATTGTCGTCACCGGCGACGCGTACGTAGACCACCCCAGCTTCGGCATGGCCATCATCGGCCGAGTCCTCGAAGCCCAAGGTTTCCGCGTCGGCATCATTGCCCAACCTGACTGGCACAGCGCCGACGCATTCGCCGCCCTCGGGCGACCTAACCTGTTCTTCGGCATCACGTCCGGCAACATGGACTCCATGGTCAATCGCTATACATCGGATCGCCGGATCCGAAGTGATGACGCATACACACCAGGAGGCGAGGGTGGAAAGCGGCCGGACCGCTCCGTCATCGTCTACGCGCAGCGGGCCCGCGAAGCGTTCAAGGATGTTCCCATCGTTGTTGGTGGCATCGAAGCTTCCCTACGGCGCATCGCACACTTTGACTATTGGTCAGAAAAGGTACGGCGTTCAATCCTGTTGGATTCGAAGGCCGACCTGCTCGTCTACGGTAATGGCGAGCGCCAGATTTGCGAGATCGCACATCGCCTGGCCGCGGGCGAAAGTGTCAGCGACATCACCGATTTGCGGGGTACGGCGTTTGTTCGCAAATCGCTGCCTGAGGGTTGGATCGAAATCGATTCCACTCACCTGGATGCGCCTGGCCAGTTGAATCCGCCTGTTGATCCGTATGCGATGGAGCCAACGGGAACTGGTGCCAACACGGCTGCGGGGGGCCCGAGCGTGTCGGCTGACGCCACCGCAGCGGGAGGCCCGAGCGTGTCGGCTGGTGCCGCCACCGCCGCGGGGGGCATGAGCGCGTCGGCTGGTGCCACCGTCGCGGCCGCGGGTAGCGTTGCGCCAACATTGGCACATGCGTCCGCTACCCCACCGTGCGCCGCTGCGTCTGCTTCGCCGCGCGCGGCATCCTCGTCGACGGAGAAAGTTGTCCGCTTCGTCCGCCGCGTCAAAAACGCCGACCGCGAACGCAGCGCCATCCGCATGCCGTCGTACGAACAAGTCGCCGCCGACCCGGTGTTGTACGCGCACGCCTCCCGAATCCTCCACCTGGAAGCCAACCCCGGAAACGCTCGCGCCCTAGTGCAGCGTCACGGCGACGTAGACGTCTGGCTGAACCCACCACCCATCCCCCTCACAACCCGTGAAATGGACTGGGTGTACGACAAGCCCTTCGCGCGTCAGCCACATCCGTCTTACGGCGACGCGAACATCCCCGCTTACAAGATGATTCGCTTCTCCATCGCAATCCAACGTGGTTGCTTTGGTGGTTGCACCTTCTGCTCAATCACGGAGCACGAAGGCCGAATCATTCAGAGTCGCTCCGAGAACTCGGTCATCCGTGAGATTGAGGATATTCGGGACAACGTCCCCGGCTTCACGGGTGTCATCTCCGATCTGGGTGGCCCGACGGCCAACATGTATCGGCTCGCGTGCAAAAGCCGAGAAGTTGAGGCGGCGTGTCGCAGGCCGTCCTGCGTTTACCCAGGCATTTGCCCTAACCTGAATACGGATCACTCTCCGCTCATCAAGCTCTACCGGCGGGCCCGTGCGCTGCCGGGTGTTAAGAAGGTGCTCATAGCATCTGGTGTACGTTACGACCTCGCCATCGAGTCGCCGGAGTACGTGAAAGAGCTCGCACAACATCACGTGGGCGGCTATCTGAAGATTGCTCCCGAAGCCCTTTCCGAAGGGCCCTTGTCGAAAATGATGAAGCCCGGCATCGGCGCCTATCATCGTTTCAAGGAGATGTTCGACAAATACTCCAAGGAAGCGGGTAAGGAGCAATACCTGATTCCCTACTTCATCGCCGCGCATCCCGGCACGACCGATGAAGACATGCTCGACCTTGCGTTGTGGCTGAAGAAAAACGGTTTCCGCGCAGACCAGGTGCAAGCCTTCCTGCCGTCGCCCATGGCAACCGCGACTGCGATGTACCACTCGGGTAAGAATCCCCTGAAGCGCATCACACGCGCAAGTGAAGAAGTCCGCGTGCCGAAAGGACTGAAGATCCGTCGACTTCACAAAGCATTTCTGCGCTATCACGACGCAAACAACTGGCCCATCCTTCGCGAAGCCCTCCGTCGAATGGGCCGTGCAGACTTGATCGGTAGCGGTAAGCATCAACTGATTCCTGCCTACCAGCCGAGTGGTACCGGTGATAACGCTGAAGGTCGCCGGAACGTAGGCGCGAGCCGTCCTTTCCGGACGCAACACACGGGTCTGCCCACGACCCCGCGCCCTCCTGGCAAAGGGCCACGCGGGCCGCAGCGTGGTCGCTCCGGATCGCCTCGAAGATAGCGAAGGCCGCCGCCCATTGAATCGGGGCTGATTGGCATCAGCCCACCGCAAGCTGGCACTTGCCGCGGCCCGACTTCGGAGTAGGGTGACGGGTGTGAACGCCTCGTCCGTACGTCTTCGGACCCGTTTCAGGGTGTCGCTTGCCGCTTTGGCGGCAATAGCCGCAATTGCGATGACCGTATTCGCGCCGGTCTCAATTGCAGGCTCCCCACCGGATTCTTTGCATAGTGGCCCCCAATCGCCGTCTACCGCTGTTGCGGATGCAGGCGCGTTACCGGCAACAGACAGCAAAATCGCCACCGTACTCGAGATCAACGGCGCCATTGGGCCCGCGACTTCGCGCTATATAACCAAGGGAATCGAGACGGCCCGGCTCAGTGGCAGCCGCGTAGTCGTTCTGCAGATCGACACACCTGGCGGCCTCGACTCCTCGATGCGCGACATCATTCGCGCGATCCTGGCGTCGCCCATTCCCGTTGTCAGCTATGTCTCACCTTCGGGCGCGCGAGCGGCGAGCGCCGGAACATACATTCTCTACGCCAGTCACGTTGCCGCGATGGCACCCGCGACGAACCTGGGCGCTGCAACCCCCGTTTCGATTGGAGGCGGGAACGAACGCGGCTCCGGGCACTCCGACGATGGACCTGGCGAGAAACCTCCCACGAAGACTCCAGAGCAACCTGCAGAGCCAGCGCCGGGACAGCAATCGGCAAAGCCGCCTGAGACGCCACCCTCCGAATCACCGATGGAACGTAAGATCCTCAACGACGCGGTTGCCTACATTCGGGGACTTGCCGAACTTCGAGGACGCAACGCCGACTGGGCGGAGCAAGCTGTTCGCGGCGCCGCGAGCCTTTCTGCAAATGCGGCGCTCAAACAAAACGTCATTGACGTCGTAGCGCACGACATTCCGGATTTGCTGAGTCAGATAGACGGACGCGAGGTCCGCGTTGGCAACAACCTGATGAAGCTTGCGACACGCGACCTGGCGGTTACGAACCTCAAGCCAGACTGGCGCGTAGAGCTGTTATCTGTGATAACAAACCCGACGATTGCGTACGGGCTGCTTTTGATTGGTATCTACGGTCTTCTGTTCGAAGGGTACAATCCCGGCGCTGTCTTCCCAGGCGTGGTGGGTGCCATTGCACTGCTCATAGCCCTATTCGCGTTTCAGATTTTGTCCGTGAACTACGCTGGATTGGCACTGGTTGCCGTGGGCGTCGGAATGATCGTCGCGGAGTTTTTCTTCCCCACCTTCGGCTCGCTCGGGTTGGGTGGCCTCATTGCCTTTATTGTCGGCTCGCTGATCCTGTTTGACACCGATATTCCCGGCATGAACATTGGATTACCCGTGATTGCAGCAATCGCGACGGTCGGCGGACTGGTCATCGTCGCCATGGCCTGGATTGCCAGTGGTTCCCTGCGCCGCCCGGTGGTTACGGGCGTGCAAACAATGGTAGGTGAGCCTGCCGAGGTCATCGAGACTTTCGCCAGAAGAGGGCGGGTCCGTTACGGTGGTGAGATCTGGAACGCACTGAGTTCTTCGGCCGTACTGGCCGGCCAGATCGTACGAATAACACGAGTAGATGGTCTGACGGTGTGGGTCGAGCCTGTTTGATCTGACACCCCGATACATCGCAAGCGGAGATCCCCATGCCTTACGGAATAGTCGTCGTCGTCCTCATTCTGTTGCTGCTGATCAGCACCTTCCGGGTGTTGAACGAATATGAACGCGGTGTGATGCTGACGCTCGGTCGATTCACGGGAATCAAAGGTCCCGGCGTCGTCATCGTGTTTCCGGTGTTGCAGCAGATGCGCAAAGTGGACCTGCGCGTCGTTGTATTGAACGTGCCGAAACAGGACGTGATCACCCGTGACAACGTTTCGGTCAAGGTCAATGCCGTCGTGTATTTTCGGGTCGTCGATCCCGGAAAGGCTATCCTCCAGGTTGCCAGCCCCTTCGAAGCAACCAGCCAGGTCGCTCAGACGACCCTGCGGTCGGTGCTGGGTCAACACGAAATGGATGATCTGCTGTCGCAGCGCGACAAGTTGAACGCAGATGTTCAAAAAATTCTCGATCAGAACACGGAGGCCTGGGGTATCAAGGTCTCCAACGTTGAGATCAAGGATGTGGATCTCGACGAGAGTATGATCCGCGCCATGGCAAAACAGGCCGAGGCAGAGCGGACTCGTCGAGCGAAGATCATCCACGCGGAAGGTGAGAGCCAGGCCGCGCAGATGTTGGTCCAGGCGGCCGAATCACTCGCTCGCCAACCGAGCGCCATGCAGCTGCGCTACCTGCAGACGCTGGCGGATATTTCGCACGAGAAGACGCAGATCATCGTGTTCCCGTTACCGCTCGATCTGATCGCACCGCTACTGGGCCCGCGGAACAAATAAACCGCGCACGGGGACTCAATAAACGATGGATGCACGCAAAACACTGGCGGTAGCCGGCGCCCTGATCGCTTTGGCCACCGCCTTGGGAGCTTTCGGAGCACATGCATTGAAGGCCCATCTGTCGTCCGACAAGCTCTTGGTATACGAAACAGCTGTCAGATACCACTTCATACACGCGCTCGGCCTTCTCGCGATTGGCGTGTTGCTGCGCTCCGTTGACGGCGAGCTGCTGCGCTGGTCGGCCACGCTGGTGCTGGTCGGAATCGTGCTGTTCAGTGGCAGCCTGTACTTGCTGACATTCGGCGCGCCCCGCTTCGTGGGCATCATCACTCCAATAGGTGGGCTCGCGCTCATCGCGGGCTGGATACTGTTCGCAACGACGATGTGGCGACAATAAACTCAACGAGGAAAAGATCATGCACGGACGACTGATCGCGGGGTCCAGGGTTTCGCTGGCCCTGATTTTGGCAACGGCAGGATGCACTAGCCATATGAAACCAGATAACACGACAGCTGCAACACCGGCGGAGCGTCCACAGATCGGGGCCTGGGGCCTGGACCTGACTTCGACCGACAAGACAGTCAAGCCAGGAGACGATTTCTACCGGTTCGCCGATGGGAAATGGCTGGACACGAATCAGATTCCACCGGATCGCACCAGCTGGGGCTCGTTTGTCGAGTTGGCGGACCGCTCGGAGCACCAGATCCGCACGATTGCCGAATCGCTCCCGCACGATGCTGCAGAAGGCAGCACCGAGCAAAAGGCCGGCGATTTCTATCGCGCTTATCTCGACACTGACACCATAGAGAGCAAGGGTCTCGAACCTGCGCGGCCTGGCCTCCAGGCAATCGCTGCTGCGCGCACGCACGAGCAGCTGGCTGATTTGATGGGACGGCCTGACCTGGATCTCAAATCGCCGTTGATTGTGGCGATCACCACCGATCAGAAAAACCCCGATCGCTACATTGTAGTCATCACACAGAGCGGTCTGAGCCTGCCGGACCGCGACTATTACCTGAAAGACGACCCGGTATTCAAGAACCTGCGCACCAAGTACGTAGCGCATGTTGAGCGGATGCTGACGCTGGCGGGCGAAAAGAATGCGGCGGCCGAGGCAGCTTCGATCCTCGACATCGAAACCCAGATTGCCAAGGCGCACTGGCCGGCCGCCAAGCGACGCGAGCGTGATCTGACCTACAACCTGCACACTCGCGTGGAGTTGGAGAAACTCACCCCCGGGTTCCCGTGGCAGCCACTCCTGGCTGCGCAAAGCCTCGACGGCCAAACCGAGTTTGTGGTTCGGGAGCTCGATGCCGTGCAGGCGTTGGCCAAGCTGTTCAAACAGATTCCGGTGGACCGCTGGCAAGCCTATTTCGAGTATCAGTATCTGTCGGCCCGGTCGGATGTGCTGCCGGCCGCGTTTGATACAGAGCGATTCGATTTCTATGGCCACACTCTCAATGGCCAGCCGCAGCAGCGTGAGCGCTGGAAACGCGCCGTTGCCGCTCTGAACGGCGGTTTGGGCGAAGTGACCGGGCAGTTGTACGTGCAACAGTATTTCCCGCCGCAGGCCAAGCAGAAGGTGTTGGCCCTCGTCGAGAACATGCGAACTGCGTATGCGACCCGGATTCAACAGTTGCCCTGGATGTCTGCCGACACTAAGAAGGTTGCGCTCGAAAAGCTCGCAGCGTTTCGGCCCAAGATCGGGTATCCGGACAAGTGGCGTGACTATTCCGCTTTGCAGGTTCGCGCCGGGGATGCCTTTGGTAATGCGACGCGAGCGGAAGTGTTCGAATGGCAGCGTATGTTGGATCGCCTCGGGAAACCGACGGATCGCGATGAGTGGCACATGACGCCACAGACGATCAACGCTTACTACAACCCGACATTCAATGAGGTAGTGTTTCCGGCAGCTATTCTCCAGCCACCGTTCTTCGATCCTAACGCGGACGCTGCAGTGAACTACGGTGGGATCGGCGGAGTGATCGGTCACGAGATGGGCCATGGCTTCGACGATCAGGGGTCGAAGTCCGATGCTCGAGGCGTGCTCCGTACCTGGTGGCAGCCACAGGACGATCAAGCCTTTCGCAAAAGAGTGGATAGTCTGGCGGCCCAATACGATCAGTTCGTGGCATTGCCGGGATTGAATGTAAACGGCCGACTCACGCTCGGCGAAAATATCGGCGATCTCGGTGGTTTGAGTGTGGCCTATGAGGCCTATCACCTGTCCCTGAGCGGCAAGAAGGCCCCCGTGTTGGATGGCTTCACAGGCGATCAGCGATTCTTTCTCTCCTGGGCACAAGTCTGGCGCGGACTCTACCGGGACGAACAACTGCGGACGCTGGTCATGAGCAATCCCCACAGCCCGCCGAAGTTTCGCGTGAACGGTCCCGTTCGCAACATCGACGCCTGGTACACGGCATTTGATGTGAAGGCTGGCGATCAATTGTATTTGCCACCCGAGGACAGAGTGCGGATTTGGTGAGATCTGGTTTACCGATCGATGAGGCACTTCCAGAGCTGACGCGGGCGCTCGCTTCAAACCATTCCGTCGTACTTCAAGCGCCGCCGGGAGCAGGCAAGAGCACAGTCGTGCCTCTTGCCCTGCTCGAGCAGCCATGGATGACGAGCAAACGTCTGCTCATGCTCGAGCCCCGGCGGTTGGCTGCGCGAGCAGTAGCACACAGAATGGCTCAGACTCTCAAACAGAGCGTCGGAGCGACAGTTGGATATCGGATGAGAATGGACACGCGAGTCTCCCGCGACACTCGCGTCGAGGTCGTCACCGAAGGCGTGTTGACTCGAATGCTCCAGACCGACCCGGCTCTCGAGGGAATCGCTGCAGTTATTTTTGATGAGTACCACGAGCGCAGCCTGCAGGCAGATCTTGGCCTGGCTCTGACCCTCGACGCGCGGGCCAATTTGACACCCGACCTCAAGATTCTCGTCATGTCAGCGACGCTGGATGGAGAGGGTGTTGCGAAGCTGCTCGACGATGCGCCGATTGTGACTGCGCAGGGTCGAGTGTTTCCCGTTGAGTCGCGGTTTGTTGGTAAAGGATCGCCGCTGCTGCCACCCACTTCGTTCGTTCCAGGGAAAATGGAGTTCCCTGAGGACGTTGTCGCCCGGACTATTGCGCACGCATTACGCGAAGAACCTGGCGATGTGCTGGTGTTTCTGCCCGGCGCCCGCGAGATTCGCCGCGTTCAGTCACTGCTTCAAGCAGCGGGGCTCGATTCGTCTGTGCGGATGTTTCCCCTGTTCGGAGAGCTGTCGGGCGACGATCAGGAGGCCGCCCTGCTGCCTGCGTCGCAAGGAACCCGCAAGGTCGTCCTTGCGACCAACATCGCGGAAACCAGTCTGACCATTCAAGGGGTCCGGATCATTGTCGATTCCGGGCTGGTCCGCCGCTCGTTGTTTGATCCCGCAACGGGCATGAGTCGCCTCGAGACCCAGCGCATCTCTCGCGCTTCGGCAGAGCAGCGCCAAGGCCGCGCCGGCCGAGTCGAGTCGGGCGTCTGCTACCGCGTATGGAGCGAAGGTGCCCAGCGCAGTCTTGCGCCGTTCACGTCACCGGAGATCGTTGAGGCGGACCTTGCTCCGCTCGCGCTGGAACTCGCGAGCTGGGGTGCGCGGGACGCTTCAGAGCTACGTTGGCTAGATCCGCCGCCCGCAGCGATGCTCGCGAGCGCGCGCGACTTGTTGTCACGACTGGGCGCCCTGGATGCGTCGGGGCGAATCACTCCGCACGGGCGGCAGATGGCGCGGCTCAGTGTGCATCCGCGGCTCGCGCATATGTTGCTCCGAGCCTCGGACCTAGGGTGTCTTCCGCTTGCAGCAGACCTAGCCGCGTTGTTGTCCGAGCGCGATCTGCTTCGCGCCGCCGGGGGGGCGCGCGACGCGGATATTCGTAGCCGACTTGAACTGGTGCGTGGTGAGGGGTTTGCGCAGGGTGTCGATAGAGTAGGTTTGCAGCGTGCGCGCCGCGCCGCGAAGGAGTTGGTGCAACAGGTGCGGGCGGTGGCCGGCGGTGATGCGCGCGGCGTGGCCGCCGCGCCGGCGGGGTTGCTGCTCGCTTTCGCCTACCCTGACCGTGTAGGCCGCCGCCGTCCCGGCAGGGATGGCGCTCGCTACACGCTGGCGAACGGCCGCGGTGCCCATTTCGCGGACGTCCAAAATCTGGCTAAACAGGAATTTATCGTCGCGGTCGACCTCGACGATCGCGAACGCGACGCTCGAATCCTCCTCGCAGCGCCTCTCACACGAGGCGAGATCGAAGAGCATTTATCCGAAAGACTGGAGCGCGGCGACTCGGTGGAGTGGAACTCGCGAGAGCAAGCGGTGCTCGCACGACGTGTCGTTCGCCTCGACGCCATCACCCTCGAAGAGAAGCCTCTACACGACGTACCAGCGGAAGCCGCACGCGCGGCGATGCTTCAAGGCGTGCGCGAGCTCGGAATCAATGTGCTGCCGTGGACGCGCGATGCGCGTGATCTGCAAGCGCGGATGGAGTTTGTGCGGTTGTTGGAGGAGGGAGGCGCGGCGTCGGCTACCGAGCCTGCATGGCCTGCTGTGTCTGACGAAGTCCTCGCCGCGACCGTCGATACGTGGCTTGCGCCGTGGCTCGACGGCGTGACCCGCCGCGACCACCTCGCGCGTCTGTCGCTCCCCGAAATTCTCCGCGCGCTTCTCCCCTGGGATAAGCAACGCCGCCTCGATGAACTGGCGCCCACACACCTCCAAGTCCCGAGCGGCTCCAACATCAGGATCGACTATCTCGACGAAAGCGCTCCCGCCGTGTCTGTAAAGCTGCAAGAAGTGTTCGGTCTCGACGCCACGCCGCGGATCGGGGGCGGCCGAGTACCCATCACCTTCAAGCTCCTATCACCGGCGCAACGACCGGTACAAGTGACACGCGACCTCGCCAGCTTCTGGCGGGGTTCGTACGCGGACGTGCGCAAGGACATGCGCGGCCGATATCCGAAACACTATTGGCCGGAGAACCCCCTGGAAGCCGAAGCCACGCGAGG
>Ga0137415_10000134_pt1 | contig 59222 bp, 40 predicted proteins | sample CZODoug3_1_1_16f_FD_183082 | JGI IMG/M metagenome (GOLD analysis project Ga0137415, IMG submission 183082) | Vadose zone soil fungal communities from Angelo Coast Range Reserve, California, USA - CZODoug3_1_1_16fungal (Hybrid Assembly) | ecosystem: Environmental > Terrestrial > Soil > Vadose... | reverse complement strand
TCGGTTTTTTGCGGGTGCGGGTGTTGGCTTGCTTTTTCCCTGTTCTTCTCGCATCCACAGAAACCATTCACCCGCCTCCTATCCGGATCTCCGTCAGCGGGTCTTTCCTACTCTCTGCGTTCTGACTTCCAATTTCTGCTCTCTGGCTTCCGTCCAACCTCGAACCTCTAACCGAAGTTCGTCATTGCGGAATGGATTTTGAATTTTTTCGTGGGCAGTTCGACAGGAAGTCTTTGCGTTTCAATAGAGCGTGCTCGAAAATTGGATGTAGTGAAAACCTACCCCCTTGTTTGCCTATTGCAAGCGTGACAGATTGCTTGCATGTTCCTGCGAAAGATTCGCATCCATAAAGATGGCAAGGAACACGGATACTGGTCGCTGGTGGAGACCATCCGAACGGCGGATGGTCCGCGACAGCGCACGCTCTGTTATCTCGGTGAGTTGAACGATTCGGCCTATGCGCGTTGGCAGAAGACCGTGGAGGTCTTCAACGAGCACGGAGAGAGCAGTCAACTGAAGCTGTTTTCCTCCGAAACAGAAGCGCCGGATGATCCGAACGTAGCCCGGGTGCTGGTGAAGAAGGTTCGCGTCGAGCGCACGCGCCGATTCGGCGACTGTTATCTTGGGCTGGAGTTGTGGAAGCAGTTGGGGCTGGCCGAATTCCTGGCTCTGCATCTGGACGTGGATGGCGCCGATGTGCCCTGGTCCCGTGTCGCCGCGGTGCTGGCGATCAACCGGCTATGCGATCCGGGCAGCGAGTTGGCCGTGGAACAACACTGGTATCCGTCCACGGCATTGGACGATCTGTTGCACATCGCAAAAGGCAAGATGAACGATACCCGACTGTATCGTTGCCTGGATCGTCTGCTGCCGCTGAAGACGAAGATCGAACAGCATCTGAAGCAACGCTTCGGCGAGTTATTCCAGGCGGAGTTCGATGTGTTGCTCTACGACCTGACTAGCACGTATGTGGAAGGAGCAGCGGAAGAGAACCCCATGATGCGGCGGGGTTACTCGCGGGATCATCGTCCCGACTGCGAGCAACTGGTTCTGGCGTTGATCGTCAACCAGGACGGTTTTCCGTTCAGCTACGAACTGTTTGATGGGAACCGCGCCGATGTTTCCACCGTCGAAGCGATTCTGCGCACCGTGGAACGGAAACATGGGAAAGCGCGGCGGGTCTGGATCTTTGATCGTGGTGTGGTGAGTGAAGAGAACCTGGTGGCCATCCGCAAGCGCGGGGGCCAGTATCTGGTGGGCACTGCGCGCAGCAAGCTCAAGCAGTTCGAACAGGAACTGCTCAAGGATGATTTCGAAAAGATCCGACCGGAAGTAGAGGTCAAGCAGATGCAGATTCCGGGAGGCCAAGAGACCTACATCCTGTGCCGCACAGCGGGACGGAAGGAAAAAGAGAAGGCCATCCGGAGTCGCTTTGTAGCCAAGATCGAAAAGGCACTGGCGGGGCTCGAAAAGCGCATTGTGGAAGGCCGGCTCAAAGACCGCGACAAAATGCTTTTGCGCTTGGGCCGCATTCAGGCTTCGCATCCGCAAGTGGCGGATCTCTATGAGATGGCCGTGAAGGGGAGCACAGAAGGACCACGGTTAATCTGGCGGCAGAAGCCGGAACAACAGCAATGGCTGGAAGCGCGAGAGGGAGCCTATCTGCTACGCACGAATCTGACAGTAAACGGTGCTGCAGATCTCTGGAAGAAGTACATGCAGCTGACGGAAGTGGAAGCGGCATTTCGCACTCTGAAGAGCGAGTTGGCCATCCGACCGCTGTTCCATCAACTGGAAAAGCGAGTGAAGGCCCACGTGCTGGTAGCGTTTCTCGGTTATGCACTGCAGGTGACCCTCAAGCATCTGCTGAAGCGGAGTGGCTCAGAGTACTCGCCGGCCGAAGCGCTGAAACGGTTGGGAGAGATCCGCAGTGTCGACATCGTATTGCCGACGGTCGAAGGGCGAGAGATCTGGTTGCGACGCATCACCAAGCTCGATGACCAGCAGCAGAAGATTCTTCGCCAACTTAAAGTGCAGTGGCCGGAGCTGCTCGAGCCCACTCAGATCTTAAAATGTAGTGAAAACTCAGCCATAGCCTAAACTGATTTCAAAGGACTTAACCCTCTTTTGGACCTCTCAGTGACGAAGATGGGCTAGTCTAAATTAGACTAGTTTTGCTAGGGGTCATAGCTGCTGGATGAGTAGGCTCAGTGGCCGCGAGATGCTCCGGCAAGTGCGACTTCGTTTTCCTGGCTTAGGTCAGAAATGTTATCGAGCACGGCGCGCATGATGCGCATCCGGTAGTACACGTAGACAAAATACATTGACGGCACAACCAGCAACGCTACGCCTAGATTGCTGCCGCGGCTCGCGACGCTGGCCAGACCGGCCACGGCCGCACCCACAAGGAAGTACGGGAACGTCCATTCATAGCAAGAGGACCAAAGATCTCTTAGGGAACGCCCCTCCGCCAAGGAGATGACCAGCGAAACCAGCCCGGTGTTCAGCACCATGTAGACGCAGGCTCCCAGGACCATCATCGCGGCGAGAGAATTCAAACCCAGCATTGCCAGGGCACCGTGCGAGGCCCCAAATGCCGCCGCCGTACAAACCGTCAGGCATGCCGCGTTGAAAAGCACCTGCACTAGCTTGGGCCGCGTCTGCGTCTTCCAGAGGGACTGGACGAGCGCGCCGCCGAGACCGATCAGCACAGTTTCGCCAAAACTGAATAAGGCGATACCGATCAGAATGAAAACAAAATTTATGGAGATCGTCGTCTTAAAACCCGGCAGGCGAATCTTCATCGCGGAACCAATCATAGCCAGCGCAAAAAACAAGAAGAAGCGGCCAAGATTTTCAGGATTCCATCGGTAAGACACGACAGTCAACACTGTGGCAGCGGCTGCGGCGATCATCGCGATGTAGGCTTTGGCTAGGCTTGGCATTTTCTTTGTTCCTCCTCTCGTCACTTACGCCTATACCTGCCCATTATTGGTCGCCGGTCGCTCCGTCGCTATTGCCCCAGACCACGGTGTTACCCCAAACCACGGTGTTACCCCAAACCACGGTGTTACCCCAAACCACGGTGTTACCCCAGACCACGGTGTTACCCCAGACCACGGTGTTACCCCAGACCACGGTGTTACCCCAAACCACCGAATTGCCCCAGATCGTCGAGGAATCGCTCGCGACAGAGATTGTGTTCGTCAACGAGTTATACGTAACCGTTGGCGACTTTGCGGCGCCCACGTTCGCAGGAGCGAGATCGGTATTGGCCAGAGCGGCAGAAGCGTCCACAGCTCCTGCTCCCATTGCAAAGGTGTCTTGCTCGATGCTGTAGACGATGCCCGTGGAAAGGTCCGTCGCAGTTGTATTGGAAGAAAAACTCTTCCAAGCAGTCTTCATCAAACGGGCCTTCACCTGATCCGGTGTTAGTGAAGGCGTCTTCTGGAGCAGCAGAGCCGCAACGCCGCTAACCACCGGTGTCGCCATGCTCGTGCCGCTGAGCCGCATATAGCGGGCGCTTCCGTATTGCGCGCCACAGTTGGTTCGGGAAGAGTTGCACGGATAGACGGCGAGTGCTGGGTACGAAGTAACGAGCGTATTGCCCGTCGAGGACATGCGTGAAACTATCGCATTGCCGGGAGCCACGAGATCGGGCTTGACGATGTGATCGAATGCCGTCGGACCCTTCGAGCTGTAGCTCGCTATCGTCTGTGATGTTTGGTTACCTGTACCGTGCGTGTTGGTCGCGCCCACCGTTATGACGTAAGGATCGTTCCCCGGGGCGCCGATGGTGGCATATCCGTTTGTGCCGGCCCCGCTGTATTGCCCCATGTTGCCGGCGGCAGCAACAACAACGATGCCTGCTCTCCAGGCAGATTCCACAGCCTGACAAAGCGGATCGAGCGTGTAGCTCTCATACACGCCACGGGACAGAGAAAGATTGATGACCCGGATGTTGTAGGTGCTCTGAAGAGTGATTGTCTGCTGGATAGCGGCAATCACCGAGCTGTCCGTGCTTGCACCCGTGGAATCCAGCACCCGAAGATTGATGATTTTTGCTTCTGGCGCGATGCCGCGATAAACGCCTCTGTAGTTGGACGTTGAGGAAGTATAGGCGTTCCCTGCGATGATTCCGGCAATATGTGTTCCGTGGCCAAAGGCGTCGGCCGTAGAGGAATCGCCGGAAACAAAGCTCTGGCTATAGACGATGCGCGAGGATAGATTATCGTCCGTGTTTAGGTCATAAATGCTGCTGACACCGCTGTCAATGACCGCGATTCCGATGCCTGTGCCGTCCCAGCCGCTGGCATAGGCCAGGTCTCCGTTCACTGCGGAGACTGCGTGATCGAGGGATCCTCGAACTGGGCGATTCGGCGAAATATAAACCACATCAGGGTCGTCAGCTAGCGCATCCAAAGCGTCAACCGGAACGGAATAGTGCGCCGCTTTGATGAGGTCCAGCTTCGTTTTCAGTTTCCCGCCCTTGCTCTGTACTTTCTGATGGTGCGCATCGGTCGGCGTTTGGTTGAATTGGATGATCACATCTACTGTTGCGCCATGCTTGCTGCTTCTTGCAGCCTTGAGATCATCCGAAAATTTTGGCTTTTTGCTATCGGCAAGGGACGTGCCGGCGGCCAACAGGGTGACCAGCGCCAAGAGGGCGAAACACGCACCCCAAGTTGTCGTCTTTAGAACGCCGTCGTTTGAGGATTGCCTTGCCCGAGCTGTGGCGGACATGAGCTAGCTCCTAAACTGACCTGAGGGCCGAGATGGGGACAGGGCCCGATTCCATTAGTCTGGCCAGTTCCGTGAGTATTAGGTCTGGCTAAGAATCCGTCGATAGTACAGGGGGTCCCTGGGTGTAGTACTAAAGTACAGCCGGTTTTCTATGCCTTTAAGGGACGTGTCAATAGATTCCCTCCCTAAGTTAAAGGGCAGACTCTGCCACCTGGAAGGCAGTATCCCTTTCAATACAAGCTGGTGGCCGTACTATTCCCAATATATAGGTCAGGCATCAAAATCTGCCCATTGAGCACTGCGCCACGCCCCTCACCGGGCGCCGGAGCTGGGAAAATTACCGCAGGGGCCACTCGAGTTAGCGGATGGCCTGTTCGTTAGTCTGTCTCTACATGATACTTGGGCGCTCCTTTGTCAGGTAAAACACTGCGGGAGACGATTGGCAGAGAGCAGGTAAGAGTGTGGTAGCAATCGCTGCGAAGAACTACTGGAGCGACACCTGGCGTGACGTTCAGTCGCTCGGGTTTCCTGCTCTTACTTTTATCCTCACTCAGCTTATTGGCGGGCTTCCTTTATTGCCTTATGCTTTGCTGCACTGGCACTCGGACGATCTTTTCCGATATGCCTGTTTTCTGACCGTCGCGTTGTTTGCCTCCCTCCTCAAAGTGCACTTGCCCGGCATCAAGGCCACCATGTCGGCGAATTTCCTGTTTATTCTCGTCGGTCTCCTCGACCTTTCCTATTCCGAAACGCTCCTGATGGGCTGCCTCGGGGGACTCGTCCAAACCATGTGGCACGCCAAACCGCGTCCCCGCCCAATTCAATGGCTCTTCAGCCTGGCGAACATTGCTCTCTCCATCAGCGCTGCGGAATTGGTCTTTCACAGCAAAGTAGCCGCCGGAGTCGGATTCCGCTGGCCACTCTTGATGGCCGCCGCAGCAACGACCTACTTCGCCTTCAATACCCTTTCCGTCTCCGGCATCATCGCCATGACCGAAGGGCGCAACCCCGTCCACGTCTGGAAAGAATGCTATTTGTGGGCCTTCCCCTATTACCTGCTCGGCGCGCTGATTGCTTGTGGAGTGAGCGCCATCAATCGGTTGGTTGGTTGGCAATTCGGTCTGCTAGCCTTCCCCATCGTTTATTGGATCTACCGCTCCTATCAAACCTACTTGAGCCGTCTCGCCGCCCAAAAGAAACACGCCGAGGAAATCGCCGCGCTTCATTTGCGTACCATCGAGGCGCTTTCCCTCGCAATTGAAGCGAAGGATCACACCACCCACGATCATCTGCGCCGCGTGCAGGTTTATGCGGTCGAGATTGCCAAGGACCTTGGGCTCGATGAATCCCAGTTGAACGCCATTCGCGCCGCTTCCATGCTGCACGACATTGGCAAGCTCGCGGTTCCCGAAAACATTCTCTCAAAGCCGGGGCGTCTTACTCCCGAAGAATTCGAGAAAATGAAAATCCATCCGATTGTTGGTTCGGATATTCTGGCGCGCGTTGAATTCCCCTACCCTGTTGTTCCCATCGTACGCTCCCACCACGAAAAGTGGGACGGCAGCGGATATCCCGACGGCTTGAAGCGCGAGGCCATACCCATCGGGGCGAGAATCCTTTCGGCCGTGGATAACTTCGACGCTTTGGCTTCGGAACGGCCCTATCGGCGTGCGTTGACCACAGACGAGGCCATTAAGACCCTCAGCGAGCAAAAAGGGACCAGCTTTGACCCGCGCGTTGTCGAGGTTATGGAGCGCCGCTATGTTGAATTAGAAGCGATAGTCAACTCCATGGAAACCGAACGAAAGCGCTTGGACATCGCTCCTAAGATGGAACGTTCGGCCGTTCCTTCCTCCGGTTTCGCCGAGTTGCCCAATGACGCCGAAGTCCGCGCGACTTCCTTTCTGACTTCCATCATCTCGGCGCGCCAGGAAGCTCAGTTGCTCTTTGAGCTTGCTCAAACGCTTGGGAATTCCCTGAGCTTAAGAGAGACGCTTTCCGTTGTCGCTGTCCGCTTGAAGGAAATAATCCCCCACGACTCCATCGTTTTCTTCGTTTGCCAGGACGGCATTCTGATTCCGGAATACGTTCATGGCGTGGACTACGACCTATTTAGCTCGCTGCGTATTCCCTTGGGTCAAGGTCTTTCCGGTTGGGTAGCGCGCAACGAGAAGCCGATAACCAACGGCAATCCTGCTGCCGAAACACTTTACCTCGGCCCATCCTCACCCATTAGCACGCTGAACTCAGCCCTCTGCATCCCGTTACGCGGCCGCGAGGGCGTTGCCGGTGTGCTTACTCTTTATCATCGCGAAAAGAACTGCTTCTCCAAAGATCACCTGCGCTTGCTCTTGGCGGCAAGCTCCAAGCTTGGGCTTTCGGTTGAAAATGCTCTCCAGTACGAACAAGCGCAAAGCACCGCCAGCACCGATTATCTTACCGGCTTGCCCAACGCCAGATCGATTTGTGATCATCTTGAAAAAGAGCTCGCGCGCATCCGCCGCTCAAGAAAACCGCTGGCCGTGCTTTTGTGCGACCTCAATGGTTTCAAGAAGGTCAACGACAAGTTCGGCCACTTGACCGGCAACAAGTTGCTTCAGGAAGTGGCTACCAGGTTCAAGACCTCCTGCCGCGAATATGACCAGGTCGGCCGCCTCGGCGGAGATGAATTCGTGTTTGTGCTCCCGGATATGACCAAGGACATTGTGGCAGAGATAGAAAAACGATTGACGCGAGCTGTGCTGGAAGCGAGCCGCGCCGTCTGTGGTGAGCCGATTGTGTCCGTCAGCGTAGGCAGCGCTTTTTATCCCCTTGACGGCCTTTCGGTTGAGCAGCTTCTTTCCGAATCGGACCGCAGCATGTACGAGGTCAAGGAAAAACATTATTCGAAGGTCCAGCCTGTCTCCTAATCGAGCGCACAAGCTGGCAAACCCTTTCTGCGTGGATAAGAGTGACCGCGACCAATACATCCGCGAATTTGCTCCATCTCGGGCTTCGGCGCCTGCTGCTCCTTGTCTGTCTCGGCCTCGCCGGTGCTCTCGTTAGCGCGACGCTCGTGCGCTTTGCTCCGGGATTCGGCGTTGACGAACGGGAACTTGACCCCAGATGGAACGCGAGCAGCGTCGAAGCCTTGCGCCAGGAGCAAGCTCTCCACCAGGGACTTCCCTCGTTCTATATCCACTATCTTTCGGCACTTGCTCAAGGCGACCTCGGTGAATCGGATTCGCTGAAGCGGCCTGTTAGCAGCTTGCTTCGCCAAAGATTGCCGGTGACGGCAAGCTCTGTCATTCGAGGACTCGGTGTGGCATGGCTGGCAGCGGCGCTTCTCGCATCATTAGGAATTGCCTCCCGCGGCTGGCTCTTCGAGGCTTCCACGACGGCCTTCAACAGTTTGTTGTTGTCTCTGCCCTCGGCCGTCGTTGCCATGCTGGCCGTTCATTTGCGAACGCCGGTGTTTTTCGCGATTGCCGTAGTCGTTTTTCCGCGGCTCTATAGTTACATCCGAAATCTGCTGGTGAAGTCTTACGACCAGCCTCATGTGCTTGCGGCCCGCGCGAGAGGATTAGGAAGCCTGGCCATCTTCTTCCGCCATGTCCTGCCGCTGGCAGCTCCGCCGCTCCTTGCGCTTCTTGGTGTATCGTTCGCCCTTTCCTTTGGCGCCGCCATTCCTATCGAAGCGCTTTGTGATTCTCCAGGTATGGGCCAGCTCGCTTGGCATGCAGCGCTGAGTCGTGACCTGCCCCTCATTGTCAACGTGACTCTGGTGGTTTCTCTAGTAATGCTGGCGGCCAATTCGCTCGCCGACTTTGCCGGCCGCACTTTCGCGCGGAGCGCGCAATGAAGCTCCTGCAGAAAGTGGCTGCCTCCACCTTGGTCGCGATTTTCGCATTGATGGTGCTCGCCGCTTTTCTTCTGCCCGCTCACTATGCCCGGCAGTTCCGGGACATTCCCAATGCCGGCCCAACGGCGGTACATCCTCTTGGCACAGACGCGCTGGGGCGCGACTCCCTGTCTCGATTGCTTTACGGCACGCGCGTTTCCCTGCTCCTCGCCCCAGCCGCCGCTCTTCTCTCCACGTTGATCGCTGCTTTCTTGGGGAGCGTTGCCGGTCTTTTGGGCGGCTGGTTCGAACGCATGGTCCTCGCTGCAACCGATCTCTCTCTCGCTTTACCCTGGCTGTTTCTGCTTCTTGTCGTCCGGGCGCTTTTGCCTTTGGATGTTCCGCCACTCGTGTCCGTGGTCATTGCTTTTTTGATGATGGGGCTGCTGGGCTGGCAGGCTTCGGTGCGCGTCATCTGCGCTTCCGCGCGCGGCGTCCGGGACTCCGATTTCCTGCTGCTGGCGCGCTCCACCGGCTGCAAGCCAGCGCGCCTCTTGTGGCGCCACGTAGCGCCAAACCTGCGCCCGCTCTTCTACGCACAGTTCTTCATTTCCATCCCGCTCTTCATTTTGACGGAGGCAAATTTGAGCATTTTGGGTCTTGGCGTGATGGAGCCGATGCCTTCCTGGGGAAATCTGATGCGCAGTCTCGAGGATTTCTCCATGCTCTCGGCAAATCCCTGGAGGCTGGTGCCTCTTGTCCTCCTCGTGATTGTGGTCATGTGTTTTCAACTGGTTCTTCCAACGCAGGAGGTCACACAGTAATGCGCCGCGTTTGGTTTCTTCTCAGTTTTTCAATTGTCTTGTGTTGGCCTGCTTCCGTCCGCGCACAAGCTCCCGTCCAGTCCGGCGGCGAACTTCATTTCTGCCTCCACGGCGAGCCGAAAACATTCAATCCCCTTCTCGTCGAAGACGGCCAATCCGAAACCATCCGCTACCTTACTGGCGGCGTTTTGATCCGCTTGAACCGCCAGACGCAAGCTCTCGAGCCTGCGCTCGCCACATCCTGGAAAGTCACTCCAGACGGTCGCACTATCAAATTTCATCTCCGATCTGGCCTGCATTTTTCTGATGACACACCGTTCACCTCCGAAGACGTAGCCTACACCGTAAAAGCCCTCATGGATCCCCAGCTTCACTCGCCAACCGGTGACTCTTTCCGTTCCAGTGACGGCCAGGTTGTCGTCCAGACACCTTCAGCAGATTCCATCGTGGTTACCTTCCCTGCTCCTGTCGCGGGACTCGCGCGCCTCTTCGACCAGGTTGCCATTCTCTCCGCGCACTCTCCCAAGAAGGAAATGGCCGTCCTCGGCCCCTTCTTTGTGGCCGACTACAGCCCCGGCTCCTACGTACTTCTCCGGCGCAATTCGAATTACTGGAAGAAAGATAAGGAAGGCAAGCCGCTGCCTTACCTCGATTCCATTCGCCTCGATATTCAGCGCAATCACGACATCGAAATTCTTCGCTTCCGTCGCGGCGAAATTCATCTTATCAATGCTCTCGATGCCGATCTTTTCGACCGTCTTCAAAAAGAATCTCCCGCTGCCGCTCATGACGCCGGTCCCAGCCTTGATTCCGAGTTTATGTGGTTCAACCTGGTTCCCACAGCCGCTTTCCCCGAGTACAAAAAAAGCTGGTTCCGCACGACCGAATTTCGCAAAGCTATTTCTTTGGCCATCAATCGCGCCGACCTCGTCCGCATCGTCTACGCCGGCCATGCACAGCCTGCTTACGGCCTCATTTCACCCGCCAATCATTTCTGGTTCAATGCCGGGCTTCCCGCGCCACGGTACGATTCCGCGGGAGCGCTCCACTTGCTTTCCCAAGGTGGCTTCCGTCTCGAAGGCTCAACTTTGCGAGACTCCTCCGGCAATCGCGTCGAATTCACGGTCGTCACCAGCACCGGCAATAAACCCCGCGAGCAAATGGTCACCATGATTCAGCAGGATCTTTCGCAGATCGGAATCAAGATGAACATAGCCACGCTCGATTTTCCTTCGTTGATCGAGCGCATTACTCGCACCTTTGACTACGAAGCTTGTCTTCTCGGGTTCACCAACACGGATCTTGATCCCAACAGCCAGATGAACGTTTGGCTCAGCTCCGCGGAAAATCACCAATGGAATCCCAAGCAATCTAAACCTGCCACGGCTTGGGAAGCGGAGATCGATCGCCTGATGCAAACGCAGGCGGCCGCCACCTCGGACAAAAAACGCAAGGCTGACTGGGACAGAGTCCAGCAAATTGTGGCCGAGCAGCAGCCCTTCATCTATCTCATCAATCGAGACGCCATGTCCGCCATTTCTCCCGCGGTCATCGGCTCTGCGCCATCGGTCCTTGATCCCCACGCCTTCTGGAATGCCGATGTTCTCCGCCTCGGCCCTGATCCTTCCCTGGGAGCCCAGAAGTGACCGAGGTTCCCCCACTCTTATCGCTTCGTCTCTCCGTCGACTATCGCAACAATCTCGGAGTCCTGCGCGACGTTTCGCTCGAAATCCAGCCTGGCGAAATTCTGGGTCTCGTCGGGCAAAGCGGCTCCGGCAAGAGCACTCTCTCGCTCGCCATCCTCCGCTTGCTTCATTTGAAAGGCGGGACCGCGCGGGGCAATCTACTTTTCAAGGGGGAAGATCTCTCCGCAAAATCCGAATCGCAGATGCGCTCCCTCCGCGGCCGCGAAATCAGCATCGTTCTGCAGAGTCCGCTAACCTCCCTTAATCCCGCTCTGCGTATCGGCTCGCAACTCGGCGAAGCCTGGCGCGCTCATGCCACCGGCACGCGCGAAGAATGCGCCGCGGCCGTCAGCGCCGCATTCACTAGCGTGAGCCTCCCCAACGACATCGAATTTCTCCGCCGCCGCTCCTCCCAGCTTAGTGTCGGCCAAGCCCAGCGCGTCATCATCGCCATGGCCATCCTCCATCGCCCTGGGCTTCTCATCGCCGATGAAGCCACCAGCGCCCTCGACACCATCACCCAGTCCGAAATCCTCGGCCTCTTCGCTCGCCTCAACCGCGAACTTGGCATGGGCGTTCTCTATATCTCGCACGATTTGCTCTCGGTCGCGACTCTCTGCCATCGCATCGCCATTCTGAACTCCGGCGAAATCGTCGAATGCGGCCCCCCCTCGCAAATTTTCGGTGCCCCCCAGCATGCTTACACGCAGAAACTAGTCGCCGCTCTTCCTCGTCTTCCCGACTTCTCGACCCAGACCTCCTCTGCTTCCATGCGCGGCGTGGAACCCGTTCTCACTCGCTCCTAGGCCCTTTTAGAGTGCGGCGGCTTGCCGCCGCTTTTCTCCCGTCCACCCAGAGCCATCCCTCTCAACTGAAATTCTGCCCGCCAGCCGCTTTTCACGAGTCATGAGTCACTCTCAATCGAGTACCATTGCGAAATTCCGACCTGTGATGTATCCTTTCAAAATGTTACTTTCCGACCGGAAGAACGCGTGGCTCGGTATCTGTTGTATGTGTTGTACGCGTGTGTCTTCTGGCATGGGGAGGCTGACCCTCTAAAGTATTGAATCAGCCTCAAACGTTTTCGCACCCACCGCCAGAAATAAATTGGCAGGTGGGGTTTTTATTTTGTAGTGCACGAATTTCACAGCTTAATTCAGAGGAGAAAGCAATGTCCGAGTACAAACACCCCGAAGTTCTGGTTTCAACAGATTGGGCCGCTCAAAATCTCAATTCCCCCAATCTCCGCTTCGTCGAAGTCGACGTGGACACCACCGCCTACGACCAGGGCCACATCCCCGGCGCGGTCGCCTGGAACTGGCAAACCCAGCTCCAGGACGGCATCCGCCGCGACCTGATCGACAAGCCCACTCTCGAACGGCTTCTCAGCGCCTCCGGCATTTCCAACGACACCACCATCCTTCTTTATGGCGACAACAACAACTGGTTTGCCGCTTACGCTCTCTGGCAATTGAAGCTCTACGGCCATAAGGACGTTCGCCTCATCAACGGTGGCCGCAAAAAGTGGCTCGAGGAAAAGCGACCGCTCACAAAGGATCCCGCCAAAGTCGCCCCCGCGTCCTATCACGTTTCGGGCGTTGACGATTCCCTCCGCGCCCGCAAGGAAGAAGTCTTCGCCGTCGTCGAAGGTCGCAAGCCCGGCCAGCTCGTCGACGTTCGCTCCGTTGATGAATTTACCGGCAAGATTATCGCCCCTCCGGGCATGACCGAAACTGCCCAGCGTGCCGGCCACATTCCCCAAGCCGCGAACATTCCCTGGGCACAAGCGTCCAACGAAGACGGCACCTTTAAGTCTTACGACGATTTGAAAAAACTCTACGACTCCAAGGGCATCAATGGCAAAGACGAAGTCATCGCCTACTGCCGCATCGGCGAGCGCAGCTCCCATACCTGGTTCGTTCTAAAGTACTTGCTGGGCTTCAACCAGGTCCGCAACTATGACGGTTCCTGGACCGAGTGGGGCAACCTCATCGGCGCCCCCATCGTCAACGAAACCCGCGCCGCCCAGCCCCCGCTGGCCGCCGCTGCTCGTTAGGCCTGTTTTTGGTGTCACAGGCTTCAGCCTGTGCTCTGGCTCTCCTAGCAGCGGGTCTTTAGACCCGTGGAGTGTGGTGAGCCGCTTGTCGTAGGGTCCGCCGTCTGCGGCGGACCGTTTTCGCCATAGGGCGCAGCATGCTGCGCCCCATCTCGGATAAGGACTCTAATTAGGAGAATTTTTCAGCAAGCAAAGAATTTGCAGTAGCGGTGCAGAGCAGAGAACTGGACGGGGGGAGCCTCACTCTCTCCGGGCCTCTCCCGTCCAGATCTCATTCGGTCCAAAACGGGAGAAAGGCGTCGTCGAGTTCCTACAACTGAACGAACGAAAGGGATTTGTAAGTCACTCCGAGTAAGAACTAACAACTAAGGACTGATAACATTTTCCCCCGGTGGCGCGGTAGCCAAGTGGTAAGGCAATGGTCTGCAAAACCATTATCGGCGGTTCGATTCCGCCTCGCGCCTCCAATCTTCCTACTCTGCTTCTGTCCCCCTGTTGCTCGCATGGAACGTCCTAAGACCGTTTCCCCTGACATTGCCGCCCAGAACCGTTCCAAAATAGGAACGAGCCCCGCGAACGGCCACCCTGCCCGTCATCTTCGCCTTCGGTTCCAATCGGAACGCTCTCAAGAGCTCGAAAGGACACAATAGTATGAAAAAGCTCATCTTCCTGTTGCTGGCAGTATCCGTTTTCGCCATTCCGTCACACGCCCAGTCCTTTGATGCCTCTGTCAGCTACTCCTACTTCCGCCTGGGAGGCTCCGGCGGCATCAATCAGAACGGCGTCAGCGGCTCCCTCGCCTATAATCTCAAAAGCTGGAGTTGGCTCGGCATCGTGGGCGATTTCGGCGGTTACCATGCTTCTCCTGGCGGGGTTTCCTTGAACACCTACACCTATCTCTTCGGCCCCCGCCTCACTCTGCGCAACCCTTCTAAGATCAATCCATTTGGGCAAGCCCTTCTCGGCGGCTCGCGCGTCACAACTGGATCGGGCGGCCCCACTTTCAACCAGTTTGCGTATAGCGTTGGTGGCGGGGTGGACATCGGCCTGCTTCCGCACCTGGCCCTCCGCCCACAAGTCGACTATGTCGGCCTCAACACCCCCGGCGGGCACACCAATTGCACTCGCGTCTCCGCCGGTTTCGTCGTCCACTTCTAGCAAACGCGGAAAATCCCGTAATTTCGATCGGAGGGCCGTCCCACCTAGCGGCCTTCCAGATCCCTTCGAGAAGTCGCTCCACCGCTCAAAAAATCGTCCTTGATAATTTCTAATTTTCGCTATACTTATCCTCATAGATAACTGGGTTTGGGAGTGCGGGAGCTTGCTCCCGCTTTTCTTCAGTGCAACTACTATTCCACGCCCTATGCTTTCAAAAACAGCCAAGATCGCACTCTTTAGAGCCAACGACTTACGAAATGCAATTTTTGTAATTCCTTTCTTTTGACATTCATACAAAATGATGGGGGGTAGGGGGATCAAGACTCGGACGTCACTTCAGCGCTTCCGCTGAATTTTTCGCGTTAGCTAGCTCTTTCAGCAGCGCCTTTCCCTTGCGGAACCACGGCCGCTCGCGCCGCTGCATATAGCGCGGCAGAGTCCGCTTCTTGGCCTGCAACTTCTGGGCCCACTCGCGCGCCTCTTCGCGCCGGTTCGCCGTCTTCAGAAAACTCGCATAGTTGTACAGCGTCTCCGGAGTCGTCGATATCTGCGTGACCTCCGCGAAAAGCTGGTCCGCGCGTTGCAGTTGCCCCGTTTTCGCGTACGCGTCGGCTAGCAACCCCATCGCCCGGTAATAATCGAATTTCCGGTCGCCGGCGATTACGCGCTCCAAGTCAGGAATCGCCGCCGTCAGGTCGTTCAGCCCCAGCGACGATTTCGCCCGCGAATAAAATGTATAAATCGAATCGCCCCGTCCGGTGATGGCGTGATTGAACGCTTCGCGCGCCTTCTCAAATTGCCCCAGGTCCTTGTAGAGTTCGCCCAACTCCTCGTAATTCGCCGGAGAAGGATTATCTATGATTTGTGTCTCGACAATTTTAACGCGCGATCTTCTCCCAAAGCCCTGATACACGCCGCGAAGCAATCCCAGATCCGGCAGCACTTCAGCGAGGATGTACACAGCGGCGCCTGGCGGTCCGAGAAAAAAGATGACGTAAAACCAATAGTTCTCCGGCCGCCGCCTGATGAAGTGCACAATCGCCAGGCCCTGCAGGAGAAAGCCCCAGGGATAGAAGAAATGGCCCAGCCCAAACATGGATGACCGCCCTCCCAACAGAATCGCTTGCCTTTTCCCAGGGGTCAAACGGAAACTCCGCTCTGTACCTGCGGAAGTAACGGTCTGTTTGCGTGATTTCCCACCTGCTATGATGGTCCCGCATGAGTCCCGTCGAAACACTCGGCCTGGCCCTGGGTGCCGGATTTTCTTCCGGCCTCAATCTTTACGCCACTGTGGCGACGCTCGGCCTGCTTCAGCGCTTCGGAGTTCTCCACCTGCCGCCGAGCTTGCAGGTTCTTTCTCATCCCTGGGTGCTTGGAATTTCCATCGCGCTCTACCTGCTGGAATTCCTTGCGGACAAAATCCCCTACTTCGATACGTTTTGGGACGCCATCCACACGTTCATTCGTCCGCCAGCCGCCGCTCTGCTCGCTTTCGCCGCCGCCGGGGCGGCTACCCCGGAATGGCGTTGGGGCGCGGCATTGCTCGCGGGCGGAGTCGCTCTCACATCTCATGGCACAAAGGCCAGCGCACGCGCCGCCGTCAACGCCAGCCCCGAACCATTCAGCAATTGGATTTTGAGTTTTGGAGAAGATCTCTTAGCCGTGTGGCTTACGTGGATGGCAACCGTTCATCCCTTTGCCACCACCATCATCGTCACTGCGCTCGTCGCGCTTTGCGCTTTCCTGCTCTACTATCTCTTCCGCTTCGCGCGCCGCGCCCTTCAGCGCCTTTTCGCAACCTGAATCCTTTGTGGGGACCCACCAATGTTGTGCACCTTTTCGGGCAGGCCCGTCGTTTATTTCATATACAGGGCCAGCCAGTCCAAGAACGTCTTGTACCAGAACTGGCTGTTCTGCGGCTTCAGCACCCAGTGTCCTTCATCGGGAAAAACCACCAGCTTCGACGGCACGCCTTGGCGCTGCAACGCGCTGAAAAATTCAAGCGACTGCGTGTACGGCACACGATAGTCGCGTTCGCCCGCGATCACCAGCGTCGGCGTTTTGTACTTTCCCAACTCCCCCGCATAAGTTGCGGGCGCCCACTTCTTGTAGCTTTCTGTATTTGACCACGGCGTGCCTTGCATGTCGTGTTCCTCGAACCACAGTTCTTCGGTCGCGTACATCGAAACCTTGTCGTACACGCTTGCATGGCTCACGATAGCTTTGAAGCGTCCCGTATGCGTCGCAATCCAGTCCGCCATGTAGCCGCCGTAGGAGCCGCCAGCTGCTGCCATGCGCGTCTCATCGACGAAAGGATATTTTTTTAGCGTGTAGTCCACGCCGTTCATTACGTCGACGTAAGCTTTGCCGCCCCAGTCATTGGTGATTTCATCCGTGAATTTCTGCCCATATCCCGTCGACCCGCGCCGGTTGATCATCAGTGTTACGTAACCGGCTGCGGAAAACACCTGCGCATTCCACCGGTAGCCCCAGGAATTTGACCACATCGTTTGCGGCCCACCGTGCAGCAGCATGAGTAACGGATATTTTCTTGTAGCGTCAAATTTTGGAGGCCGGATCAGCATGGCCTGCACCTTCGCGCCTTCCGCGCCATCAAACCAGAATGTTTCCGGCGCGTTCATTTCCAGGGACGAAAGCATCCAATCATTTTGATGCGTCAGTTGCCGTACGTTCGAGCCGTCGCTCACAGCCGCGAATATTTCGGCAGGCATCGTCAGGCTCGTCCGCACGAAGACCAGCGTCTTGCCGTCCGCGCTGAGTGAAATCGCCGTATTGTAGGTGTCCGCGATGATTTTCTTCGGTTCCGCACCAAAGCGCGCCGCCATCGCATATACGGGCTTCTGCGTTTCGTTTTCCGCTGTGAAATAAATTGTCTTGCTGTCCGGCGACCATGTGAGTTCGTCCGCACTGCGATCAAACGTTTCGGTAAGATTTTCGATTCTTCCCGCCGCGCGGTCGTAGAGCAGCACGCGCCAGCGGTCCGCTTCATATCCCCCGATAAGTTGCGCATGATACGCGATGAATTTTCCATCCGGCGAGTACACCGGATTTCCATCGAATCCCGCTTGCGTGGTAATCCGCTTTGGTTCGCCGCCGACAACGGGCACGATAAATAAATCCGCATTGGTGCTGATCGCTTCCATCTTGTCCGTCACCGCCGTGAAACATATTTCTTTTCCATCCGGAGAGAAATTGATGTCGCCCGGCCCGCCACGCTCATCCGGCGGAACGTCATAGTCTGCCCCGGCGGTAAGATCGCGCGGTGCCGTGCCTCCATCCGCCGGAACGACAAACAGATGGCTGCGCTTGCCTTCGTTCCAATGCGTCCAGTGTCGGTAGAGGAGGTGCTCCGCGACGTGCGCTTTTACTTTGCTCTTTTCCTTTTCCGCGTCGCGCTTGCTATTGCAATCATCGTCATTGTTTAGGGCAGCCGCTGAGCGGCTGACGCAATCCGGATACACGGAAGACGTAAATGCAATCGTCTTCCCGTCCGGCGACCACTTCACCATATCCGCGCCAGTCGAGAGTTTCGCCAACGCGTGCGCCTCGCCTCCCTGCATGGAAAGCAAATACACCTGCGATTCGCCTGCGCGTGAAGAAAGAAACGCGAGCGTCTTTCCGTCTGGCGACCACACCGGCGAAGAGTCATGCCCGCTCTGCGTCAATTGCATCGCCGCACCGCCCGCCGTGGAGGTCACCCAAATATTGCTAACGCCGCGGTTTGCATCCATGTCCGGCGTCGAGACGGTATATGCCACCCATTTGCCATCCCGCGACACCTGCGGCTCCGCAATGCGATGAAGTTTGATCATGTCGTCAAACGTGATGGAGTGTTTTGCCGATTCTTGCGAGAAAATGGCCAGCCCAGATCCCAGCAGCAACGCGCCCACGAAAACGCACCGCAAAGTGACGCTTCTCATATCGCTTCATCTCCTGTGAAACACAGTGAATCGCAATACCGCATGCGGAATCAGGTCGTGCAGAACCACCTCTTGCAGTACGACGGATGATGTCACGTTTCTATTGTGATTCCAATAGTCCGGTTCGCGCCGGAGCCGTCCAGTCACATGAAAGATTTGTACCGATGACGCTGACGGTGTTCTCGACTCTGTTACAATTCTTGCCCGGACATCTCATGCCGACTCGTAGCGGACTTTTCCCCCGACATTTCAAGAAGACCTTTCCTGTTGCCTCTCGCGGGGAAGGTTGCTGGATCATCGCTGACGACGGCCGGCGATTTCTCGACGCGGCCGGACAAGCGGCGGTTGTCAACATTGGTCACGGCGTAGCGGAAATCGGGCGCGCCATGGCGGAGCAGTCTTCGCAAATTGCTTTCGCGCACACCACGCAATTTCACACCGCTCCAGCGGAAAAACTTGCCGAACGGCTGCTGGCGATGGCGCCGGCGAATTTCCGGGCCGGCGGCCGCGTCTACTTCACGTCCGGCGGCTCCGAAGCCACTGAAACATCCATTAAACTCGCGCGCCAGTTTCAAATTGAATGCGGCCAGAAGGACCGCTACCGCGTTCTCTCGCGCCGGCAGAGCTATCACGGCAGCACTCTTGGTGCGATGTCGGTCAGCGGAAATTTCACGCGCCGCGCGCCGTACGAACCGCTCATCACGGAATGGGGGCACATTGCTCCGTGTTTTTGCTACCACTGCCCGTTCGAAAAAACTTTCCCGCAATGCGAACTCGCTTGCGCCGACGATCTCGAACTTTATCTTCTTGGACACGAACCTGAGAAAGCCGCTGCTTTTATTTTCGAGCCGGTCGCCGGCGCCACTCTGGGCGCCGCCGTGCCTCCCGAAGGCTACGCCGCGCGCATCGCGGAAATCTGTCGCAAGCACAGAATTCTTCTGATCGCAGACGAAGTGATGAGCGGCATGGGCCGCACGGGAAAACCATTCGCAGCGCAGCACTGGGGCATCGAGCCGGACATGATTCTGGTAGGCAAAGGAATCGCCAGCGGTTATGCGCCGCTTGGCGGCGTGCTCGTTTCCGCGCGTGTGGTCGAAGAATTCGAGCGCGGCTCCGGCACATTTCAACACGGCTTCACGTATCAAGCTCACCCCGTCTCGACCGCTGCGGGAAACGCTGTTCTGGACTTTCTTGAAGCGCACAAACTTTTTGAGCGCGTAAGTCCTGCAGGACAAAACCTGCGTGCCGCGCTGTCACGACTGCAATCTCATGCCAACGTCGGCGAACTTCGCGGTCTCGGATTGCTTCTCGGCATCGAATTCGTCAAAGACAAAACCACGCACGAGCCTTTTCCGAAAGAACAAAACATCGCTGAGAAAATTCGCCAAGCCTGCCTAGAGAAAAATGTTCTGACGTATCCAACGCAAGGCTGCGTTGATGGCCTGCGCGGCGATCACATCTTGCTCGCACCGCCCTTTACCATCTCATCCGAAGAATGTGCGCTGATCGCCCGCGCGTTGCAATCGGCAGTGTCAAACGTTTTTTCTAGCTAATTCATCAGTGGGGCAAGTTTATTCGCTGTAACAGCTTTGTTTTTTTTGGAGAACAAAATTAAAATGCGGCTTCCCTTCCGCAGTTCCGTGGTCGCCATTATTTCTTTGCTGATTCTGACCCTTGCGCTCTCTGCTCAGATGAAGCAGGAGGCTCCGCCAGCAACTCCGATTCTCGGTTTTACTCCGCTGCACGCTGCCGCGGAACACCAGCTCGAATCGCAGTTTCAGTTGATTCCATCTCCCGACAAAGCGCGCGAATGGCACCGCATCTTCACTGCGGAACCGCATCCAGCGGCTTCCGACCGCAACAATCGGCTAGCGGACTTCGTCGCAGACGAATGGCGCAAACAGGGATGGGAAGACGTCACGCTGCGCCGCTACGACGTCTTGCACTCGCGTCCGCGCAGCATTTCTCTGGAAATGACCGCGCCGGTCCACTTCACCGCATCACTGCGCGAAGATGCTTACGATGTCGACGCAGACACGAAAAATCCCACCGTTTCAGGCTCCTACTTTGGCTATTCCGCGTCCGGCGACATCACCGCCGAAGTTGTCTACGCACACAGCGGCAACCCTGAAGACTACGATCTGCTTCGGAAAAATGGCATCAGCGTGAAAGGCAAGATTGTTCTGGTCCGTTATTCGAACCCCTACAGCTATCGCGGCTTCAAGGCGCTTACGGCTGAACGGGAAGGCGCCGCTGCCCTGCTCATCTATTCCGATCCCGCCGAAGATGGTTCCGCACGCGGCAAAGTTTTTCCCGATGGTCCGTGGGGTCCGGAAAGCCATATTCAGCGGGGCGCGATCACTTACGACTATATTGTTCCCGGCGATCCCACCACGCCCGGCTGGGCTTCTGTCGCAGGCGCAAAACACATCGCGCCGGAAGAAGCGCGTTCGCTTCCGAAAATCGTTGGACTTCCGCTTTCGTGGCGCGACGCCAAGCCGCTTCTCGAAAACATGAACGGTCCCGAAGCGCCGAAGGATTGGCAGGGGGCCTTGCCCATCACATATCGGTTTACCGGCGCGGTGAAGGTTCGCGTAAGAGTGGACATGGACACCAGTATGCAGCCATACACGGTTGTCGAAGGGCGCATTCGAGGCAGCGAGCTTCCGGACGAATGGGTGCTGCTCGGCAATCATCGCGACGCTTGGGCCTTCGGCGGTGTGGATCCTTCGAGCGGCACGGCTTCGATGATGGAGCTGACGCGCTCGCTTGGTGAACTCCGGCAGCGCGGCATCCGTCCACGGCGCACCGTGGTGGTTTGCAGTTGGGATGGCGAAGAATATGCGCTCACGGGTTCGACGGAATGGGGCGAGCAATTCGCGGATGATCTGAAGAAAAAGCTTGTCGCTTATCTCAATGTCGATGAATCCGTCGCTGGAGCGGCTACGACGGCGGGTCCCGAAGGATTGAGCTTTTCGCCCGCGGCGGTGGCTTCGCTCGCGCCTATGCTGGTGGAAGCCTCGAAAGATGTTCGCGTGCCATCGGGCAAATCTTTGTATGAAGCATGGCGCGCCACCGCGATGCGCGATTCGAAAGCGGGTTCTCCGCCGCTCGATAGCGCGCTGGTCGAAACGCGGATTGGCAGCGGCTCCGATCACACCGTGTTCCTCAATCATCTCGGCCGCCCGGTCATCAATCTGGGTTTCACGGGCGACTACGGCGTGTATCACTCGATGTACGATGACCATTATTGGATGTCGCATATCGGAGACCCCACGTTCGAATACCACGTCGCGCTGACGCGCATCTGGGGTATTGTCGCGCTCCGCCTGGCAAACGCCGACCTTCTGCCGTTTGACTTTGGTTTCAATGCCTCGGCGCTCGAACAGTTTCTGCGCGATCTTGAACAGAAAAACAAAATCGAGCCAAAGCGTCTCGCATTGAAACGGCTTCACGCTCGCATCGCGGAGTTTGAAAAGGCGGGCGACCTTCTGCGCAATGCCGTCGCTCGCGAACTTCTTTCAGGTACAGCTTCGCCGGAAAAGATTCAGCTCCTGAATGAACAACTGATGCAAGTCGAATCCAACTGGCTCGATCCTGCCGGCATTCCTGGACGGCCCTGGTTCCAGCATCTGCTCTATTCTTCGCGATACACCTATGCGCACTTGGAATTCCCGGGGCTCACGGAAGCCGTGGAAAAGCAAGATTGGAAATTGGCGCGCGAGCAAACTGTGCGGCTCGAAGAAGCTGTGCAGAAAAACACGAGATTGCTGAAATCTGCACAATCTTCCTGGGAGAAGAACCAACAATGATTCGTTCAAATTATATTCGCGTGCTGGCCGTACTATTTTGCTCACTACTGGTAATTTCTTTGGCCTCAGCTCAAGGCCGCGCACCGGCCAAGCCGCGCGCCCGTGATCTCGGCGTCCCTTTTGACGGAACGCCTGGCCCGCTCAATGCGATTACCGACGTTTCCGGCGTCACCGTTGGGCATACCACGCTAATCTCCGGCGAGGGAAAACTGCAAGTTGGCAAGGGGCCGGTACGAACGGGAGTGACCGCTGTGCTTCCACGGGGAAAAGATTCGATGAGCAATCCCGTTTTCGCCGGCTGGTGGTCGCTGAACGGCAACGGTGAAATGACCGGCACGACCTGGGTGGAAGAGTCCGGATTTCTGGAAGGCCCGGTGATGATCACCAACACACACAGCGTCGGAGTCGTTCGCGATGCGGTCATTCAATGGCGAGTCGATCACGGTCAGCCGGATCCCACCGGTTATTGGTGGTCACTGCCAGTCGTCGCGGAAACCTGGGATGGCTGGCTCAACGACATCAACGGGTTCCACGTAAGAGCCGAGCATGCTTTGCGCGCCATCGACACTGCGGCGCCCGGCTCCGTTCAGGAAGGCAATGTCGGCGGCGGCACGGGAATGCTCTGCAATGGATTCAAAGGAGGAATCGGCACGGCTTCGCGCAAGCTGGAGACGAAAGATGGCGGATACACGGTTGGAATTCTTGTGCAATGCAACTACGGCACGAAAGATAATTTGCGCATCGCCGGGATTCCGGCCGGCAGAGAAATTGCTAGTGATGATCCTTACGCAAGCACTTCCTTCGTAAGCGACGACCACGGCTCAATCATCGTCGTTGTTGCGACGGACGCGCCGCTCGTCGCGCATCAACTCAAACGCCTCGCGCGCCGGGTTTCGCTCGGCCTCGGCCGCAACGGCAGCATCTCCGGCAACGGCTCCGGAGACATCTTCATCGCCTTCTCGACCGCCAATTCCGGCGCGGCCGCTGCGGACCATGTCGTCGATCTGAGAATGTTACCCAACGACAAGCTGGGGCCCGTCTTCGCTGCTACTGTGCAAGCCACCGAGGAGGCCATCATCAACGCGATGATTGCCGCGGAAACTATGACCGGCATCGAGAATCACAAAGTCATCGCGCTGCCTCACGAAAAACTTCGGGAAGTGCTGAAAAAATACAACCGGCTCTTACAATGACCAAGGTCTTGGTTCTTAGTTTTAAGTTATTCGTTAAGGAGAGCACTGGACGCGAGAATTGTCCGGCCTGTTGCTGCGCTCTATTCGAGTTTTCTTTCGCCGGTTTCGTAAGCGTTTTTTAGCTCCTCGATTCGGTGGTCAGTAGTAGCGGCCATGCACTGCGCCCAAACCATTGGGCTAATGCTGCCACCCTCAAACTCAGATCTAGCGGCTTCGCAATGAAGGTCCCTATACCGAATCCAAACCTTCTCTGCCATCTTGAGCTTTTGGGCGGCTGTCCCGTTTCCCAATTGCTTCAGTAAACTGGCATAGATCTTGTTAAGGTGAGCATACGCTTTGCGGAATTGTTCACCGTAGCATTGGTTTAACTCTAGCTGGGTCGCCGCTGCGTCACATGGACCCTTTTGAGGGGCTCCTTTCGCACCCTCTTTGGTCTTTTGAGCAGAGCCAAGGATCGCAAAAAACAACAGGACGATAGTAAGCGCGAACGTTTTCAGCATCGTTACCTCTCCCGATTTACTACCATCACTAGATCACGGGGATGGCGGTTTTGCGCGCTGGATTGAAGAAGGGCAAAGACACCACTTTCGCTGAAACGGTGTGGCGCGCGGCTTCCACCGTCATTTCCATGCTAAGCGTGGTGCCGGCTGCGGAATGCTCGCGGCATACGCAAGCCAGCGCGATCATTTTTTTCAGCGTGGGCGACCAGGTCGTGGAGGTGGCTTTGCCAATTTGCCGGCCGCTGCGATAGACGGGAACGGCCACGCGCGAGGCCATGCTCGGTACCTGCGGCGCCATCTTCAATTTGTCGTAGAGGGCTTCGACTTCGTTCCAGTTGATCTCCAACCCCACCAGTGCCCGCTCCGCGCCTTTCTTTGCTTCCTGCGCCAGCGCTTCGCGCCCCACGAAGTTTTCTTTCTTCAGGTCAACGAGTTTGCCTAAGCCGATTTCTGAGGGAGAATATTTTTGTGACTCGATCAACGCCTTTTTGCTCGAGATGTAATCCACTTCGATCAGGATCAAGCCAGCTTCGATTCGCGCGATGTCCAGCGCAATCATTCCCGCGGGATGAATATCGAACGCCTTGCCTTTTACAATCAGCGCGTCCCAGACTTTTACTGCGTCTCGCCACGGCATCCAAACTTCAAATCCCAAATCGCCGGTGTAGCCCGTTCGAGAGATATCCACGGGAACGCCGGCAATTTTTCCATGCGTCACGCGGAAATATTTCAGGTTGGTGACGTTCGCGTCCGCCGCTTCATGCAGTAGTTTCCCCGACGTCGGTCCTTGCAGCGCCAGCGCCGCAGTCTGCTCGGAAATATCTTCAATGGCGACGCCCAGCCCTAGCGCGTTCTGCTGAAACCAGCGCAGACTCGGGTCCGCTGCCGTCCAGCGATACTCGTTCTCGCCCAGCCGCGTGATCGTTCCGTCATCGATCACTTTTCCTTCGGGATCGCACCAGCAGCAGTAGATGACCTGATCGACCGCCACTTTATTGATGTCGCGCGAAATCACGCGGTTCACGAACTTCGTAGCGTCGCAGCCGGTTACCCGGTACTTGAAGAGCGGAGAAATATCGATCAGCGCGGCGGAATTGCGGATAGCATTGTACTCGTGCTCGTGGTGCATCTCGTAAACGCTGACCGTGTAATAGCCCGACCATTCGCGATAGTTCAGGCTCTCGCACAGAGCGAGCGTTCGTTCGTGAAACGCGGTTCCTACCGGCAAGGATCCTCCTGATGCACGGGCGGCTGGCGCCGTCGCAAAGACAATGGATTATAGGTGCCAATTCACCGCACTCGCAAGGTTGGCTTGACTGAAACAGAACAAAAAACAGGGTTGATCGCAAATACTTGCATTCCGATGACTATCATCACTTCATTCAACTGCAATCGTGCGATGAAAATGCGAATGGAGGCGGCTGACTCCGCTTTACAGCAGGTCGAAGCTGGCCCTATAGTCATCTAGCGGCCGCCTTCGAACACTGCATGCGAAAAATCTCTCTCATTCCAGCTGTGCTGCTTCCCTGCCTGCTCTTATTCAGCGCGAGTTTCTGCACGGCGGAAGACATCAAGAAGATTCATCCCGCCGGTTACGTGAGTGACCTGGCCGGTGTAATTCGCCCGGAAGCGAAAGAACGGCTCGAAGCGTTGTGCGCCGAATTGGAGCAGAAAACTGGCGCGCAGATGGCGATTGTGACCGTGCAGTCGCTCGAGGGCGAAAGCGTCGACAATTATGCCGTGGACCTCTTCAAACAACTTGGAGTCGGAAGCAAAAAAGACAATCGCGGAGTCTTGTTGTTGGTCGCGCCCAACGAGCGCAAGTATCGCATCGAAGTCGGTTATGGACTGGAGCCGGTGATCAATGATGCGCGGGCCGGAGATGCTGGCCGCGCAATGGTGCCTTTTTTACGAGCGAACGACTACGGCACGGCGACCGTGGTCGCCACCCACCAATTGGCCAAGTACATTGCCGATGATGCTGGCGTTACGTTGAATGGACTGCCGCCCGCCGTCCGAAGTCGGAATGGCGGGGGGAACGCCGGATTCCCGGTATTTTGGGTCTTTCTTGGTCTGATTATTTTATTGCGCGTTATTGGAAGTCTCTCCGGGAGAGGTGGGCGTGGATCAGGCGGCAGCGGCTGTCTCTGGTTTCTGTTGGGTATGCTGGCAAGTAACGGTGGCAGGAGCTCGGGAGGCGGAGGCTGGGGTGGAGGAGGTTTTGGTGGAGGAGGAGGCGGTGGCGGGTTTGGGGGATTTGGCGGCGGCAGCAGTGGAGGCGGAGGCGCTTCGGGAAGCTGGTAGCGCTAGAGGAAAGGAATGGTTGCGAAATGCTCTCAACGGAAGCAAGACTGAAAGAGCTCGTCAGCCGGCTGAAGGAATTTGCGGCGACGAACCTCGAGTGCGTGATTCTGTTCGGGTCGGCGGCGCGCGGGGATTTTCACGAAGGACACTCCGATCTCAATGTAGTTTGCTTTCTTCGCTCGCTGAGCGTCGAGGAACTGGGGCGACTGGCACCTGTGGTGAAATGGTGGTGCGTCGAGCAGAGAGAACCAGCGCCGCTTTTTTTCACCGAGGATGAGCTAAAGCATGCCGCGGATGTCTTCGCGATTGAAATCCTGGATATGAAGCACGGGCGTCGAGTGCTCTACGGAGCGGATGCCGTAGCGACAATTGAAGTGCCGATGAACTTGCATCGCGTGCAGATTGAGCATGATTTGCGAACGACGCTGCTAAAATTACGGCAACATTATCTGCGCGCTCCGGGAGATCCGAAGGAATTAGCGCCGGTGCTGAGAAAATCGTTTTCAGGAGTGCTGACGCTGCTGCGGCATACAGTGATTGCTTTTGGAGAAGAGCCTCCAGTGGCGGCGCATGATATCGTTGCGCGAGCAGCAACCCTAACAGGGGCGAGCATGACGGCATTCGACGCGCTGCTGAAACTTCGCGAGAAGGGAGAATTTCACGGCGAAATTGTTCCGGTCTATGGTGCGTATCTAAAAGCATTGGAGAAAACCCTGGACGCGCTGGAGCATCATTTTCCCAAGCGGGAATGGCGGCGCGTGAAGAATGCTCATTCGTAAATTCAATAATTCGAGGCGGATATGAAAATAGCTCTAATCGTTCTGGCAGTATTGCTGATCATCGCGCTGATGCTCGGGAGTTCATTCATCGGCCGCAGGAATCAGATGGCCGTAAAGCGCGAGGCGGTGAACGCAGCATGGGCGCAGGTGGACGTCGTCCTGCAACGGCGAGCGGACTTGATTCCCAATCTGGTGGAGACCGTCAAAGGCTTTGCTGCCCAGGAACAAACTGTCTTCGGAGATATCGCGAAGGCGCGTTCCGCCCTGCTTGGAGCGCATTCTCCGACTGACAAAATAGCGGCGAATGGCCAGTTGGATTCTGCTTTGGGCCGCTTGCTCGTAGTGGTTGAAAATTATCCGCAGCTGAAATCCAACGAGAATTTCCTGCGTCTGCAGGACGAACTGGCGGGCACGGAAAATCGCATCGCCGTGGAGCGCCGCCGCTACAACGAGACGGTGCAGGATTACAACACTTTCATTGCGTTGTTTCCGAACAGCTTGGTGGCGAGCATGAGCGGTTTCGCGCGTAACGACGCTTACTTCAAGACGGAAGAAGGCGCGCGCGTGGTTCCCAAGGTGAGTTTCGGAACGCCCAACGCACCGGCTACAGCGCCGCAGCCAGCTCCGGCGAAACCCTAGAGTTTTGCTCCAGCAAGCGGCGGGGCATCTTCAGCCAATGCGAGTTGCTTGCGAATTTCAGCAACGATTTGTTGCGGGGGCAGCGCGGCGTCGAGAGTAATGGCGTCATCGGGCTCTTCGAGATCGGCGAATTGGCCCGCCAGGATTTGTTCGCCGGCAAAATGGCCGTGGCGATGGCGGATTCTTTCGGCGAAGAGCGCGTAAGTTCCTTTTAGATAAATGATTTTTACTTCGAGGGTGGGACGAAGTTCGTTGCGATAGTCGCGCTTAAGGGCGGAGCACGCGAGGACTACGTTTTTGCCTGCAGCGATCCATTCGAGGATGGCCTTACGCATGGCTTCAAGCCAGGGAGCGCGGTCGGCATCATTGAGCGGAGTACCGTGGGACATTTTGTCGATATTAGCTGGCGGATGGAAGGTGTCGGCGTCGGCGAATTGCCAGTTTAGCTGCGCGGCAAGCAGGGTGCCGATGGTGGTTTTGCCGGCGCCGGTTGTGCCCATAATGATGACGATCACAATTCCCTTTCGTGCGGCTTGCCATCAGACTTGACCGAGGAATTCGCCAAGCAGCATGTGGAAATGGTGGACGCCATTTTCACGCTTCACCGAGTAACGCCCGCGGTCGTAGGTCGAAGAGCACAAACCGCGCTGAACATTTTCGCAGAGACCGATGTCTTCCTGCTGGACTTCATCGCTGAAGGCCACCGAGCGCTTGATACGCTCTTGATTCTCCGCCGTGGCGATATCGTGGAAAAACCATTCGAAGATGGTCAGTGTTTTGTCGTGGGAGAGAGGCACAATTACGTTCGTTGAGATGTTGTCGGGATAAATGTTGAGCATCAGATTCGGGAAGACCCAAAAGTAGAGGGCTTGCTGCAGCCGGGCGCCCGGAGCGTAAAGGCGTTCGGCGGCGTCTTCTGCTTTCATCGCGCGGATGGGCGCGAATTGCTGGGAGTAGTAGCGGAAAGTGTCCGTGCGATATTGGGCGTAGTCGATTTCCTTCATCAGGCCGGGGTGGGCAATGGGGATGTGGTAGCCCTCGAGATAGTTGTCGACGTAGACCTTCCAGTTGCAGTTGATGATGTAATCGCGGCGTTCGGCGAATTGCAGACCCTCGAATTGGAATCCCTCTGTCTGTTGCGGAATTTGACCTAGATAGGTTGAGAGCGGCTCGGCTTTCAGATCGAAATTCACGAAAATAAATTGTTCCCAGGTTTCACAGCGGAGCGGCACCATGCCCATGGCGCTGCGGTCAAAGAATTCGACGCCCTCGACGTCTGGCGTGCCAATCAGGCGGCCGTCGAGCGTGTACGTCCAGCCATGATATTGGCAACGCAGGACGTTTTTGCAGCCACTGCCCAGAGCGATCGGGCCGGCGCGATGGCGGCAAACGTTGCTGAAGGCACGGAGTTCTCCCCGATTGTCTCGAACGACGATGATTGGTTCACCGGCGACATCGGCAGTGAAAAAACTTTCTGGATCGGCGATGGTGCGCCTCACGCCATTTACTTCTCCGCAGGACTGGCTGAGCGTTCCAACGAGTTGCCAAGTGCGCTTGAAAATGCGGGTCTTCTCGATTTGCAGAATTGCCGGATCAGTGTAAAAGCGCGAGGCGAGCGTTCGCGCACACTCGATTTGTTCGTGGACATCGAGGTGGAGAGGTTTGGTCAGCATAACTAAAACTTGCGGGTTTCCTGGCGCGACCAGCGTTCGACGACGATTTTCGATTCGGTGAAAAATTCGACGGCGTCGCGGCCTTGGCCGTGAAGGATGCCGAAGAAACTTTCTTTCCAACCGCTGAAGGGGAAATAGGCCATAGGCGCGGCGACGCCGATATTGATCCCGATATTTCCAGCGGGGGCTTCGTAGCGGAATTTGCGCGCGGCGGAGCCATTGGTTGTGAAGAGCGACGCCTGATTGCCATAAGGACTGCGGCGGAGGAATTCCATAGCTTCGTCGATGGAATTGGCATGGACCAAACTGAGCACGGGACCGAAGATTTCCGTGTTGGCAAGCTGGCTGTTGGAGGGCAAACCATCCAGAACCGTGGGAGTGACGAAATTTCCGGATTCGTATTTGGGGATTTTGGTGTTGCGACCATCGAGGATGGGCTTTGCCCCTTCGCCGACACCCGCGGTGATTAGGGACTCAATGCGTTGCTTACTTTCCTTGGTGATCACTGGACCCATCTGAATACCGGGGTCGAGGCCATTGCCTACGCGAATGGAAGAGGCGGCGTGCGCAATGGAATCACGGAAGGATTTTTGGGCTTCGCCGATGGTGACAGCCACGGAAACGGCAAGGCAGCGCTGGCCCGCGCAACCAAACGCGCTGTCGCTGATGATTTGCGTGGCGAGTTCCATGTCCGCGTCGGGCAGTACGATGACATGATTTTTTGCGCCACCCTGACACTGCATGCGTTTGCCGCTGGCAGCGGATCGTGTGTAAACATGCCTGGCAACTGGCGTAGAGCCGACAAAGCTGATGGCACGGACTTGGGGATGGTCGCACAGGGCATCGACCACTTCTTTCCCGCCGTTGACGAGGTTCACGACACCTTTAGGCAGGCCAGTCTTTTCCAAAAGCTCGAATGCGCGGTGCATCGAGAGGGGAACGCGCTCTGACGGCTTCAGAATGAAGGTATTTCCGCACGCGATGGCGTAGGGGAGAAACCAGTACGAGACCATCGCGGGAAAATTGAAGGGCACGATGGCGGCGACGACTCCGAGCGGTTGGCGGATTTGCATTTCGTCAACGCCGGGAGTCACGTCCTCGAGGTTGTAGCCTTGCATCATCATGGGAATGCCGCACGCGACTTCGACGTTTTCGATGGCGCGGCGGAGTTCGGCGCGTGCTTCGGGAAAGGTCTTGCCGTTTTCGAGCGTGATGACGCGGGCCAGATCATCGAGATTTTCTTCGAGGAGAGTTTTTAGTTTGAAGAGATATTGGACGCGCTCGCCCGGAGGAGTGCGGCGCCAAGCTGGGAAAGCATCGGCGGCGGCTTGAACGGCTGCGTCGACGTCGGTGGCGGCCGAAAGGGGAGTGCGCGCCAGCAGTTCGGTGGTGGCAGGGTTAGTGACGTCCACGTATTCGGTGCCGGCGGATCTACGCCAGGCGCCGTTCACGTAATTCTGAAGGTCGGTGACTTGAGTGGTGACGGCACTGCTCATACTTAGCTCCTTGGCCTCTCGGTGAAATGCGGAGTGTCCCGCAGGGCCAACTCGATGAAGAATCGGAACAATCTAGTCTAACAAACAATTGAAAGGTTCAAAGGCGAATCGCGTGAATCAGAATGGGGCGGAGCCTTCGCGAGGATCGCGAGCGCGAGTTCGTCCGGCGTCATGCCGGAGGCGGAAGACGAGCCAGGCGATCGTAGAGAGCATGCCGAGATAGCCGAGGGTGCGCATGATTGCGCCGATTTTCTGGTCCTGGGCGAGGATGCCCCACTGGGTGAAGAGAATGGTCCAGTCGCTTTCATCGGAGCCGACGAGAGGTAAAACGGAGGTTCGAGCGTCGGCCATGTAAGTGCCGATATAAGGGAAGTTTTCGAAGAACCAGAAGATCGAGAAGGCGAAGCCGGTGGTTTCGCGTTGGAAGAAAAAGTAGGCGGCGCAGAGCAGAGGGACGATGAGTTCACCAAGGGTTCCTCCGAGGATGTGGATGGTTTCGCCGAACCAACTAAAGAAGAAGTGGCCGCCTTCGTGGATGATTAGATTGGCATAGTCGAGAAAGAGGAAGCCAGAGAGGCTGGTGAAGGCGTATAGAAGGAAAAGAGCGTAGAAACTGAGCCAGGCTATTCCTGCAAGGCTAGAGACGGGCTTCCAGGGGCCGAGTTTTTCTTCGACGAGGGCCACTGGAGTAAGCGTAGCAAGGTCAGCTTAAGCTCGGAAGCAATCTGGAACGGGGTGTTGCGCGTGAATGACGGTGTGGACGCATTTAGTTCTGCAAAGGGGAAAGACGAATTTCGAAAATCGAAACACGAAGTGACGGGATTCAACGCCTTGGTGGGGATGGCGACGACTGACGGAAAAGCGGGAGCAAGCTCCCGCACTCCAAAAAGGGCTACTTGTCGATGGCCGCGAGGGCTTCGTAGGCAGCGCCGAGGAGCGGGGCGGATTCGTTGAGGACGATGGAAACGGGGATGTTGCTGAGGAGGCCTTCGAATTTCCATTTGTCCTTGAAGGCATGAAAGAAGGTGCCGTCTTTCATTTTTTCGAGGATCTTGACGGCAATGCCGCCAGCGACGTAAACGCCGCCGAGCGCCAGAACTTTCAGGGCGAGATTTCCGGCTTCGGCACCATAGATGGCGGTCCAAAGATCCAAGGTATCCGAGCAGACGCGGCAGGACTTGTCCAAGCCGCGGCGGGTGATCTCCGGAGCGGGGTCGGCATCGGGATCTTCAAACGTTGCGTGCATAACTTTCGGCGCAAGGAATTCATGAATGGTACGGAAACCGCGGCCAGAAAGAATGAGTTCCCAGCTCACTTGAGGATAGCGGCGGCGCATGAAGCGTAGGAGTTCGATTTGCTGTTCGGTGTGCGGAGCGAAATCGGAATGTCCGCCTTCGGAGGGTACAACGCGGTAGCGGCCGCCATCCCACGCTAGAATCGACTCACCCAGGCCGGTGCCGGCTGCGAGCAACGCGCGAGTTCCTCCAGGCTCGGGAGTGCCCGGATTCAAAATGCAAAAGTCTTCCGGCGGAAGATGCTCGAGGCTGTGACCCCAGGCGCCCAAGTCGTTCAGAAGGACGACATGAGGGACGCTAAGCACTTCAACGAGATTCCGGGTCTCTACAATCCAAGGAAGGTTCGTGGCGCGCACGCGGCCATTGATGACAGGGCCGGCAATGCCAAATCCGGCGGCAACGATGGGCTCGCCGCCAAGATGATCAGCAGCCTGGCGCGAGAATTCCTTGACGATGCGTTCGAATTGCGCGAACTCCTTGCTGGCGAAGCGCTGCCGGAAGACGAGCGAGAGGTTGCCGCCTTTTTCGGAGAAGAGCGCCAGATTGCACTTCGTCCCGCCAACGTCCCCTGCGAGGATCAAATGTCCCCTCCCCAAATCTTCTGAATCGATTTAATGAACCAATTGTAGCATCTATGGGTTGTACCACTGTCTGCCTTCACGTTCGAGCAGAAGATCGGATTCTCTGGGGCCCCAACTTCCGGAAGGATATTGTGGCACAGTGGCACTCTTGGCGGCACTCCAGACGTCAAGGATGGGATCCACGAGCGACCAGGCGGCTTCGACGCTGTCGCCGCGATCGAAGAGCGTGGCGTCGCCACGAACACAGTCGTTCAAGAGCGTCGCGTAGGCGCTGCGCGAGGCATCCCCAAATCCCTCGCGATAGCTGAAATTCATGGTGACATTTCCGATGCGCATTTCCGTGCCCGGGCGCTTTGCGCCGAAAGAAACGGAAATGCCTTCATCGGGCTGGATATTCAAGATAAGGCGGTTGGGCTCAATCTCTTTTTCGCGAAAGACAATGTGGGGAGCGCGGCGGAACTGGATCATAATCTCCGTGCTGCGCTTGGCGAGACGCTTGCCGGTGCGAACATAAAAGGGGACGCCTGCCCAGCGCCAGTTGTCGATCAAAAGTTTGCCGGCGACAAAGGTTTCGGTTTTGGAAGCGGGATTCACGTTGAGCTCTTCGCGATAGCCGGGCACAGGCTTGTCTCCTAGTTTTCCAGGAGAGTACTGTCCGCGAACGACGGCTTGGGCAACCATCTCCAAATCGAAGGGACGGATAGATTGGAGAACTTTCAGTTTTTCATTGCGCACGGCGGTGGCGTCGAAGGAAGCGGGGGGTTCGACGGCTACCAGTGAGGTGAGTTGCAGGACGTGGCTCTGAATCATGTCGCGGAGCGCGCCGGCAGTTTCATAAAAGCCGCCGCGGCGCTCGACACCGAGCGTTTCCGACGCGGTGATTTGCACGTGGTCAACGTAATTGCGGTTCCAAAGAGGCTCGAAGATACCGTTGCCAAAACGCAGTACGAGAAGGTTCTGCACTGTATCTTTGCCGAGGTAGTGATCGATGCGGTAGACCTGCTTCTCGTCGAAAACGTTGAGAACAATTTGGTTCAAAGTCTTAGCCGAAGCCAGGTCGCGTCCGAAAGGTTTCTCAATGATGATGCGCACCCAAGAATTCGGCGCGCACGGGCGAGAGAGCCCCGCGCGGCCGAGATGCTCAACTATATCTCGATAAACTTCCGGCGGAGTGGAGAGATAGAAGAGGCGGTTGCCGCAAAGGTTCTTGGCTGCTTCGACCTCCGCGAGCCGCTTGGCGAGCTGCGTGTAAGATTCCTCGTTTCCGTAGTCCCCGGGACAATAGTGAAGGTTAGTGGCGAATTCGCCCCATTGCTTGGGATCGATGGGCCCGACCTCAGAGATGCTCTTGGCCGCTTCGCCCAGGGAGGTGCGAAAGGCGTCCTCGGACATGGGCGTACGCGCAAACCCGACGATGGCGTAACGTGGGCCTAAGCCGTTGTGAATCGCTAGGTCGTACATGGCGGGAATGACTTTGCGTTTAGCGAGGTCTCCCGAGGCACCAAAAAGAACTACCGTGCAGGGCTCGGCCACACTGCCGTAAACTGAACTGGAACGACCCGAATCGCCAGCCATCGTCTTTCCCTCCGCCAAGTTGCGCCCAGTTCAGGAACCTGATGCAGCGTTCCAAACTATACCTCAACCCCATATTTTCCAAGCTCGGAACGCAATTGCTGTGCGTTCTGATAGTGAATCGTGTTCATGCCGAGGCGCCGCGGGCTCTCCAGATTCAGTGGCCGGTCATCGATGAAAAGACACTTCTCTGGAGGGCGCTGAGTGACTTCCAGAGCGACGCGAAAGATGGTTTCTTCGGGCTTGCGGGAGCGCACGTAGCAGGAGCTAAAGAAAACCAGAAAGTTCCTGCGAAGGTCGAAGGCCTCAATGCGGTACTGGTTGAGTTCCAGCGGCTCATTATTGATGGCGCCGACGAAGTATTTCCCGGAGCTTGCGACCTTATCCAGAATGGCGCGGGTCTCTGGGTATTCCTTGGATTGTGCGAACATGAAGGCGGTGAACTCCTCGCGGGTGAAGGCGCGCTGGCGATAGAACAGAGTGCGGTCGAGATATTCGTTCAAGGTGATTTGACCGGAGTCGAAGGCCGGGAATGAAAGATCGTGGCGGTCCTGAAATTCATCCCAGTCAAGATGGAAAGCGACGGCGGCTTCTTTTCGCGAGCCGCGGTCCCAGCCGTTTGTCAGGATGACACCGCCGATGTCCCAGAAAAGTGTGGTGATTTCAGACAAGGGAGTAGGTCCTCCGGACTTGAGTTAAACTTGCGGCCATACCGTTTGATGAACGAGAACGCTGAGAGATACTAAATTTACAGCGCGAAAATGGAAATCTTCCAAGTACGTGGTCAAGAATGGATTCCCGTTGTGCCAGGCGCGATTGGGCCCCCCAACCAGCACGTGCAATCGTATTACGGGTCATTGCCGGCGACCAAGAGATTCGAAAGGCAGGACGCAACTAGGAATTTCGGCGAGATTGCAGTAAGGTGAGATGGAAGAGCACGCGCGAGGAGAAAAGCATGGCGGATGAATCTTGCGGTCCAACACCAGCACCCAGCGAAGCGGTGAAACCTGGTGCGCGCATGGTGCATTGCGTGAAATTTGGAAAAGAACTGCCAGGGCTGGATCGTGTCCCCTGGCAAGGGGAACTGGGGAAGCGCGTCTACGAAAGCGTATCAAAAGACGCGTGGAAACTCTGGCTTGAACACTCAAAGATGATCATGAACGAGTACCGTTTGAATCCGCTGGATCCCAATTCGCAGAAGATCATGGGAGAGCAGATGGAGCAGTTTTTCTTTGGCGAAGGCGCTAAGTTGCCGGAAGGATATGTCGCGCCAAAAGCAAAGGGTTAGCTCCCCTGGTTGGTCATTCGGCCGGTCGCAGGATGTTCGACAGGTAAGCTCGGCGTAATTTTGAATGCTAATTTTTCATAGGCGTCGCGGAGCCCCTGCTCGACCTGTTTCGGCGTGTTTGCGCGCGCAAAGAGAAACCCTAGATAACTTGAACCTTCCGGCCATGCGGCAATGGCATCGTGTAAGCGAGCGGTGATCATCAATTCCGTGACGTCTGGAACCGAACGAGCGGCCTCTTCTCCTGAGATTGCTTCCAGAATGCCGCTTTTTGGAACGGGGATCATCATGACGCCGGAGGCGGTTCGTTCGCGAGGCGAATTCCATCCAGGGAGTTCCAGCGCGTGGCGAACAAGCAGCTCCTCGAGTCCGATTGGTTCGGCCTCCGCGTCAAAAGAAAATCGCAGGGATCGGGCGCAAAGACCGCCGATCGGGCGGGGAGCAACTTCGAGCGGCCACACGCCGTTATCGTTGATGCGAAACTCCGCGTGGATTGGTCCATGTGAAAGACCCAACGCGCGTACTGCGTCTCTTGCGCATTTCTCAATGGAGTGTTGCGCCGGTTCGGGAAGCCGTGAAGGAGTGACGTAAATCGTCTCTTCGAAGTACGGTCCTTCGAGTGGATCGGGTTTGTCGAAGATCGCCAGTATGCGTAACTCGCCATCGGTGAGAAGCCCTTCCACCGCGACCTCCCTTCCCGGTATGTATCCTTCGACGAGAAGGTGATCGAGATTCGCTTCGCGAGTGGCAAGAATTTCCGGGGATTGGAGCAGCCGGCGCACACGTAAGGCTGCGGCGAGGAATTCGTCGCGATTGTTCGCGCGCGCCACGCCCTGACTGGCTGAAAGGGAGAGTGGCTTCAAGACGCAGGGATAGGAAAGCCCCAGGAGCGCCGGCTCGGGAGTAGGAGTGATGGGGAGATTGCGAAACCAAGGGACGTTCAGCCCAGCATCTCGAAAGATTTCGCGCATGCGCAGCTTGCTGCGGCAGGCTTCCACTGCGGCGGGATGATTGTGAAGCATTCCCAGACCGCGTGCGGCATAAGCGGCGGCAGCGGCGGGCCGGTCACCAAGAGCAAGAATCCCGGCGACATCCTGGCCGCGAAGCGTTTCCATCACGGCGTAGGCGGCCGCCTCCGGGGTTTCGAAATGCACGGCGATAGCTTGATCGCCCCACGGATCTTCGAGCTGATGACATCGATCGGTAACGTAAACAAGTTGAACGCCCAGTTTGTGCGCGGCTTCCTCGAAGCTGCGCGTCTGATAACCCAGTTTCGCTGTAAAAAGGAGCAATCGTTTGGATAAATGCGTCATTGGCGGTGCAACTCTTCAAGGTGATTAAACAAAGCCTTCGGCGCTTGCGACGGCGTTTTTTACGAGAGGCTTGGGCGCGCCGATGGAGACCAACTGATCCTGAGTCGGTTCGGCGCAGCAGTACCATGGCTCGCTGAGGAACGGGACGCTTACTTGGGACCGCGACGACAGGCTAAGTTGCGGAGCGGGCAATTCGGCCGTGGCGTGAGCGGCCTTCCAGATACGTTCGAATGTAGAAGTCCGCGATCCTTTTTGGCGTTCCGCCGCGGCCGCGATCTTCTGTACGATTTCACTGAGAGCGTCGAGCCGCGGGTCGGCGCTTTTCCATGGGTAGGCGAGTGATTGAGGGTCGAATGGCTCAATCAGTTGACGCACCTCTTCCAGTTCCAACATTCGCGAGCCTTCCGGGATAAGCAAACGAATACCAAGCTGAATGGGCGCGACGTTTTCGATCACGCCCTGTTCCGCGATCACTCGCAAAAGGTCCAGGTAGCCATCCAAGGTCGTCCATGGCGTGAAAGGCACGAAAGTAGGATGGAGCGTTATGCCGAGTTCGCGGAAAGTTTTTATGACGCGAAGGAAATCTTCGCGCGTGTGTCCCTTGTCCAAGAAACCAAGCACGGCATCATCGACGGACTCGACCGCACTGATTACAAAAAGGCAGCCAGTATCGCGAAGGGTACGCAGGTGCTGCCCATACTTGAGCAAGTGTTCGATCTTAATGGTCACGTCGTAAGTTACGGCAGGAAATTCGCGGTGAAATACTTCCACAAGTTCCATCGCGTGACGAATACCGTTGAAGAAATCCGGGTCGCCGAAAGTAATGTGTTGCGCTCCGGCCCCCACTTGGCGGCGAATGTCTTCTAGCACGACATCCTTGCTGACGATTCGAAAGACCCCCTTGTAAACCGGGACGATTGGGCAATGCCGGCAAAGATGCTTGCAACCGCGGCTCGCTTCGGTTGAACCGACGATGCGGTAGCCGTGCCCGGGAACGATGAGATGAGCATACTTCTCCATCGCCGGCATTCCCGAGCGATCCGGCACTTCAAAACGCAACCGCGCCATGGAGATCTGGGAATCCGGTGGCTGTGCGGATGCCTGCGCCCCGTTTGTGGAGAGGCGCTCCGCGAGTTGCACAAGCGCTTCCTCGAATTCACCGCCGAGAATGGTGGTTACGCCGAGAGCGCGAAGATACTCAACGTTCATGGGAGCGTATAGGCCATAACAACAGAGATGCGCGGTGGGATTCTGTTTCCGCAGTTGGGGAATGAGCTGTGCGGCTAGCCGCGTGGCCGTATGCATCGGTAAATAGACGCAGAGGAGATGGGCATCGGCAATCGTAGCCTCATCCAATGACTGCCGGGCAAGGTCGAGCATTACGACAACGTGGCCGCGTTTCCGCAGCCAAGCCGCAGGCGACGCCAACCCGAAGGGCTGCCGCCCCAGCTCGTAGGTCGAAATGAGAACGATGTTCACGCTTGTACCAGTATAGCTGCGCGGCGCTCGGATTCAATTTCGGTTATCATAGAGGGCTACGGATCAAGGCGAAAGGACTGTAGGAATGGCCATCAATGCGGGCAATTCTTTCCGCACTCGCGACAAGCTGAACGTCGGCGCTCAGAGCTTCGATATTCACCGCCTGGAATTTCTGGAAAAGCAGGGCGTCGCCGACCTGGCAAAGCTTCCTTTTTCCCTGCGCATACTTCTCGAGAATCTGCTGCGCTGCGAGGATGGCCGCTTTGTGCATGCCGACGACATCCGCGCGCTAGCAAGCTGGCGGCCCGGCGCTCCGGAAAAAGAGATTGCCTTCATGCCCGCGCGCGTATTGCTGCAGGACTTCACCGGCGTGCCGGCGATCGTGGACCTGGCCACCATGCGAGAAGCAGTGCAACGCATGGGCGGAAGCCCGAAGCGAATCAATCCGCTGTTCCCTGCCGAGTTGGTCATCGACCATTCCGTGCAAGTCGACAATTTTGGCAGTGTCAATGCTTTCGGATTGAACGCTGAGTTGGAGTTTCAGCGCAACGTCGAGCGCTACGCGTTTCTCCGATGGGGACAGACCGCGTTTCAAAATTTCAAAGTCGTTCCACCAGACACCGGCATCTGCCACCAGGTGAACTTGGAATACCTCGCGCGAGTTGTTTGCGCGATGCCTTACGGCAACCGGTTTGAGGCCTATCCCGATTCGGTGGTGGGCACGGATTCACACACCACCATGGTCAACGCTCTGGGCGTTTTTGGCTGGGGCGTCGGCGGGATCGAAGCAGAGGCGGCTATGCTCGGCCAGCCGTCTTCTATGCTCATTCCTGAAGTCATTGGTTTTCGCCTGCGCGGCCGTTTAAGCGCTGGCGCGACCGCGACTGACCTCGTTTTGACCGTAACGGAAATGTTGCGCAAGAAAGGCGTAGTCGGAAAATTCGTGGAGTTTTACGGTTCGGGGCTGTCCACGCTGAGCGTTCCGGACCGCGCGACGATTGCGAACATGGCCCCCGAGTATGGCGCGACGATGGGCTACTTCCCCGTTGACAAGGAAACGCTCGCTTATCTGCAGTTCACCGCGCGTTCGGCGGAGCAGATCGCTCTCGTCGAAGCCTACTGCAAAGAGCAGATGCTCTTCCGCACAGATGAGACGCCTGCTCCAATGTTCAATGACACTTTGGAACTGGATCTGGGGACGGTCGAGCCCACCGTTGCAGGGCCCAAGCGCCCGCAGGATCGCGTGGCGCTGCGGCAGGCGAAAACATCCTTTACGAAAGTTGCGGAAGGAACGACGGCGAAGCATGTCACCGTTCGGAATAACGGCGATTCGTTTGACCTTTCCAGCGGCTCAGTGGTCATCGCGGCCATCACCAGCTGCACCAATACTTCAAACCCCTCGCTGATGCTAGGAGCGGGCTTGCTGGCGAAGAAAGCGGTAGAGCGCGGCTTGCACGTGAAGCCCTGGGTGAAAACCAGCCTCGCTCCTGGTTCGAAAGTGGTGACGGATTACCTGCTGGCCGCAGGATTGACACAATATCTTGAGAAACTGAATTTTCACCTTGTCGGCTACGGATGCACGACCTGCATCGGCAATAGCGGTCCGTTGCCGGAGGCGATCGGAACGGCCATCAAGGACAACAATCTAATCGCCGTCGCCGTACTGAGCGGCAACCGCAACTTTGAGGGGCGCATTCATCCGCTGGTTCGCGCCAATTATCTGGCCTCGCCGCCATTGGTGGTCGCTTACGCTCTTGCGGGACGAATGGATATGGACCTCACGACCGAAGCACTGGGCAACGATTCGGCGGGCAAGCCGGTCTACCTGAAAGACATCTGGCCGACACCGCAAGAAATCGAAACGACGGTTCGCGCTTCCGTGACTTCAGCGCAATACAGCAAGCAGTACAGCGAAGTGTTCGAGGGTGACGCACACTGGAAGTCCATGCCCATTCCGAAAGGCGATATCTATAAGTGGGACCCGAAATCGACTTACATCAAGCTGCCGCCGTATTTCGACAACATGCCGAAAACGCCTCCGGCGCTGGCGGACATTCACGGCGCCAAAGTGCTTGCCATTCTGGGCGACAGCGTAACCACCGACCATATTTCCCCGGCCGGCTCAATTCCCATTGATTCGCCGGCGGGGAAATATCTCATTGCCAACGGTGTGAAGCCGCATGAATTTAATTCTTACGGAGCGCGGCGCGGCAACCACGAGGTCATGATGCGCGGCACGTTTGCGAATATCCGGCTGCGCAATCAGCTGGCTCCGGGCACCGAAGGCGGCTGGACGATCTTCCTGCCCGATGGCGAGAAGATGTCAATCTACGACGCTGCTGTGAAATACCGCGAGGCTGGCGTGCCGCTGGTAGTGCTCGCTGGAAAAGAATACGGCTCCGGCTCTTCACGAGACTGGGCAGCAAAAGGCACGCGGCTGCTCGGCGTGCGCGCCGTAATCGCAGAAAGTTACGAACGCATTCACCGGAGCAACCTCATCGGCATGGGCGTGCTGCCGCTGGAATTCAAAGCGGGAGAGAACCGCGAGACGCTGGGCTTGACAGGTCACGAAATTTTCGAAATCGAAGGCGTGGCCTCGCTCACACCCAAGAAACCAATTACGGTGCATGCAAAATCCGGAGATAGTCAGGTAAAGACCTTCTCGGTGGTCGCGCGCGCGGATACACCAGAGGAAGTTTCCTACTACCATCATGGGGGCATCCTGCAATACGTTTTGCGGCAGATGCTCTAACACTTGCCAACAGTCCTAGCCCGCGAGTCCCCGGAAGTCTCCGTCCGGGGACTTTTTTTGCGCACGTGAATGAGGGTTCTCCAAATTGAAGTAAGCTCTGCGGCAGAGTATGATGCGCTAACGTAATTCATAAAAATGTTCAGACTCTGTCTGCATACCGCACTCCGAAAGACCTCTGTGCTTAAGCAATCCGCCTGCCTTGTTTTGTTGCTGATCGTCTCTGCCGGAGTTTCTCCCGCGCAGCAAACATTCCCGACTCCGGAAGTTACCGTTATTCGCGCTGGAAAACTTGTGAACGTGGATGCGGGCCGAGTGTTGACGAATCAAATGATTCTGGTGCGCGCCGGCAAGATTGAAGCGGTAGGCGAGAATTTAGCCGTTCCCGCCGGGGCGACGGTGATCGACCTCTCGAAAATGACAGTACTGCCCGGGCTGATTGATTGTCATACGCATCTCGCAGACACGGGCGACGCCGAGCCTCTCCATGTCCTGCAAAGAACCTCTGCCGAAACCGCTTACGCGGCCATCCCAAACGCTCGCGTGACGCTGCTTGCGGGATTCACCACCGTGCGCGACGTCGGCGTGTATCGCGCTTTCAACGACGTCGCTCTGCGCGATGCCATCGCCAACGGGATTGTGATTGGGCCGCGCATGTTCGTTGCCGGTGCGTACATCACGATCAGCGAGGGCGCAGGCGCGATGACTGGTCTCGCGCCGGACATTCAACTGCCTTGGGATTTGCACTACGGCGAAGCGAACAGTCCGTGGGAGGTACGGCAAAAAGTTCGTCTGCTTGCCCATCGCGGCGCCGACCACATCAAGATTCTCTCTACCGGCGCCGTGCTCACGCATGGAAGCAATCCAAAATCGATTGAGTTCACGCCCGAAGAGTTGCAGGCCGCGGTGGACGAGGCGCGCAATTTTGGGCTGCGCGTCGAAGCGCACGCACACGCCGCTGAGGGCATCAAGAACGCGATCCGGGCGGGAGTCGCTTCGATAGAGCACGCCACCCTGATTGACGATGAAGGCATCGCTCTTGCCAAGGAACACGGCACTTACCTCGACATGGATATCTACGATGAGGAATGCATTCAAGACGCGGCCAAGGAAAATAAGACGCCCGCGGATTTTCTTGTGCACGACCGTGACCTGGGCGAGATTCAGCGGCGGAATTTCACGAAAGCCGTTCGCGCTGGCGTGAAGATGTCTTTTGGCACGGATGCAGGCGTCTGCCCGCATGGCATCAATGCCCGCCAATTCGCGTTCATGGTGAAGTACGGCATGACGCCAATGCAAGCCATCCAGTCCGCCACCAGCAACGCCGCCGATCTGCTCGGAAAGTCGAATCTTCTCGGCTCCTTGCGGCCTGGGAAGTACGCGGACATTATTGCGGTCCCGGGCGATCCTCTCGAAGACATCCGGCTGCTCGAAAATGTAAAATTCGTGATGAAGGAAGGAAAGATCTACAGGCAAGGACCGTAAACAATCAACAAGAATCGAACTGAATTCACGCCTAAAAAAACATGCCGGATCTTGCGATCCGGCATGTTTCAATTGTTGGACAGAATGTTTTGCTAGAAGCGGAACTTCAATCCGAGCTGAATGTTCCGGGGACCGCCCGTGCCGATCACCGGATTTGCCGCTGCCACGTCTGGTGTGTTGAAAATGAAACCAAAGGAAGTCGGATCGGAAGGATCAACCAGGCCTTGGGCATTCGGGTTCGCAAAGTGCGGGTGGTTGAGGAAATTGAAGAACTCCGCGCGCAATTGGACACTCACGCGCTCGTTCAGGTTGGTCGTCTTGACGACGGAGAAGTCCAAATTGTCCAGCCGCGGGCCGCGGAAGGGATTCCGGCCGATGTTTCCAAAGGTGCCAAAGTTAGGCGGCACTAGGATTGTGCCGTTTTCGATGAAACAGCCCAGGCCTGCCCCTCCGGGTACGACGCTTCTAGGCGCGAGTTGGGTAATGTCGGCATGGTCGACGCATACCTGTGGACTGGTTTGGGGGGTCGTAAAGTCAAAGAACGGAATTCCAGTGATAGAGGGCTTGATATTCGCCGGATTGCCAATGATATTCCAGCGGTCGGCGAATTCTCCGGTTCCGCTGCTATCGCTTCCGTTGATGTTTCCATCGATGAGGTTCCACGGCAAACCACCCTGAATGGTCACGATGGAGTTGAGCTGCCAGCCTTCGAGCAAGTGCCCGTAGCCCTTTCTCGAAGGTACCTCGTAGGTTAGAGCCAACGTTAAGCGATGCCGGAGGTCGCTGTCCGAGCTGGCGCGCTCCAAATCACTACGCGTGCTGTCCTGCGGCTGTTGTCCACGATTGAGTGATACGTCGTCAATTGAGTGCGCCCAAGTGTACCCAGCAACGAAGTTCAGGCCTTTCCACGCGCGCTGCGTCAGCGTCACCTGCAACCCGTGGTAGATGGACGTGTACCCATTATCGAGGAAGTTGACGAATTCAAGGAAGGGGAAGCACGGTCCACCTAGCCCCAGGCCGCCCTGCGCAACAGGGCAGTTCGCTGTAAAGGGACGACCGAGCTGTTCGCTCCCGTCGTCATTCGCAAAATTCACTTGGTTGATATCCCGGACACCATAGAGCTTGACGCCGCGGTTGCCCACATAACCCACCTGCAGCGAGGTGGTCGGCGTCAGCTGTTGTTGTACGTTTAGGTTCCAAGTCATCACATAGGGTGTTCGCAGGTTTCGGGAAACGGCCAGGATGTCGCACGGAGTGCCCCCAGTCGTCGGGTCGCAGTTGATCGTAGGCTGGAACACAGGCCCGGCAACCGACCAGTTCAATAAGTTGCCGGTTAAGTTGACGGCGGAAGCCGCAATCGTCCCGTTTGCGCCGGGGATTCCCGTGGAAGCCGCCGTCGGAATCACGTTCAGCCCCGCCGTCGAGGCGTTCTCCACCCCGTTCTGTCCCAGGAACAACGACAGGTGCGGAATCTCATAGGTCACGCCGCCACCGGCGCGGACCACCGTCTTGCCGTGCCCCCACGGATCCCAGGAGATCCCCAAACGCGGTGCGAAGTTGTTGTGGTCACCGTTGTACGGCGCACCGATTCCATGACCCACCTGCTGGATGCCGGTCGCGGGGTCAAAATTGGCCAGCCGGTCTTGGCTCTCCTTGATGACCGTATTCAGGTCATAGCGCACGCCTGCGTTGACGGTCAGCCGCGCCGTCGCGCGCCAGTCATCTTGAAAAAAACCGCCGAACGAGTTAATCGAGACATGACGCGAGGAATTGCCGATAAAAATGCGGCCGCCGGTCTTTCCGGTTTCCGTTCCGCGCGGCAGACCCGCGATAAGATCTTCCAATGCTGTGCTGGCGCGGCCACCAGGCAGACAGTCGCACAATGTAGACAGCTCACCGCCTGCAAAGCGGACACGCCCCTTCCCGTACCGGTCGCGCGTGTTGTCGGTGATCCCGTGGCGGAATTCCCCGCCGAATCGGAGGGTGTGCTTTCCGCGAGTATACGAAATGTTATCCAGTCCCTGATAGGTCTGGTTGGGAGTGGTCAGCAACGGCCAGCCGTGATTGCCGCCGAGTGGATTGAAGCCGTCCACATCGATTTCCGGCATTCCAAAATTGACAGGGTCGGTTACTCCCGTGTTGATTCCATATACCGTCGCGGGATTCGCAGCGTGATCCACCGTTAGGATGGCTTGCCAGAATCGATCGTAACCGAATCGTGCTTCGTTCACCCAGCGCGAATTGGGCACCCAGGTGTAATTCAATCCGAAGACCTGGGCACGGAGCTGGGAAGAGGATTGCCACTGCGCCCTCAGCACGGGGATGTCACGCTCGATCTGCAGACTGTCGCCGAAGAAATAGCGCGCGGACAAGCTGTTGCGTTCGTTTATGTGGTGGTCGCCCTTGATAATGAAGTTGTCGTTCCGATTGTGATTGGGAAATCCGAGGTTTAATTGGTTCGTGGCGCTGGTGTTAGCAGGGTAGAGGGATGCTACAGTTGTGCTCAGCCCGTTTACACCGCAGGTACCGGGAATTGATGCACAGGCGGCCTGCACACTGGCAACTGCATCAGGGATACTTACGCTCGAATCCCCTCCCGCAGTGACTGTGGAGGGGCTGTTCAGTGTCTCCGAATTCGCCACGAGGGCACGAATTCCTTCGTACGCGCCAAAAATAAAAGTCTTGTTCTTGATAATCGGTCCGCCAATGCTCCCGCCAAATTGGTGTTGGCGCAACGCACGCATTGGATCAGGGGCGGGGTTAAAGTAATTGCGCGCGTCGAAGGCGTTGTTCCGCTCGAATAAGTAAGCCGTTCCGTGGACGTCATTCGTGCCGGACTTGATGCCCAGGTTGACGATCGCTCCTGGCTTCCAGCCATATTCTGCCGGCGGGTTTTCCTGTGCGTTGAATTCTTGAATCGCGTCGATGGGAAGAATGCTGCCTGGAGTTCCCTGAACGCCTTCGGCGTTAATAACGGTCGTCGCGTAATAAGGGTCGTTGTTATCCGTACCGTCTACGATGAAATTGTTGTCCTCGGGCCTGTTGCCGTTGGAGCTGATCGATAGGAAGCCGCCGCCGCTGCTCCTCTGCACACCCGGCCTCAAGACCACGAGATTCTGGAAATCGCGGCCATTCAGCGGAAGATCGTTGATGGACTTGTTGGCGAAAGTTCCGCCCAGCGTGTCGTTAGTGGTCTCCACCAGCGGCACTTGCTCGGTCACTTCGACGACTTCCGACACACTTCCCGGCTGCATCGTCATATCCAGACGAATGTCTTTCGCCACTTCCAGCCGGATGCCTGCGCGCTCGACTTTCTTGAACCCTGTCGCCTCAACCACGAGTTTGTAGGGTCCCGGCGGCAGGCTAGGAGCGACGTAATCGCCCGCGTCATTGGTTTCGAGCGTCCGCACAATTCCGGTGTCCACGTTGGTGATGGTCACGCGCGCGCCTTTGACGAGGCCGCCGCTTTGGTCGGTCACGGTGCCCAGAATGCGGCCTTCCTGAGTTTGGCCTGAAGCGATGCCAAACGCACAAAATACAAAAACAGCGATGCTTCGAAGTGCTCTCACAGATCCCCCGGCTCCCTGATATGGGCACAAGGATTGTGCCTCGAGTGAACGCCGCGTCCCCGAATCTCGGCGCCCTTTTTGTGTGGTTATTGTTCTACCTTGACAGACGGCGTCCGTCAAGGAGCGTAAGCGCCACGAAAAAGGAAATTAGAAACAAATGAGGGTGATTCTAGCTAGCACGCCCGGCAATGCGATTTCCTTCCTTATGGGAGGGCAAACGGTTTCTAATACGCCGAAGCAGGATGACGCCCGCCACGATGGACAGCAGGCTCACCACCTGCGCATTGGTCAGCCCGTAAAACACTTTTGGATTGATGCGAATGAACTCAACGAGAAATCGCGCGACCCCGGTCCAAATCAGGTAGCTACTGATTATTTCGCCATGGGAACCCGCGCCCTTCGCTGCTTTCGTAGCCATGCGCCACAAATACGCCGCGATGATCACTCCGGCGAGAAACTCGTAGATAGGCGTGGGGTGCACGCGATCCGTCGTGGGCACGATCCCATTCGGAAAGCTCATGCCCCACGGCAGACTTGTGGGCACCCCATAATCGCCGTCTCCCGACAATAAACACCCAATCCTCCCGATCGCGTAACCCAGCGCGGCCGGCGGCGCACAAAGGTCCATGAATTCGAACACCGGGATGTCAAAATGCTGCGCCAGGAATACCATTGCGACTATCGTTGTAAGAACCGAGCCCGACCATGTAAATCCATACCGACTGATTAGCACCGCCGGATTGGCAATCAACTCACGCGGATTTTCAAGGACACTGTAAAGCCGCGCGCCTGCCAGCCCGGCGACCCCTATGACTCCGATAATGAGAAACGCTTCGTCACCATAATTCTTCTTGTCTTCGCTCTTTAAGTAGCCACGCTTGATGAATTGCGCGCGGTGACGGTTGATATCCGCCTGTAATAAATACGCAGCGACCAGCAGTCCTGTGGCAACCATGAGCCCATAAGTTGGTATCGAGAGCGGCCCTAGATGGAGGAATGGAATCATGAATGGCGAATGGTTTCGCCTTGAAAAGTATACATCAGGCTTGAATTTCGCCCGAATCCCGCATCAGTTCGGAAGTTGATTTCTTCTTCGCCGTTGTCGAAGATTGGCAAATAGTTTTGCACTCTATTTCCCGGATCGCAGGACAAACCCGAGGGCCACCCAGATGCCAAAGGCGGTCCATTCGGCAGGAGAAAAGTGTCCGGGGAATGCGGGAAGAACCTTCATCAGAATAAGTAGCAAAGAAACGGCAATCCCCATCCCCGTCACGATCCGCATTGGCACACGCTTCTCAACGAACCAAAACGATAGGCAAGCCGCGAACCATCCCAAGGCCGACGCCATCGAACCTACCTCAGTCACCGGAACTAGCAGGGCATCGCCGAGAAAGAGTCCAACAAGGGTTCCCATGGTAATTCCTACTACTGCGACGGAGGGCGTGAGAAATCTTTTGTGGACCGTACCGAAGCGCGGATAAATCGTTCCGCGGCGGCCGTAGGCAAATAGCAAACGCGTGGAAGCGGCAAAGTTGCCGTTGAAGCATTGGAAAAGCCCGAACAGTGCCATGGTGAGAATTAGGCGGACTGGCCAGCGCGCGCCAAGCCCCTGTTCGAACGCAATGGCAGTGGCAAAACGCCTGCCAAGAAGGCTCTGCCACGGCGCAATGTAGGCTACAGCAGCTATAGAGAGCGCGTAGAAGATCGCGCCGACGCCTAAGGCCATGGCGATAGCCTTCATATAACTCTTGGGACGAAATTCGGGATTGGCTTCTTCCGCATACTTGGGAACGGATTCGAACCCGGTCATGAAGTACGGCACAATCTGCAGGGTGAGAAGGATCGAAGCGAATGGCGCCCCGGTAAATACGGGATGAAAATTGGCAGGTGCTCCGCGAGTGACACTGATGCCGACCATCAAGAGAAAAAGAAGCAAGACCGTGGATGTCACAGTTTTCTGGAAGTTGGCGCTGAGACGAATGCCACGATAATTGATGGTGGCTAAGAGCAAAGTAAGCGCGATTCCGAGGATGAGCCGCGGCAGAAAAACCGGGTGTCCAGCAATGGAATAAAGCTGGAGCGTATCGAGGGAGGGAAAAATGTAAGCTGCGATTTTTCCGAGAGCCACAGCTTCCCAGGGGCAAACGATAAAATACGCAAGCAGCATCATCCATCCCGTGAAGTAGCTTGCGGCGGGAGAAAAAACTTGCGCGGTATAGGCGGCTTCGCCGGCGGCGTCAGGAAGGCGCTGTACCCATTGGCCGTAAACATAGCCCACGGGCAACAGGAGGATTCCACCGAGGATGTACGCGAGGATCGCTCCCAGCGGGCCGCCACGGCCAAGCCAATCGTCCATCAGGATGAGCCAGCCCGTGCCGATCATGGTCCCGAAAGCGAGAGCGAAATAGTCGTGTAGGCGAAGTTTGCGCGCGAGGGTGGCCATTAAAGAACGCAGAGCAACTCAAAGAGAAGATTGGCGGCCAGTAGCGAAGTAATTTCTGCGCTGTCATACGGTGGCGAGACTTCCACAAGATCGCAACCCACGATGTTCAGCCCGCGCAGGGCGCGAACCAGATCCAGAATTTGCGCGCTCGTCAGTCCACCGACTTGGGGCGTTCCCGTTCCCGGAGCGAACGCCGGGTCCACGGCATCAATGTCGAGGGTGACGTACACCGGCTTGCCGCGAAACGCGCGCAGGTGGCTCTGAACGGGGGCCATCCCTTTCTTGTGGAATTCTTCCGCGGTCACCATTCTGACCTTGTGCTCGCGCGCGAAATCAAAATCATCTTCTCCATACACTTGGCCGCGAAGACCGACCTGCAGCACGTCGCCGTCCTTTAGGAGGCCTTCTTCGAAGGCCCGCCGGAAGGGCGTCCCATGGGAATACTTGCTGCCGAAGTACTCGTCCCACAAGTCGTTGTGCGCATCAAATTGAATCAGCGAAACCGGTCCATGCTTCTTCGCCACCGCGCGCAGGATCGGCAGGCTGATGGAATGATCACCGCCAACGCAAACGCAGCGTGCGCCCGCCTCCAGAAGAGGGGCAATGCCCCGCTCGATGCGGCGGAAGGTGTCCTCAATCGAAAGAGGATTCACCGGAAGATCGCCGAAATCGGCGGTGCGGTGTTTGGCGAAGGGATTCATGTGCAACACGGGATTCCAAGGCCGGATGATCGCCGATTGGGCACGTACGTGGCGCGGGCCGAAGCGCGGCCCCGGCCGATAAGTGGTTCCCCCATCGAACGGCACGCCAATCAGAGCAACCTCCAACTCTTCGGGCTGCGTAATATGGGGCAACCGCATGAACGTTGAGATTCCCGTAAACCGCGCATAGGTCAGCGCGTCGGTTGGCTCGGGATGCGGCAGCTTGAACTTCCGCTGGGATGGAGGCATCGCTGGGCATCTTAGTTTCCAGCCGTGGCTAAAGTCAAAGTCTGGTGCGCTGCGATTCCATGTCCCCTATCCGTTGCTCCATCAGTTTTGACGAGTCGTTAACCTGCCAATAACAAAACCGGCTTAGAACTCTCTGTGCGGGAGTGACCCGTGGCGACGCCTGCGAGACCGCGCCTCCCCGCGAGTGCGTCCGTCTGGTGTGCTGCCATTTGTAGTTCACGACTGACAATTTCAAGGAGAGATATTCTATGCATCCTCGCCTTACTAGGGCTGCCGCTGTTGTGGCCGCTTCGGCCATGACGCTATTGCCGACGTACCCAGCATACGCACAACAGAGTGGCGGCTCCTCCACGAAGACGCCAATCAAACACGTAGTCGTGATCTTCCAGGAAAACGTTTCGTTCGACCATTACTTCGGCACTTATCCTCACGCCTTTAATCTCCCGGGGGAGACTCCCTTCCACGCCAAGGAGGCAACGCCGGAATCGAACACACTTCTATCTTCCGGGCTACTCACCAACAACCCGAACAAAGCGAATCCTTTCCGCATCCCTCCAAGCGTGCCAGTGACCTGCGACGAGGACCACAATTACAACGATGAACAAGCCGCGGTGGATGGCGGCTTGATGGACAAATTCGTCGAAAAATTGAGTTGCAACGACAAGGTGCTCGGACCCACCAGCACCATGGGCTACTACGACGGCAACACCGTAACCGCGATGTGGAATTATGCACAGAACTTTGCGATGAGTGACAACTCCTGGGGCACCACGTTCGGGCCGTCTACTCCGGGCGCACTCAATTTAATTGCAGGAAATACCTTTCCAGGGACTTTGTTTCCAACCCGGCCTAACGGCAAGCCTGCCAGTGCTTCGGGCAACATTGCCAACGCGGCAACTACCGGAGCGGTGATCGGCGATCCGCGGCCTCTACTCGATGATTGCGTGGCGTCAAATCCAAAATTCCAGACTGTCAACCAAATCACAGTGTCGGGCAAGAACGTGGGTGACCTGTTGAATGCCAAGAACATCACTTGGGGCTGGTTTCAGGGCGGATTCGCGCCGACGGCTGTGGACGCGCAAGGTCGCGCCGTCTGCGGTCAGCATCACACGGGTCTAGCAGGAGATGATGCCGTCGTGAACGCTGGCGACTACATCCCGCACCATGAGCCGTTCATGTATTATCCGCAAACTACCAACCAGCATCATATGCGGTCGAGCAATCCAAGACTAATAGGAACATCGAGCGACGGGGCCAACCATCAGTATGACCTGACAGACTTCTTTGCTGCTTTGAGCCTGAACCGCTTGCCAGCTGTCAGCTATCTGAAGGCCGGCGCCTATCAGGACGGCCATGCAGGCTATTCGGATCCGATTGACGAACAGATTTTCGTCGTCAACACGATTAACGCTCTCATGCAAAGCCCAGCGTGGAATGAAACGGCTGTCATTATCGCGTGGGATGACTCCGACGGCTGGTACGACCACCAGATGGGGACTATCGTGTCTCAATCGAATGTGTCGGACGATCAGTTGCTCGGTCCGGGTAATTGCGGTGCGCCAAAGGCGAATGACGTGAGCGGCGGGACGCAGAACGGCCGCTGCGGCTTTGGCCCACGGCTGCCTCTGCTGGTCATTTCCGCTTGGGCAAAACAGAATTTCATCGACGACACCATCACGGATCAGTCTTCCATCCTCCGCTTCATCGAAGACAATTGGGATCTCGGGCGGATCGGAAACGGCTCGACCGATGCAATTACCGGCTCGTTGAACAACATGTTCGATTTCAGCGGCGGCCCGAAAGCCGGAAAGCTTGTTCTCGATCCAGCTACCGGAGTAGTTGTGTCTCAATAACCGCGCCGTGTGCGGGAAGGTCCCGTGCCAATCCGTTTCATCCAAGCACCCCGGATCGTCCGAACTTGTAGAGGGCGATTCGGGGTCTTCCTATCTCTGCGCAGTTGCTAAATCCTCTAGCAGACTGGACAACCCGGCGGCTGCCCGCATCATCCGTTCACTCATCCTCCTCGGTGCAAGGAGAGATGCTCGTGAATTGGTTCAAGAAGGTGCTTTGTGTCGGGGCGTTTGTGCTGTCCGCAACGCCAGTCTTGCCTCAGACACTCGACCACTCCATCGAACCATCTCCCGCCGTCTCGATAGGGGTAGCAGCCCCTACTCTCGACGAGATTCGCTTCGCGGGATTACGCCGCATCTCCCCCGCAGCCGTCGCCGCGCAAATTACTTCCCATGTCGGCGACCGGTTCGATCCGGCAAAGATTGAAAAGGACGTCCGAACCCTCGCGCGGCTCGGTTGGTTCGAATCGATTGAAGTGGAAGAAGCGCCTGCAATGACACCTGCTCTTCCGATGCTGGAGAACGAGAGCCACGTTGGTTTCATTTTTCACTTTGAGGAAAGGCCTTTTCTTTCCAAGGTGGAATATTCGGGCTCACGGCTGCTTTCGCAGAAACAGATCGAAAAAATGCTGCAAGACAAGAAGCTCGCGCCCAGGCTCGGAAAGCCAGCCGATCCAGCCGCGCTTCAACGCGTCGCCTTTGCGATTCGGATGGGGTTGAATGAGCTTGGCCACCCCAATGCAGGCGTTCGAATCAATCGTAAGGAAGCAAGCAACGCAACGGTCACCGTTCGATTTGAGATCAATGATGGCCCCTTGCTGCGAGTGCGGCGGGTTAATTTTCGCGGCCACCCTCTAGTCTCAATTAGACTGGTGCGCGGGCAGATGCGCGACATCGCGCCGTGGAAACCGCTGGCCCCGTGGCGCGGCAAAAATGCCTTTACCCGCGATGGGTTTGAACGGGACCGTCAACGAATTCTGACGTATTACCAGGACCATGGCTTTCCAGAAGCGCGAATTGGCGACGCGCAAGTCACGCAAGTCAACGAATCGTTACACCGATGGTTTCCCTGGCCGCATGAGTCGACCCTGACGGGGCTGTCCGTCTCCGTCCCAGTGGAAGCAGGTCCCTTTTACCGTTTCGAATCCATCGCAGCAACGGATGCTCTCCAGGGGGCCGCAAAGGAACGTGGCCAATTACCTGTTAATGTTCTTGGCGTAGACAAAGTTAGTGCCTTTTCCCAGCAAGAAATCGACAAGCTCAAGCGATTGTGGATCGCGCGCATTCACTCCAAGGATTCTGAACTTGAATCCACTGCTTCCCATACCGTGGATGTAGTGCGAACTTTCGATCCGGAGAATCACACCGCCCGCGTAGTATTTGATCTGAGCGACTCGCCGCCGTACCTCGTACACCGAATCGAATTTCAGGGCCTGCACAAATTCAGCGATCGCTATGTGCGCCGCAGGATTGCCTTGCGCGAAGGCCACCCCGTCGACGACCGCGACCTTGAAGCCGGCCTCTTGCGCCTGGCAAGGACGGGTTACTTCAAGCCGATCCACAAAGAAGACATTCTCATCCGGCTTGATGAAACCACGCACACCGCCAACGTCTCGATTCACCTCGAAGAAATTGGCCAGCAGCGCGCCTCGCTCGCGGGCGGCACCGGTCAGTTCGGCAGCACGCTAGGCATTGTCTACACCGTTTTCGACCTTTTGAATCGCGAGGAGCTTCTTTCGGCGCAACTCGACGGCGGCCCGGAGAGCCTTCAGCTCATGCTCGGCTTGGCAAAGGAAGGAATTTTCGGCACGCGAGCGTCGTTAGCGTTCTCGGTGTTTAATAATGTGATTCGCCCCCGGTTCGCGCGCAGTGCGCAGGGGCCATTCTTCTCCTCCCATAGCGAAGGGATCAACATTCCTTGGACCTACCCTGTAGGCAACACCAATTCGCTCGCCGTCAATTACACGCTTGCGCGCACCACGACCGAATATTCGTCCGTCTCCAATTCGCAAGTGCCCGGTGTGACGCTCGGGGCCGTTCGATCGAAGATCTCCAGCCGCTCTCTGGGAGTTGGCTGGGCGCACGACACGGGAAGCGAGCGGGCCCAGTTCGCGAATTCTGTTTCCGGCGGATGGCTCGGGGGAGGGGAGAATATGGTTCGCTCTTCTGCCGAATATAGTCACATTTTCCGCGATCCATTTTTCGCCCCAACCGGCGCGTGGGCTTTTCGAACGACGTTCAGCGGCGCAGGTAGCTATCGCGGCGAGATGCCATTTTATGCGCGGCTCTTCTCCGGCGACGAACTCGTACGGGGATTTCGTCCCGGTGAGCTCAGTCCAGACGCTGTAGCAGCCAGGACTGCCCCGAGCGGCGCGCCAGTTTATTCCGCGGCGCCTGCCGGCGCAAACTTCCTCACTGCCGGGAACGCCGAGTACCGCTTCCCTCTCGTTGGCGGCACCGAAGCCGCTGCCTTCTTCGATCTCGGCTCCGGCTTCCTGTTTCCCAACTGGCTCGGCCCAACCAAGCCGCTACTTCTCGGTGCAACAAACGGCGTGCTTCACGGTTCCACCGGAATTGAACTCCGCTGGACCGTGCCCGGCGTTCAGGTCCCCGTTCGCGCCTATTACTCTCTGAACGTGCTGCGGTTGAACAGATATATTGCGCTCTCCGACAAATCCCGTCTCCTGGCTCACAACCGCTTCTCCGCTTTCGGATGGGGGCTTGGCACGCTGTTCTGAGCCGCACGTCTGTACTACACTTCCGCAATCATGAAGCACCGCAAACTTTGTAAAGAGGCCTCGCGAATTATTGAACCCTACTGCATCGCCAAGGGTGAAAAATTCCGGCTGAAGGACCACGATCCCGCCGATACCAACGGCATCAAAGACAAGCAGCAGGCCCAAGGCCTACTCGAAGATGGGACCGCGCTCCTCAGTCACATGCAAGAGAAGCTCTACGCACAAGATCGCTGGGCTCTTCTGCTGATTTTTCAGGCCATGGATGCAGCCGGCAAAGATGGGGCAATCAAACACGTGATGTCCGGCGTGAACCCGCAGGGCTGCGACGTTTCATCCTTCAAGTCGCCGAGCAGCGAGGAATTGGACCACGATTATCTCTGGCGCACTCACAAGTCCATCCCAGCGCGCGGCAAGATCGGCATCTTCAATCGTTCTTATTACGAGGAAGTTCTTGTCGTGCGCGTCCATCCGACTTTTTTGAGAGCCCAGAAGCTGCCCGATGATCTGATCACCAAGCACATTTGGGATGAGCGCTATGAGGACATCAACTCCTTCGAGCGCTACCTTACGCGCAACGGCGTCGTGATCCGCAAATTCTTTCTCAACGTTTCAAAAAAGGAACAGAAAAAAAGATTTCTTGAGCGCCTCGAAGATTCGAAAAAAAACTGGAAGTTCTCTATGGCCGACGTTCAGGAGCGCGGCTTCTGGAAGGATTATCAGGAAGCCTACGAGGAGATGATTCAGCACACCGCAACGAAGCATGCACCCTGGTACGTTATCCCCTCGGACAACAAATGGTTTACGCGCCTCGCGGTGGCCTCGGCGATCATCGAAACACTGAACGGGCTCCATCTAGCCTTCCCCGACGTCGAGGAAGCCAAGAAGAAGGAATTGCAGGCTGTTCGCGCCTCGCTTCTTTCCGAAAAGGATTAGCAGTTCGTCGCCTGCGGGTGCGCCGGACAAAGTATGGAGCGGGTTACCTCTCCTCTCCCGAGGTCAGGCGTCCCCGCTCCACCACAGAACGGGTCATTTACCGCAAAGGAGCTGCCACATCCTTCTCGTACGTGCAAAAACTCAACCCCTTGCTTCATATACATTTATCCGTTCACCCGCCGCACCCGGGCAACACTAATTCTCCTAAACAATCGAAACCCATGGAGACTTCATATGGAAATTGGGTGGGAGCGCCAGTCAAATGCGGGCAAGCTCCTCCGTCACAGTCTCGTCCGAGAGTAGGACTCCAGCCGTTCAGTCCGCAGACTTACGCGCTCATTTCCATTCGAAAGCTTGCTGCAGGCTACCAATTCTCACGTCGAACATACCGGGCTCGACCACGCGCTTATTATCAGCACCGATGAAGGACAAATCGTCGGAGGTCAGTTCGAAAGAAACTTGGCGGCTCTCGCCAGGCTGGAGCGACACCTTCGCGAATCGCTTGAGCCGCTTCAAAGGTGGCGTCACGCTCGCGACGCGTTCGTTCAGGTACAGTTGAACAACCTCTTTGCCGGCGCGGCTGCCGGTGTTCTTTACCGCCACGTCCACGCGAATGGTCTGGCTCCCCGAAGCCGTTGACGGAGCCACGTGCAAATCGGAATACGAAAAAGTCGTATAGCTCAAGCCGGATCCAAACTCGAATTGCGGTGCGGCCATCGCCTTCCCTTCTCCCCAATTCTCTCCTGAGAACACTTTGTGATCGTAGGTAAAGAGGCGGTCCGTCGAGCGCGGATAGGTGATGGGCAACCTGCCGCTGGGATTCACATCACCGAAAAGAATGTCCGCAATGGCTTGTCCACCTTCGTTGCTCGGATTGTAAGCCATCACGATGGCTTTCGCAGATTCCACAATGCGATTGATGATGCGCGGACGCCCTTCAGTGAGCACTAGAATTACAGGCTTTTTCGTTTCCATAATTTTCAGGGCCAGGAACAACTGCGCGTCGGGCAACGTGAGATCCGGAATATTTCCCGGTGTTTCCGCAAAGGCCCATTCTCCGAGGCAAATTACGACTGCGTCCGCCTTGGACGCCGCCTCTACCGCCTTCGCGATGTCAACTTCCTTGTCGTAAGTGGTGCCGAGGACGTAGCTCACGTTCGCCGCGCCGATTTTTTCCTGAATGGCCTTCAGTATCGTCGCGTGGTCCTTCGGATACGCGCTGGCGCGATCACCCTGCCACGTGTAACTCCATCCATTGTTCAGTGGAATCAGGGAGTCGGCGTCCGGCCCGGTCACTAGAACGTGGGCCGTCTTTGCGAGCGGCAGAGCTTGGTTTTCGTTTTTCAGAAGAGTAATGGACTCGCGCGCAGCTTCCAGGCTGATTTGCCGCGATTCCGGCGAGCCGATCACCGTCTTTGACTCGATGCCGCGCAATGGATCGTCAAACAGACCGAGTTGGTACTTCACGGTAAGAATCCTTCGCACCGCTTCATCGATACGGCTGGCGGGTACTTTTCCTTCCTGCACCAACTCAAGCAACAGGTCGCTGAAGCTGTAGTCGCTCGGCACCATGCTCATGTCGATCCCGGCCAGCACGGCGATGCGCGTGGCTTCCTTCTCATTGGCCGCGATGTGATGGGTTGAGACGAGCCCTTTGATATCCATCCAGTCGGACACAACGAATCCCTGCAGGCCTAGCTCGTCATGCAAAACATTTTTCAGGAGATAGCTGTTGGCATGTCCGGGCGTTCCGTTCACTTCGCTCGAATTAGCCATCACAGTGTGGGCGCCTGCTTTCACGGCCGCGGCAAACGCCGGGAGAAAATATTCACGCAGAGTAATTTCCGGAATAAGCGCGGGGCTTCGGTCGCCGCCGGTGGTAGCATAGCTATAACCCACATAGTGTTTCAGCGAGGCAGAAACATTGCTGGAGCTCGAAATATCGCTTCCTTCATAGCCGCGAACGGTGGCCACTCCCATCACTGTCGCGAGATAGGTATCCTCCCCGAAGGTTTCCCACAAGCGCGACCACAGCGGCTGCCTTCCGGCGTCGAGCACCGGCGAAAAAGACCATGGTATGCCGGCCTTGCGCGTCTCCGCAGCAGCAATCTGACTGCCCCGAAGCATCAGTTCGGGATTCCATGTCGCCGCCATCGCCAGCGGCTGCGGGAAAAGAGTGCTGCCAACAACGTAATTCGGCCCGTGAATGGTATCGATGCCATAGAGCACGGGGATTTGTAACCGGGACTTCTTCGCTTCCGCCTGGATGGCGTGGATAATCTCGTGCCACCTTTCGACGGACAAAGCTTCATCATTTACATTGAGGATTGAACCCACACCGTACTCACCAACGGCTTTGTGCAGTTTTTCTGGATTGATTCGAATGGACTGGTCTTTTCCATCGGTGACCATGCCGATTTCCAGTTGCGTCATCTGGCCAATTTTTTCCTTCAGCGTCATTTGCCCAAGCAGTTTTTCCACCGCGGCAGCGGAAGCGCTTGCCGGTGGACCTGCCGGAGTCATATTGCGCCGCAAGAATGTCTGGCTATCAACGATCCCGGAGGCGGCGTCATCAGCGCCGGAGGGAGCCGCCACAACTATGCAAACAGCCAGTAAAATAACGATATGCCAAAGCTTCGTTTTCGGGGTGTACAAGGGTATCTCCTTACGCAGCATCCTACCCCGGGAGGCTCAATAATCCAAATTTTAGCTATCGAAGGATCCGTTTGTTCGATCGGGGACAATTGGTGCCTGGCGACCAGCTCGGAAAACTGGAAGGCGGACCTCAGTGGGGCGAAAAATATTGGTAGCGCAGACTCGGGGGCATGCGCTCCGATCTCGCCCTCGTGTTGTACTCCAATTGGTAGCCCAAATGTCCCTGGTCGGCGGGATAGTCCTTTCCCTCGGGATACGGATATGGCAGCAGAGAATGGCGCGGGAGCGGTTCGACGGTAAAGGCGTGCGCCGCGTAGAAATCGAGATCCTTTTCGAAGCCATCAGCGTAAAAGAAATAATCGCGAACCCATCCGGCGGGCACTGCAGGAAGCCGCTGCGGATCAAATTCAAGCTTGAGCCCCTCACCGGATCCAAAAACAACGAAGCGATCATCGGAAGCGCCCAACAGATCGAACACGTCTCCATAGCGCGTGTAATTTCCCGCCGCGTGTGCATACGGACCGGTCATGCTTCGTTGCGAATACGAATAAATGGTGTCGCTCGCCGGCTTCAGCCGGATTTCGCGCGGATATCCAACGAAATCGAGGGCCGCCTTCGTGAGTGGCACTTGTGAAACACGCACATCTCGTACCTCCGGTGTCTGATCGATTCGAATCGCGTCCCAATAAACTTTCAGATTGTTGACGATGCGAATTCTTCGCGTTCCTTCGGGAAGCTTGCCGGTCAAGTCTGCAACCATGGTCCGCTCGAGCCCCGCTGGAAAACCCATATCTTCCACAACGCGCACCCATTTCCCGTGCGCATCGAGGGTTTCTATATATGGTGGAATTACTTTGATTCCCGCTTGATCCGCTGCATACATCGAAGTCGCAGTGAAGTAATCGGTATAGCCATCGATGATCAATCGCAACGGTTTTTTCGCGTCCCATTCACCGAGGTTGAGCTCGATCCAATGCAGTTTGGCAAATCCCGCGAACGGCAACCCATCGAAACTCGTGACGTATTTGCGGTCGCGCCTCGAGATCAGCGGCAACACATCATTTCCTTTGTCGTCCCACGCACCGATAGGCGGATGTGGGTTGCGGCTCGCGATCACGCGAAACTCCGGAAAAGGCGGCGCGCTGACGAACCGTTCGTTCGGAAAAACTTCGTACGCCACGGGATGATCGATAGCCACCAGCCGCACCTGGTCGAGATAGACCGTTTCTTCCATCGGCTCCATGAAACGGAAGCTGAGCAGACCGTTCCGAGGTTTCACGCTGCGCGCTGGCACTTTCAAGTACTCGTCCGGGTCAGGAACGTCTCTTTCTCCTGGTGCGACCCAGTGGCCGACTACGCCAGGCCCGATCATGTCCGCGATGAATTCGTACTCGCGCCCATTCCACGAAAACAAAACCGGGCAAGAACTCCCGCGCCGGTCGAGTTCGGCGATGCTTTGCACTTTCCTCGCGGCCAGGTTTATTTCGTCCTGCGGCACGCCCGTTGGCCACAGTAATCGAACAACTTCAGCGTTGCGCTCCGAGCCAAGGCCGGCAAGAATCGGCGCCGCGCTCTGCCCCAAATAGCCCGACGCGCCGGCCACTTCCCATTTTTGATACAGCATTCCTGCGTACAGCTCGACCTTGGTTCCGATTCCACTCTTGTTGTCATTCAGCGCCTTGAGGTCAATGCTCATCCAGTT
>Ga0137415_10000133_pt1 | contig 60048 bp, 87 predicted proteins | sample CZODoug3_1_1_16f_FD_183082 | JGI IMG/M metagenome (GOLD analysis project Ga0137415, IMG submission 183082) | Vadose zone soil fungal communities from Angelo Coast Range Reserve, California, USA - CZODoug3_1_1_16fungal (Hybrid Assembly) | ecosystem: Environmental > Terrestrial > Soil > Vadose... | reverse complement strand
CATCGCAGAACCACCCAGGAAATCTTCGACTACACCGAAACGGCGGAGGATATCTTGGAGTGGCGTGTCCGTGTAAAACATCTCTTGGACAACGTTCTTCCTAATGCTCTCTCGCGTCGAGCTATCTATCTCATTATAAAGGGGATCTAGGAACGGAGCCATATTCTCACTTCCTTTTACGCGAAGTTACACGCTTTCTCTGGTAGCTGCCACGTCCCGATGGATGTTTTCCAGCATTCGCCCCGTCCGCTCCCGCCGGTTCTGGTTGCCGTCGGCTTTGTGAAAATCATCCGGCTTAATCTTGGGCAGGCTCGGAGCCCGAGAAGATTCCCCGCCCCGCAGATTCGGATTGTTCCCGCGGCGCTCGGCTTCGGCGCGGCGCTCGGCTTCAACTTTCTTGGTGACCTCGGCGTCAACCTTGGCTTGGAAAGCTTCGTCTTGCTTTTTCTGGCGGGCTTCCGCGAACTTGTACTTCTGCTCAATGTAGCGACCGAGAGGCACGCGAGCACGATCCGCTTCCTCCGCCACCGCCATCGAAGCATCTGGAATGGGCGTGCCATAGAGCCGTACATGCTCATTGTTCGCGTCAAACCATTGGCCCATTACGTTGCCGACCTTGCCTAAAATCTCTTTCTCGCTCACGACGTTTCCACCTCTCGCCGGACTGCCTGGCACAATCGGTTTCTTCTCCGGTTCGCCGCCCTCGATCCCGGGATATTTGATGTCGAAACCTTGGGATTTAAGGCTCTTCAGATAAGTTTCGGCGGCCTCTGCGCGCGCATTCGCGTCTGCGACTTGGGTCACCGTCGTTCCGTACTTCTCGACGTACTCATTAATTTCCTGGCGCTCGAGTTCAGCCTGGCGGCGAGCCTCTTCCGCCTTGGTTGCTTCCGCCGTAGCCGTCTGAAGTTTGGTGTCTGCCTCAGAAACGTACCCGGTCAACGCAGTGACCACTTCTTTCGGAAGCCCTGCGGCCACTTCATCTGCCACTCCCGCCGCTTTCAATAGTTCCGCCACAGTAGGCATGATTCTCTCTCCCGTTTATTGACCTTGCGGCGCACCCGGTTGCGATTGTTCCGGACGCGCGGCCGTCATGGTTTTCTGAAGGGCTTTCACAAACGCGGAACGTGCTTCCATCATCTCGCCCTGAACGAGTGGATTTTGATTGGCCATCTGCTCACAAACCTTGGCCAGTTGAGCGAGAGCGGATTGAAGAGGATTGGCTTGCTGCTGACCAGGAGGGACCCCGCCCTGTGCGCCACCGCCACCCGGGGGAGCCCCGCCCTGATCCGGAGTTGTAGGAGGAGTTGCCATCAGGACTTACGACCTCTGCGCTTCTTTCCTGCGCCCTTGGCTGCGGTGTGCTTGAACGGGGGAATTTTTGAGGTCCCACGTGCAAACGACTTCGACCAGCCATGCGCCCGCGTCCCGATTCGCAGCTTTGATCCCTTTCCGGTGCCAGCTCGTTTTTTACCTGACATCGCCATAGACTGCCCTCCGTATTCGGTCAGCTACGGCCGTTTACCGCTTACTCCGGCGTTTCCGGCCACCCTTCTTGTGGCCTTTCTTGTGTTTCTTGCCGCCGTGCTTCATTCCACCCTTGATCACCAGACCTTTGTGTCCCTTTGCCATGATAGGCCTCCGTTTTGGATCAAAATAGAAAGCGCCTCAAGACGCTTTCGGTCTGAGGCGCTTCCGGGTCTCAAAAAGAGGTGGAGGCGAAGCTCGTCGTTCGGCTACCACGCTAAGCCTTGAAAACAAAAAAAGTCAAGGAATTATTTGGAACCGTTGCGTTCTGCGAGCACACGATCGAGTTCTGCCATGGTTAGCGGGATGTGTTCTTTGGTGATAATTCTCCGCACGCCGCCCTGATTGTAATTCGCGTCGTAGTTCAGCGTAGCCGTGCCAGTGAAGCGATTGGAGTGCAAATAGGTGTGCAATTCCTGCGGATCCGCTCTCGATTCGAGTACCTGCTCAACGACAACGTAAACCTTGACAGTTTTCACAGTAGGGGCCTGCATTTATTTGCTCTGCGATACGACCGTTCTCTGCTGTCCGTTTGCTCCACCACGTTTCTCAAGCTTTGGAGGAGCTTGCGCCGTGGGCGGTCGGCCACCGCCTTTGCCTTGCTGTCCCTTGCCACCGCCACCCCCGCCAACTCCGCCCATTTCGAAGGCTGCCAGTTGCTGGACTTTGGCTTTAATTTCGACCATCTGGTACTGCTCGTTTTTCCACTTCTCGAATTCGGTATCGCCCTGCGTCTCGCCCCAGTTATCAATTCCGAGCTTCTTGAACGCGGTCGAGAACGAAATTGGGAAGCCGCGCTGCAGGAAGTTCAGCCATTTTAATTGTTCCTGCATTTGTGTGATATCGAGTAAAGAACTAGGAATTGAAACCAGTTGGAGGTTTTGAGCGAACCACTTCGCACGCTCGTTGTCCGAGGCTTGGCTCGTAGCGTTTTTCTCCGTCTCCCACGGCATGTGGGAAGGAACGATGGAATTGGGTTTGAAATCGAAAATATCGGTTGCGACTCCATCCGTACCGATATCGGTCATTAGTTGGCGCGTCGTAAAGTGCTGGCAAATGATGAACTTGAGAATTTGGCAGATCTTCGCATGGGAGATTTCAAGGTTGGCGGAAATGCCCTTAGCAATCGGCCCGATGGTCTCTAGCAATTTGTCAGCGGTTTCGCTTGAGAGATTAAATTTCAATTGCGCGAGGCTGCCAAGGTCATTCAATCCAAGGGTCTTGCCCTGGAACTTTTCGAGCACCTCGAGCAGCTTGAAATCTTCCGCATCCACTTTCACGCTATCCGGAAGAATTGATTGCAGAGCTTTGCGGGGGTCGCCGTCGATTCCGATCGATTCGATATCGGGATCAAGCAGATCGAGCCTCTTGAGATCCTCGCGCGCGACTCCCGCGCTGAGATCATAGCCCATCGGGGGCTTCATCTTGACCTTCAGCACCCGGTACATCAGATCCAAAAACGCTCGCTTGCCGCGCTCCAGTCCGGCCACGTCTTGCAGGAGCGAATAGCCGACCGCGAGCCAGGGCCAATCGTCGACGTCGTATTGAACCGTAGGAATGACTCCAGCCCACTCAAAGTCCGGCCCATCGTAGAGCGGCCTCGACATCCCAGGATTGGTGATTAGGCGCCGTAATTGCGGGTAGACACGGCAATCCGCCACGGTCGCTTCGCGCGATGCCGGCAGTCCGTTTTCCGGATTCTTCCAAGAAATCAACGCTCCGACCGAGGGCACTTCGTAGTACCAAGACGTGCCCAAATCCCCCATCGGGAGCATGCTTCCGGTACGGTTAATTCGCAGGTCGCGAATGAAGGTATGGCGAATCTCGCAAAACTGCTGTTCCCAATTTTGTGTATTGGTCCCGTAGCGATGGCGGTCCCAGAACTCATGCCGGCGAACTTGATTCGGAGAGGTGTAGCGGAATTTTGAGATTGGTACCAGTTCTTCCTGATTACGCGGGAAGCGCGCGTGGGCTTCCGCAATCCCCATGCATTCGATTGCCGTTACTGCATACGAGCCTTGAATGTCTCCCGAGGTCGGGACCTGAGTAGGGAGCACTTCGCGGGGTCCAAGGTCCCTAAACTCAACCATCCCCGGACCCCAGCCAAACTCTGTGCGGATGTACCGGGGCCACATGTAGCCGCGGGAAAGGCCGACCGACCACTGCAAGGCCTTACGTGCCTGACGGGGAAAATGCGAGGTCCGGTAGATATTTTTGACCACCTTGTTGAACATCTCCGCCGTCTTACGGAACTGCTCCGCCCCGGTTCCAAACGTGCCAATTTCCCGGATGTCGGAAATGGTCTCCACGAACTTCCGGATATCAGATTTTAGGGTATTGGATTTAATGGCCTGTTCAGGCCCGCGCGCGCTTAGCAGGTCGAGATATTTTTCGCTGCCGGAGGCTTCCTGCGATTCCCACCACTTCTCGCCATCTTGGATTTGCGTCTCGATCCAGTCTTGCCGCTTCGCAGGGCTCTCTTCAAAAGGAGGGCATTGCCAATCGTGTCTCTCTGGCTCAGGCATCGCAGGCGATTATGGACTACTTCGCCATTCCAAAACAACTTTCCGCGAACAGCGCGTAGTACTCCTCGGTCCCAGGAACGCAACCATAGATGGATGCGAAGACTCTGCGATCGGCATTCGCTTGTTCGAAGATTGCCGCCTGTTCGGCCAGCGGCGCGTGTTTGACGGTCGCACTGGATTCGTGAAAATAGGGAACCACGGCCTTCTTCATGGGAATTCCCAAACGAAAGCCTCGGATATGATAATCACAGTCTTGGGCATACAGCCGCATCCTCTCATCGAACCTACCAATTTTCCGCCAAGCATCGCGTCGGATTAGGAAAAGCGAAAAATCGGGATGGTCTTCGAGCGGTAGGTGTGGCGGTCTGGGTTGCTGGATTTGAGCGGGATCATCCGACGCGACTCCGGTGACAAACGGCAGATCGTAAGACAGGAGCAGGCTGTAGGTCCAAGGGGCGAGCTGAACGTCTGAATTGGCCACGAGTACATGCCTAGCGTATCCACTCTTGAAAACAAGAGAGAAAGCGAACTCAATTCCTGCATTCCACGCGCGCGATACACCTTCATTTGAAGCCCATCTAAATCCTGGGCAAGTCCCGTTTAGCCACTCCTTGGTCCCATCAGTAGATCCATTGTCGATGAAGATAGGTTGGCACAATATATCTTGTTCCAGAAGAGAAGCGTAGCATCGCTTGTTGATAGCGATATTATTATGCGTTACTACTAAAACTGGATAACATTCTTCGACCATATCTTACCTCTACCCAAAACTGACAGGATTTTTCCAAGTTACACTGCGGATGCGCCCACGCGAGATTTCCAATTGCATGTCGCCCTCCTCGTTTAACAGGAATGATGTGTTCTAAGTGGCGTTCCCCGACGATTGGCGAACCGCAAATATAACAATTACCCTGTTGCCTAATCCAGAGTTTGCGAAGATCTTCCAACGTCACCGCATAAGCACCGTTCTCCGATTTCCTGGCTCGCCGTCGCCTAGCAGATGCTTTACGATTCTCAGGATGTAATGTACCCCATGCCCTTATTCGATCCTTAAACAGTTCTGGATGACGAGTCCGCCATCGTTTTGCTCGTTTCCTCTTTTCTTCTATATTGGTATCTGGTTTTCTTAACTTCTTCTGCCGTTCGGCTGCGCATATCCTACATCGCGATGCTCTATGAGGACCTTGGGCCCAAAACTCTTCCATGGGCAAGATAGCCTTGCATTCGATGCATTTCTTAAGACTTTGCTGTTCAAGAATTATCCTCTCTCGATAGATTCCTTTACCCCAAACTCTTTTAGGTCGCCTACTATAAGAAGATCGCCCCTGACAGAGGCCAGAACAATACTTGTGTATCTTGCTTGTTGCTACGAACGATATGCCACACAACATGCAAAATTGTTCTGGATGCGGAACTCGCGCGTATCTAGACATATGTTTATTTTATGGCTTCCATGGCGAGGATCCACCAGTCCGCAGCCGCATCCATTCCTGGAATCATACGGCCATCGAACGGTTTTACGATATCGAATGCCCGCGCGTGCAAAAAGGCAGTCAAGTAGTCTTCGTCATACCCCCAGGCATGGCGATCGGCCTCGTCCCCCATGTAAGCACCGTAGACGTTCGTCAGATAGAGTTGCGTATCCATTTGACCGCTCACCCACCGATTCGCCAGTGCTCGCATGTTGGGAACGAACACAAGGAGAGACCCGCCGAGTTTGAGTGCCTTCTTGCAGTTCTCGATCAGCGCACACGACTCGTTACAGCCAAAATGCTCGAGAACATGATGCAAGACAACATAGTCCACGGAGTCGTACTCGAATGGGAGCTTTATTGAGGCATCGCAGATGAAATCGGTAACCTGCCCAGGTCGATCCACGGAATCGATGTTGTACCAGCCGACTTCTTTGGTGGACTTGAACGGTCTTTGACCTGATCCCACGTTGAGCCCGATCATTGCCGTCTCCAGATCCCGAGGCTGTCGTATTGCCCTTCTTTCGTCCAGCCGGACGCTGTGAATGAATCGATTGCTTCGCGAAGCCCGAGAAAGTGCGGATGCGTGTAGTCGTGACACATCATCACACCTCCGGATTTAATCCTGCTTGCGACCATCTGCATATCGGTTGCAACCGCAGGCCCTTCGTGATCACCATCGATGAAAGCCAAATCTATTCCGTCGCGGCAGAGGCGGTCTAGTTCCCATTGTGCTTCTTCCGTCTTCATGCACAGAAGAACGAATGGGAGATTGATCGAATGCATCATCATCGCCCAAGAAGCAAGAATGTTCGCAGCGCCCCTGTCGTCGGCTACGTAGGGATCAATGTGGATATTGTGGTAACCGCGAAGTCCCGCTGCTTGCAAGATTAGGCTACTCGAGCGGCCATACTGGCTCCCGACTTCGACTACAAGGCCCCCCATTCGCACCGCCATGCATTGTTCCCAAAACGCCTTGCACTCGGTATCCGTGAGAGCAGCCGCAGCACTGACGTCCTTCGTGATTTCCATCGCACATTCGAAGCTACTCAACGAGCACCCCCGAAGGAGCTTGCGCTCGGACCAGCTCCCAACCGGGAATCTTTTCGCCAAAACTGTTCGTGATGCCCGTGTTCACGACCACCGCCGGATGAACCACGCCCAACTTCCCCTTGTCTGCCGCGATCCGCCAGGCGAACTCGACGTCTTCCCCCATGCAGACGCGACCGACAGGAGTCGAGCAGAAAGGCCCGTACTTGTCCCAGCAGTACCACGTCATCAGCATGGATTGCAGGGCGAGTGCTTCGATCTGCTTGACTTCACAGCAGCCAGGAATCGGAAGTAAGGCCACGGGCTGATGAAAAGGATGGTTATAGCCTCCGAGGACCTTGAAGCCATCCAGCCACGCGACGCGGTATGCTTTGATTAGAATTTCCAGCCAGCCTGGGAAAAAACAGACATCGTTATCGGACAAATATAAAAACTCGTCTCTTCCGTACTCCGATTCCGATATCGTGATCACAGAGTTTCGCGCATTGCCTGTACCGCAGCTTTCCGGTTCACTCAGTAGAAACGCCCCATTGTCGTCGCACCATTGCTCGAGAAACTCCCTGGTTTCGTCATTCGAAGCATCATCGAAGATGGTGATCGAGAGATCCTTCATGCAGCCCGAGCGCTTGAGCGACATCAGGCACTGCTTGGTCAGAGTAAGGCGGTTATGGACTAAGAGGGTGAAGTTACACTTCGGCATGAACGCCTCTCAGGATGGATTGCGGGAGAGACTGTCCCATGGAGTGTTCGTAGTTCACCGCAGCCGCTGCGGTTGGGTATGGTATCCGCAATTTATAGCGGACGTGCTCTTCCACTTCATCGCGCAGTCCCACTAACTGGCGAGCTGTCAAGTAGTCGGTCCAGACGAAGGAGTGATATTCCCCAGGGGCACCTTTGTAATAGGCAGCGTCTTTGGTAAAGTCCATGTCCATGCTGTAGAGAACGTCGCCGTTGAATTCATAACGGTAATGCTCCCCGCAGAGTTCAGCATCGTCGTGATACGGAGTACCTGGGTAGACCGTGATGACGGTGAGATCAAAATCGTCCGGCTTTTGTTGCAAGAGCCAGTCACGCGTCGCATAGATGGTTCTCTCACTTTCCCCCGGATGCCCGATGCTCATCAGCGCCTTGACCTTCAATCCGTGTTTGTGTGCGATCTGAAGCATACGAGTGTTGTCTTCGAGTGTGGCCTTTTTGTTGATGTTGTGGAGAATCCTTGGATGTCCCGATTCGAATCCGCACAGCAACCAGCGGAAGCCTGCGGCGTACATGACCTCCGCTTGTTCTTCGGTAAAGAGTTCTGATTTCACGAAGCCACGGAGTTTCCAGTCGATCCCGGATGCCGCTATCTTGCGCATAAGTTCGACCATGCCGCGATTCACATTCAGTTCGTCGTCGAACAGGTTGATCCCCCGATAGCCGTATGTATCGAACAGATACATCATCTCAGCGATGACACTCCCTGCTGGCCGTGTCCGAATCCGGCGAAGCATCGGGCTAAACCGTCCGCCGCAAAAGCCACAATTATGTACAACGATTCCGCTTGCGATGAAATTTTCCCCATCAGGCACGGTTAAGTCGTAAACCATTTCATTTCCAGCAGGAACGATATCCCTCACTCGGGAATAAAATATTCCGTCAAGGTCCAGCGGATGAGTTAATCCTGCTGCTTTCAAGGTACGCCGGCGAATCCCGGAGCGGTTCTTAGACTTTCTCGTCCTCCAATACCACTTGCCGCTTTTGTAGCTCCGATATATCAAGCGATCAGTGGGAAATCTCTCACCTTTAACAATCCCTATTCTCCAGCACTCACCTTGTGCGTATCCATTCCCTTTGATTCGGTGAAGCAAGGGTATTTTCCTTACCATTAGAAGCAACATTGCTATCTGACGGGCGAATTCGCCATTGACGGTTGTGAGATAGCTGCTACGTGCGTCGCTATATCCATCCGCATCCCAAAGTCCATCCAAAAATGCCTGGATTACCGAACGAGGAGACTTGCGAATGATTGCTGGTACATTTAGCTTTTTCTCCGGACTTATCCCTAGTGTTTGTACGAAGAATTCGTAGATTGCTCGGCTGTGCACCCAACCGTGCTGCATCTTAGTAGTAGTATCCGTCGCATAAATGCGCAGATCACAATCGAACAGATTACGAAATGCCGCAATGAGTCGTTCTCGCACGCCGTCCGTTACACACACATGGATAGAGGGACGCCCATCAAGAGGCAGACACCCATCGCCAAGCATAAAGCCAGTTAACCATGCCAACTCTTCATCCATGAGCCCTGGAATTCGAATCTCACGGGAGTGAAAGCCTCCAGGCGGAACAGGTCGTAATTTCGCGGTGATTGTCAACGGCTGCAAGGATGTAGTCGTGATTTCTGGGAATCTACATGCAATCCAATCATTCTTGTGCAAGCTTGAGATGCTCCTCCATTCAAGCTGCTCGCCATTTACCGCCATGATTAAATGCTCTGCAGTGCCTCGTAATGGTATGCCGAATTGGTGTCGAACCTCGTAAACATCCCGAACTCTTTCCTTGATGAAATAAGTCGCCTCTTTCCAACCATCTTTGGTCGCCACTGCTTCGGCTATGCTGATTACGGAGCCTTGCTGATCATTAACCACCAAGGCTCGCCTGAGTCGAGATTGAAGAGCTTCTAGAGTTTCGAACCCTCTAGAAGTGAATATAAAAGTGTCGGCGGTAACACTTTCGAATGGGCATCCCAACTGACTTATCATTGATGTCGCACGTACTCCGTCGATCGTGTAGTGGTAACTCTCCATGTCGACCAGCGAGCGATCCGGCCAGGGTGACTCTGTGAACTTCTGAGACGTTTGCCAGAGTTCGGACTTTGGATCATCCGCGTCGATGATGCCCGAAGTCTTAATCAAAGCATCGAATATCGCCTGCTCCCCATCGCCAGCCACTAGGCAATCGAATTCCGTTTGCAAATCAAACAAGGCTACCTGGGCTCGAATGTTTCCCCGCTTGGCTGCGGCGTTCACAAGCGTGACGTGCGGTCCCCCGAGAATAGAACGGCCCTTCAACTCTCTGGCGATCTTGACCGCCGCTGGCATCTGCGGCGTTGTCGCAGTAATCGCAAAGATAGATTCTTCTTTGTAATCCCGAATTACGTCCAAATAGTTTGAGACGCCGGAGAGATCCAGATGATCGACGTCGACGCCGGCTGCACGGAGAGAAGCCCCCACTCGCAGAATCCCGAGCGTTGGGAAGACGCGCTCGTCAAGAAGGAACCCGCTTGGCGGCGTGATGAGCGTCACTTTCATTCTGGCACCCGGTAAGGAAGCTCATCGCGGTTCTTGTTCCAAAGTTCGAAATGGGCATCCTCGTAAGTTGGAGAGGTCGCGATGAACTCGGAAGACTTCCCGCCCAGGTGCTCACACTCAATCCCAACCATCCGGATCCGGTAGCCTTGGCGCCGGACCTCGCAGGAGAGCCACTCTGAATAGAGCCAGTAGCCGTAGGGATAGGCTTTCTTCCAGCCTCCAACCCGATCTAGGATTTCGCGGCGGACGAAGATCCCCAGGCCATCGCAAACGGCTACATCGCGTTCGCCACTAAAGCGCTGCCCGTGTTTCTCCGCATCGCGGAGATTCGACATAAAGTTTTGCCGGGCAAGGTTCGGTAGATAGTAGCCGTTCGTGTAGAGATTCGGCGTGCCGTGGCCTAGAGCTCCGGTGAAGCCCACCATGCCGACTGTCGGGTCCTCGAATTCTTTGAGGATGCGTGTATCCCAGCCGGACTCGTAGATGACCAAGTCATCGTGCACATGCCCGAGAATCGCTTCCGTTGTTCCCCTGTAGCCTTCCTGGTAGGCAGGGACGACATCTTTGCCGCCGATGAAAAAGAAGTTCAAGTGGCCATCGGCGCTAGCTTCCCAGCTACGCACGCACTCCCGCCACAGCTCCCAGTACCGGGTCGCGACGATCATCACCATGGAATTCATGCGCGCCTTTCTTGAACCAGGATTCCCACCTGGGCCACAAATTTTCCCATCGCAGGTCGCCGTGCAAGAAGATTTTGTCAGACGATAGGTTGACTGCCTTCTCCACGGCCCACACCCATTCTCCGACATCGAACACCGGTCGCACCGAAGCGTAGCAGCCTTCCATGCGGTACGCCTTGGGCTCGACAAGTAACTCGGGTGGCATGTATTCTGGCGCCCCACCGTAATTACCGTGCACACACGGTACCCCGCAGGCCAAAGACTCAAAGCACGGATATCCGTAGCCCTCTCCGGCACCGATTCCGAGGGTGACGTCACAGCAGGAATAGAGCTTGGCCATGCTGTCATCGTCCAGCAGTCCGCCTGAGATGACGTTTTCCCCAAGGAGTCCGAAATCGGACAACAGGTACGGGATCGACCACCAGCGGTCGATTTTATCGGTGTGGATCCAAATTTTAAGTTTCTGCTTGTATTTTTTTTCCAGCTCTGCGCAGATGGCCAACCCCAGGCCGAAGTCTTTCCGAGGCTGATTAGTCGCGACAATGCCTACTACGAAGTCGTCCTCGGCGTAGGAGATGGGTCTCGGTAGTTGAGCGAGTTGCCCGAAGATCTGCCGAAACTTGCGTCCGCGGGGATAGAAGACGTTGGTATCAATTCCGTGGGGCAGGTTCCAGAGTTGCCGATCCTCGCAGGCGGAGATTCCGAGGGAGTTGAGCACAATCCTCTCCGCCCACTTGGTGTAAGCAAGGATCCGGTCGTAGCCGTGCAAGCAGGCCTGGAGCACGGTCGACAGCTTGTTGCGGGGTCCGGTCGAATCGATTGGGAAGTAGCCCCAGCGCTTGAACGGCGCGCGTTTCAGGAACTTCTGCACGGCCGGGTCATCCGAGCAGGTTTCTGGCCGCGCCATCCACAGACACCGTCCCGGGTCCTGCACGGTCATGAAGATTCCCTTGCGGCTGCCGGCAAAGTCGTACCAAACTTCCGGGAGGTCATGAATGATCCAGTCGTCGCTGTACGCCCAGGCGTACTGGTGCCAAGGGAACTTTGAGGAACTGCTTCCGCCATACCCGATCGTGCAAACGTCAAAGACATCCGCCATGTGCTCGTGGACGCGGCTGGCGATATCGCGGGTGATGCGTGCCAAGCCCGAAGGCGCCGACACGGCATCCGACCAGATGAGTAAGGGGATTTTGTCAGTCACCGAATTGTAGAACCTCTTGGGAAAGACTCTTGTTCAGCTCGCAACTTGTCTGCTGTAAAGGTCACATCCACATGAACCTCATGACAGTCCACAGAAAACGGAGGTGGCCCAAAGAACGCGAGGTCGTCATCGGGAGTCGCTCTCGTTCTACGCGGAAATACCCGAGCAATCGCCATCTTTTCGGGCATCGTTAGCTCACAAAGGAAGAACTGCGACCGTAGAACAATTGCATGGCCTTTTCAAATCGAGCCTGATACTGCGGAACCTGCTTAAGAAAGCGAATCTTTTCCCATGGAATGTCCGAGCGTGCCAGAAACTCGGCGCAGCGAATGGCTTCCTCGCGACTAAAATCCCCCGTGATAGAGAAGCCGGTGCCTTTGTGGCTGACGGTGTAGCGGTCTTTCGAAAAGTGGCTCTTATTCTTGCTGATCGTGATCCGTTCCGGGGTAACAAACAGTTGCGGATGCGATGTGGGTATCGCTGGCGCTAAAATCCATTTCTTGTCACGCAGTTGGATCTTGATTTTCATGGTTTCGGATCAAGTAACTTGTGAACCAGGTCCTCGCCCGGGTTCGCTTTCGCATCGTAGGCTTCCGAAAGCATGAAGCTTTCTTGCCGGTAGCGTTTCTTCTTGTCTTCCATGTAATCGAGACAATGGAGTGCGGATTCGATCGCCTGACGGGCAGCACCTGAGGTCGCACTTGAGAGTTTCCCGCGTAACTCCGCACGCAGTCTCTTCCGGGTCGCGTCTTCCCGCTCGAGGTAGGCTTGGTCCTTCGTGGCGTCCTCCACCTTGGCTTGCTCGCGGAGTCTCTTACTCCACATATCGTATTCGTGCGCGTGCATGATTTCGTGAACGACATAGCCCTGATCCTTGAAACTTTGCGAGAACGGGTCATTCCGGCAGAAACAAAGAATTCTTCCGGTATCGATGTGCACCAGCACACAGACCCGCTCTTTCTCTGCTATCTGGGCAGGTTGCGGACGGCACGAGGGAGGAACCCAAAGTTTGCTCATAGCGTGATGGTGTTTTGGCACCACTCTTCGTTCAGTGGCGGCTGCTTTTCGTGGCTGCTCGCGTACTTGGCCGTCTGACGATTCACCAAGACGTCGTGCGAGTGTCGCGTGAAGTAGGCCATCGCGAGCGCCCTCAGGCAGTCGTCGTGCTGCCCGCTTTCGTGATCAAGCTTACTCTTGCCGGAAGCGCTCAACTTACGCACCCAGGTTGATAACTCTCGTATCGCCATCGGGGAATTTACTTTCAACCAACCGCCCATGATGGCGTCCTCGAACCGATTGAGCAGCATCGGAACGCTCCATACGTTTGAGAACCAGCCATGCTTTGAAGCTTTGTGCGGATCGACTTTCTTGTCATCGTAGCGGATGAACAAATGGTGATAGTAAAAGCCCATCAGTTTCAGCTGGAACTGGCAATCGTCTCCGTAGCGCTCGCGTTGCTCGATGCAGAACTTGACTCCGCGCGGGTCCTTCGTGCCGGCGCGCCCTTCGGTGTACTGACCGTACCAAGCCGCGAGACAGGCGGCGATTGACACCATCTGCGGAGGATTGACGTAGATGGATGAAAATTCTGCGACCTGAGCGTCCCGCTGCAGGCCGCCCTTATTCTTGACGATTTGGCAGCAGGAGCGGTCTTCGTCTGGATTCCCTAGACCGTCGGCGGTATCAATCCCGCAGGAGTAGTCTTCCCGCTCCTCGGGATGTTCGAAGACTAAGAGCTTGTTGTAGCACTGGGTATCGTCTTCGTCGTCGAACTCTTTCAAGGGGACCAGTTCCCAGTAATTCATCTGGCCGCCTTTCGACTTCCAAGAAACCGTGATGCGAGGCTCGTTGTAGTCGATCGAATCCGAATCCGGCTTGTGCGGTTCGTTGTCCTGCCCGATCAGCACGGATTGCCCGGTCACGGCGTATGCTTGATAGTCTTTCTGCTTGCGAGTGCCCACCGCTTCGATCACGCCGTCCGAGAAGACTAAGTCGTTTTTCGACTGAAGAGCCTCGTCGTCGGAGACTGGCATTTGACTGAGCCAAACTTTCACGGTGTGACTGGCGAGCGCTTCGCGGTAGTTTGTCTCCCAGAACCAAGCCTGTTCCCGCGGCATTTCCCAGCGGGGGCCCATGATACGCGCTAGGTAGTCGGTCGAGCGGATGTAGAGCTCGGCCTTGCGTTTCATGCGCCAGGTTTCTTCCATCGGCTGCCAAGCTTCTGGAATCGGGTTCTTGCGAATCCAGTCTGGTTGCGGGTAGAGATCGTCGGCACAGGGCCAGGTAATGAACATGGGCATGAACCGGCCGCCCTTGCCCCAATTTGCTTTGTAATAGCGCCACTTGTCGGCCTGCCAAGAGGTGGAATCTCCGCCCGTGCCCTCCATCACGAAGAACAGCTTGCGCGTCGAGTGCGCAGCGCGGAATAGGCCTTCCTCGAGGACCTTCTTCGGTTTCGGAATGTCCGCAATTTCTGAGATGTGGATACAGGTCGGTGTCCACCCCTGGGCAATGCCCATGGCCTGCGATCCGGACTGCATGGAGAGAATCGAACCGTTCGCCCACTGCGGGGCAGTCGCTCTGCTAACTGTCTGGTTAGGGACCAGCCAAAACGGTTGCCGCTCCCAGCAAACTTCCATGATGCGCGCGAGCAACTCCGATTGCTGTGCCTTCACCGAGGCCATGACCGCCTGCGTGTGGGGAATGAAAAACAAGCGATGCAGGAAATTGAGTGCGACCTGGGTCGAGGCTCCCACCTGCCGACTCTTCATCACAAACAGTTCGATGGCAACCTGTTGTTCGTCGAAGGGTTCGAGGATGCGGTCGAAAATCTGCTGCGACTTCCGCGGGGAGAATCGAAAGATATCGTTCGAGTCGTTTGAAATCCATCCGTAACGAGTCTTCCAATACCCAGCGTCACAAAAACAGACAAATTGCTCGTTCTCGATCCAGTGTTTGATCTCGTTCTTGCGGCGTTCGGTGATTCGAAGGCCGGACTTGAAGTCGATGTAGCGGTTCACCTGATTGCGCTGGATTTCCACGATGCTGTCTATGTACGAGTTGAACTCCATGACCTCGGCCACCGAGTGGTGAGTCGGACGCCAGCCTTCGCGGACTTCGAAGTCGTCTAGCACGCCGGAGATGATGCGCGGTGAATACATTCAGTCATTTGCCTGCGGGCCAAATGGCAAGCTTTGTGGATTCACTAACCATCGGTTGTATTTCATGCCAGGGCCTGATTTGAATTGTTGCGTCGGGGGAAGTTTTCGGTCGGCTGATGGAACCTTCCAGAACTGCAGACATCTCGTTTGGCAATGCCGACCTACCCGCACTAACCAAGATTTCTCTCGCATACATCGTGCTGGCGATTCGACCCAGACGGTATGGAACCAAACGACACGCTTTCGTGCGATCCAAGCCGCCCCTCCAAATAAGCATCGGAGTCGATCATTGGACATACTTCGGAATTCACCGACGTAGGGTGGATCTAGGACCACGCAATCAAAGCTATCCCGTGCGAATGGTGGCAACCATGCGTCCCCAACAACATGCGGCTGCGTGTTTGGATCTAAGTCCAAGCGAACACCGAAGTCTGCTCGCCCACCGAACAGATGGAGAATACTCATACCTTCACATTCGTCAACAATGACTTGGCGCACTGCTTTTGGAAAGGCCCAACCGTCACGAAGACGACGCGGGTTACTCCCACACCACAAAACTTTCGGCATATCGAAAACTCGTTTCACTTATGCCTAGTCCTTGGCCTTAAGCGCCTTCTGGCGGGCTTCCTGCCACGCCGGCAGCCTATCTGAGATCATGGGGAACACTTCATTCACATCGGGCGACGTCATCCCATCCTCGTTCACCGCCTCAGGCGGTTTCTCCGGCGCGCCGAAGTTCAAGTGGACGTTCCCGATACCTGCCCTGCCGCCCGGGAGACTGGGCAGAAATCCGACTGCCTGATGCACCATCTGGCGGTCCTTGGCTCCATCCCGAAACTGGCTGAACCAGATGGTCTTTTCGAGTACTTTGGGATGGTTCTTCATAGCGATCAGCCCGCTTTTCTGCGCCTGACAACTGCGAAACGCCATAATTACCGATCCGATCAGTTCGTTCGGATTGACGCCGGCCACCAAGATGTAGGCCTCAAGTGGAATCCCGCATTTGTCGCGATCGAACTCCGGAGTCGCGTCATAGACCTTCAAAACCTTCTGAACGCAGTCTTCCGGGGAGAAGCGCATGACCGTGATGATCTTCTTGCGGTTGCCGACGTAGGACAAGATTTCCTCGACCGCCGGCGCCGACTCAATCTCTCTGACGGTGACGCGGCTATTTTTTAGGAACCGCTTGAGCGCTCCCTGCTTCCTGGTCAAGCCTTTGTTGAAATCTTGACTTAGGGAGTGCGGCTTCGGTTTCTGCGACCCATTTGTCGCTGGGGCGATCACTGAACTGCTCGCGTTTTTCGTCGGAGGTTCGGTTGATTTCGGTCGCACGTTTTGGTCTCCCCTCGGGCGGGTATTCCCGACTCAGACGCTCGGATTCTACTCTGGCCAGGGTTTGCAAGGCATCTGCGATCAGTTCTAACGAGCGGACGCCGCGCTCGGTCAGACCACCAGCTTGGAAGACTTGTCCGAAATCGGACAACCCGCGGTCATGCTCGCTCATGCGCCACCCTTGATTTTCCTGGGAGAGTAGTGAACGTTCTTGATGACCGTCTTTTTGCCTTCCGTGATCTGGACCGGAACGCTCTGCCCGGTTTCAACCCTAAAAACGTTGGGCGGCTGGGGCTCGATCAAGAGATTGGTTTCAGACGAGTGCGGCTCGGAATCGGTGAGCAGTTCGGGAACATCCTCGGAGAACTCCACGTTGTGGTTGTCTTTCACTTCCCGGCCGTAGTCGTCCAAGGTGAGCCGGATTCGGATTTCGGCCTTGACCGAGGTGTAAGCGTTATCAACTTTCAGGTGGCAACTTTTGGTAAAGCTGTCTTCAATCTTGGCCAGGATCCCCGCTCTTATCTCGTCTCCACTCAACGGCAACGGCAACGGTTTTTCGTTTTCCATGTCTTTCCCTCAACGCTCTGAATTTTTCTACCGTCCGAATCCTTGGCTCTCTCTCCCCTTGCTCAATATAGATCACCGCCCGCCTGGTAATCCCGAGCGCCAGCGCCAGCTGCCTCTGCGTAAACCTCCGCCCCCGAAACTTCCGAAACTCCTGCGCCCAGTTCACCGATTCCCGCATGGCTTCTTGGCCCGCCCATCTGCCTCGTACCCCAGCGAATCTGCCAACTTTATCCCCCGCTGCACCAGCTCCATCAAAGCCTCATCGGTCATTCCCCGCAATGGCTTCCCCCGCTGCCTCATAATCTCCGCTATCACCAACTCACGCTCGGCGGCGGTCATGGCCACCTTTTCGCTTCACACTCACTGCAGTCGCAATCTGCCATGTGCGGCACATCTACGAACGGTCTTTCGCAGACTCCTTGCTTTTTCGTATCCGGTTGTATGCCTCCGTCCACTCCGCCGGACTCGGATTGTGCCTCGCCTGATGATCTGAGAATTGCTCCAGTGCCGGCTTTCCCGGCAGGTCTTCGAATTTCGCCCCGCAATAACCGCACACCCGCTTTTCTTTCGGAACCTTGTATTCCTCTGGCTTCCTTATCGACCGCTCGTAAATCTCTCGTTCCTCCTTCGTCAACGGTCCCAACTTCGCCATGATCCTGTCCGACGCCGCCTTCTGCTCTTCTTTTGTCATCGCCATCTCCGCCTCCTGTCCCAAGTTTCTCCTCGATCGCCACCAGTACCCATTCCTTCAAACTTATCCCCGCCCTTACCGCTTCAATCTTAGCTGCCCGAATCTTCCCAGAATCTACCCCCTTCAAGAGAAGGTTTACTGAGGTTACTTCGGTTTTCATGGTTCCCTTGTATCTAGGGTTTCCCAGGTTTGTCAAGTTATTTCGGTTGCCTAAAATTTTGGTTTCCAAGGTTTCCTTGTTTTATTTTCCGCAAACACACAAATAAGGGCAAAAGCCGTCAACGCCGTCACGCGGGGGCGGGGGTGCGGACAACCTTTTTAGCCCGACAAATGGCCGACAATACCAGGGTGACTAATTACGGGATTAGACACTCATACCTATGGAATGAGCGGGTTACGCGGTAATATACGGCCACTGGAGCCGTTTCGAGCGAATTACCGCGTGCACGGGCGCTAATGACCTGTAAATCGCCCGCCAATCGCGCACCAATTAGACGCCGAAGGAAGAGACCACGATAAAGGTACAAAGAATCAATGAGTTAGAAAATGGACGCCTTCCATGGTTTAAACCCTAAAACGGGCACATGCTGTCTGTGGGGTAGAATGCAGCGCCGCATGGCGTAATTACGGGCAGACGGCCGAGGTGGGAGTGGGTTTTGAGGCGTTTCTAGCGACAGGACGTGGTTCGGGTCGAGTTTGATGCTAATTGCGTACTGTAGAGCGCCTAAGGCGGGTTTACGGAGCATTCTAGAGAATGCCTAGAGTGTGGTTGGGAGCCTCAAGACCCTGCCGCCCAGGGTAGAAACGGGAACTTGCGCGAATTCGCTTGACAATAATTGACGGGAGTGAGAGAGTGCGGAGTGTAAGGCGGGTTTACCCGCAAACCCTAGAAATAGGAGCCTAACCTTGGAAAGCTCAAAACCCTTGGAATACTGGGAAGTAACGTATGCGGTCGGCATTCTAAGCCGCGCGTGGAATCATTTGTGGCTAGATAGCGAAGATAACCGCGAGCTCGGGCTGGAATTGATTGTGCTGGGCGAGGCTATGTACGCGGTAAAGGGGGGAATGTGAGCACATTCTCTCTAACGTCAGACCCAACACCTGCCGCCCAAGGTCCGAATCAGGACTCTTTCGCGTTCCCAGAGCCGCTAATGATGTTTGCGCAACCGCGGCTTACGACCTTGGCGCAAGTCGAGACCGTTCTCGGTCAGCATTTGATCCGCATGGAAGTACTACGGATTCAGATTGAAACCATTCGGCATACGGTTGACCGGGAACGCTGGCAGGAGCGCTTAGCGGCGCTAGCGGTATTCGCGCTGATAGGTGCCGTCATTGGGTGTGTAACGCTGTTTTCGGCAGTAGGAAAGTAAGTTCCGTGGGGCACCCCGAGAGTTGTCCGAAATCGGACAAGTGGGTAGCGGCGCCGCACGGAGAGTACCTCCGAAACCCTTGTTTGACAGGAGAATACAAAAATGGCAGTCGAAGCAAAACGCGGTTGCGGTTATCGAAAGGTTGGCGGGCTGTACTTGGTAAGCGGTGGCGCAGGCGTACCCTGCGATCGTCTTCCCATTCCTTTGACCAGTTGCCCAGTGTGTTCTCACGGTTTTAAGCAATCACGCGGCTGGACTTGGACCGACGTGTTCGGGCTGGTTGGCGGCGTTCACGAAGGCTGCCACGATGAGCACCTCCCTTGTGCACTGTGCACGGATCCAAAATCCATCGGGAAGGCCGGCTTGCTTTGGATTGGAGAGAAGTTCTACAAAACGCCTGCCGACTTCCAAAAGGAAGGCGTGGCGATGGGATTCAGCCGGCGCATTAAGGCTCTTCCTCGCGGATTCAAGGTTGGCGAGACTTGGGTCTTGCTGGCTCATTCCAAGACTATCCAAACTCTTGAGCCCAAGGTTCTAGAGGGAGATCAGGCGCTTCTCGGTCAGCAATTCGAGACGGTGTTTCACCCTGGGATTTTTACTCTCTGGCGCCCCTCGCGTGTCGAAAAGTTGCTGCCCGAATCCAAGCGCGATAGCGACGAAGTCAAAGAACTCTTGGAACGAGGGATTACACCAGTCTTCGTCCCAGATGGCGACAAGGACCACCAGGGCACCGTGTATGACTCCGAGGAAGAGACTGATCCGGAAGAGGTGCTCGCTTAGTCTCGCTCAGGTGCACGGTTTCCCCCACCGTGCACGTAATGGGAGGCTACATGAAACTCAGACTCGCAATCGCTGTACTTATCCTGGGAGCGCTCGCCTTGGCCGAGGAAGCCAAGGTCCGAAGCTTCTACAAGATTAGCCACATCAGCCAGAGCGTGGTAGGGATCAGCTGCCCGGGCAACGGCGGGGATCCGACCGTGGTGACCAACGTGAGCGGGACGCTGCTGGTATCGTGCGGGACAAGGTGAACTTGTGAAGTGGAATCTTTTCCCGGTTTTCCTTGTCGCAATCTTGGCCAGCGCCGCTCTTTGGGGGTGCGCGCTGGGGATTCTCTACTTTGGCCGTTGGGCCCTGGCTGGCATACCGCTATGGCTGTCTGGCGGAGCGCTAGCCGTGGCGTTAGCTTGTCTCTTAGTAGCGCTGGCCCTCGATTACCGCTACAGTCGGGCCAAGATCATGCGCCAGCGCTTGACGCGGGAAAGGTTGCCACTGTGAACTTTTGCCATATTTGTCACGCCGATCGACTGAACAAGCACGCACACCGCTGCTGCATCCACGCCAAAACGCTTGTCTACACCGCACGCGAAGGGTGGACGTACTGGAAGTGTCCCGAGGGGTGCTGGTTCGATGTCTACGCCCCGACAGAGAAACGGCCGGCGGAGTCGTTGAAGCCTGCGCAGAGGCTACGAGTGTGAGCGCCGAAGACACACTTAAACGAGTGGCGATTGGCTTAGCGGCCGAGGCACGCCGTACTGTGCCCGTGGCCTTTATCACACGCGACAAGCACGTGTTTAAGGCTGGCGGAGCCCGCATCTGTACTACGACTAGCCGTACTATGGCGCGCCGAATCTGTAATGCTCTGAATCAGTACGTCCCCGGGGAGAGAGGCTATTAGATAATTCTGCTAGTTGAAAGGCAACGAAATGACACCAGTCATCGAAGAACGTTGGAAGAAATTTGAAAGCTTGTCACTCAAACAAGGCGCGCACTCCCCAAACTCAACTTTCTGCGTAATGGAAGCAGTCGCCTACGTCGCCGGCGAATCTTGGAGTGATCATCCAGAATGCGCGTGCCCAGTAATCGGCGCCTTCCTACGCTCGTGGAATGATTCGCTACGAAGCGATGCCGAGCGAGATCGCTTACTCAAATCTCTAGTCCCTCGACTTGTAGGTACCCGAAATTTAGCCTTAGAAGAACGCCGATCATTGATGGCCGCTGATTGGCTCGTGCGCGTGCATACGCCTGCTTGGTTGCGGCTTGCCGGATTGACATCGCAGGCTAAGTCTCTAGAGCAATTGCCAGAGATTATTTCAATGGCACAAATTCCCTCCATTCGCGGCCCAGTAGAAGCGGTGAGGAAAGATGCAGCTGCCGCTCGGGCTGCCGCTGGGGATGCCGCTGGGGCTGCCGCTTGGGATGCCGCTGGGGATGCCGCTGGGGATGCCGCTGGGGCTGCGATACAACCGACCGTTGATCAACTTCAGCAATCCGCCCTCGCCTTGATTGAACGGATGATAGACGCAAAATAGAGGTTATTGAAAACAAAGGGAGAAAAGTTGTCCGAAATCGGACAACAGGACCAATGCCTATCGAACTCCGCAAAGCGTATGTCTGCGCGAAGTGCGACCACGCTTGGATGCCCAACTACCAAGACTGGACCGAACTCCCGGCCAAGTGCCCAAAATGCAAAAGCCCGGCTTGGAATGGTGCCAAGAGAGACAAAGCGAAAGAACGCGAGATACAGGAACGGAGAGATGTAATCTCCGAGGAGTGGTGAATTTTCGTTTGCAGATTTGTTCACTCACAAAAGAGGGAGAGAATCATGTTATTCCTGCTGTGTGCAGTAGTTGTACCGATTGCGCTCTTTCTCGGCCTGGTTGTTTGGGAGCGGGATCAGCGCATCCGAGAAGAACGTTTAGTGCAGGCGATTCGGAAAGAACTGGAAGAGGTTCGGGATTGGAAACCGCCGCAGGTGCGGTAGTATTTCCCAAGTGAATGAATATCCAGATGATACCGTTGTTCGAGCGCTTTACCGAATTTTCGTGCTGCTTGAGGAGATTCGTGATTCAATAGCGCCGACGATGCCAACCCATTACGAACAAACGGTGGAAGCACTGCTTCGGCAAATCCTCGAGCAAGCAAAAATGACCAACGCTAGGCTTGCCGTATTGGTTGGCTTTGACGTTACCCTGGAACAAGAAGTCAGGGAAATTGAATTCGCTGTTGAAAAGTTAGTTCCCGAACCGGCCGCCGTTTCCGCTACGCTCGAGTTAATCCCTAACCGCTAAAGGAGATTCGCCCCCATGCCCGTTACGATTCATGTCACGTCTACCGGTTTCTCGTCGAACTTCCAGGAATGGACGGGCGCGAGCGGTACCGGTGCAAACGTCAAACCGATTGGCCCCGTAAACTTTGCCAGTTCAAATCCAGCGGTTGCCACCGTGGATCCTGCCACCGGCGCTGGCGGAGGAGTGGCGGTTGGCACTGCAACGATTACCGCAACCGATGCTGGCAACGGCTTAAGCGCGTCTGATACCGTGATTGTCATTGCCGATCCGGCTGTTTCTGCGACCCTGGCCTTGATCGCCAATCCATAAATCAATTGCGCTTCCCCGCAGGGCGCACATGGGGGCCTCGTTCTCTCCCTTACGAGGTCCCTTCTTTTTGCTGGAGCGGAGCCACCTTGCCCATATCCGCACCCCAGCCGAATTTGAACCCTAACGAGCCGACAATACGGTCGATCGTGATTCCCATCACTACTGCCGTGATGTAGGTGATTGGGATCTCGCGCCCGATAAGCTCTCCCAACAGGCGAGGGGAGAGCTCCCAAAAGATCAGCGCACCCGAGTTGCACAACATGCGAATGCGCAAGGTAGGCCAGTTGTAATCCCACCAGGCACGAAAAGTGACAACCGAATTCGATTTCGCTGCAATCGAGCCGATGGCGCAGAGAAGAATGTGGATCCCAACCCCGTTAAAATAAAGGAACCACACCAGCAATCGAAAAAGGGCCTCTTTGGAATCCACGAGCCACACTCTAAAATATGGCTTGGGCAGGAAGCTAGATTACTGATGAGCCATACCGGGAGAATGAACAAAGAACGATGCTGACCACGAAGGAAGCAACTGACCTCCAAAACCTCTTGCAGCTAATGGTTTACTACATTGATCTGTTTGACTTGGGAGACCTGGGCGCGAACACCAGCGAAAAACGGAAAGCCTTAGCGATGGCGGCGATCCGGCAACTGTCGGCCAAAATCGTTTCCCTGACTCCGCCCCTAATCCAGCCCTTCCCGGGAGAAGAAGAGGTCGACCGAGGAATGAATGGCTAGGCTTTATGGCCGAAAAGGGCGAGGACCTTGTCCTTCAAAAAATCTAAAAGGTTGTACTTCAGGAAGTATTCGGCAGTAGTGGTCGCCGCGGCGCCGATCAGCAGGTACTTCAAATCATTCAGGAACGTATGCATGGTTTCATTTCTCCGTGGGTGCGATTCTCTCGAGCACGATGCGGAATTTTTCTTCGTCCTGAATTTTCTTGGCGACTTTGCGGTCGCGGATCATGATCGTACTATGCCCTTGCTTGTGAAAAAACATGGCCTCAAGCGGCCCCATTTGAAACGATGGGCGGAAAATCAGTTCCACGAACTCCCCGGAATAATGCTTCCCAACCAGCTCGAACTCCCCGAGTATGATCCCCAACTCTTTACCGTTTGGCATGACTAACCGTAAAGAGTTTACTCCCAGCTAGAATGGACTTTCTTCTTTTGCGATAAATTCCGGTTTTTGGAACAAGGTGCTCTCCGCCGGCAGATCTGGGAGTTTCGCTCTGCGTTGCATTTCATAGAGATCCGCAGCATTGACCGGCAGATCGACGGGAAAATGGTCGATCGTCAATTCCTCGTCTCGCAGCTGCCAGCGATTCCCGACTTTCTTCCAGCTCTCAACCAGGATTCGGATGCCGGCTAGTTTGCACAGATACGCTTCCCCCGAGACTAGGATTTTTTCGCGGCGCGTCGAGTGATTCGAATGGCTGGTGACTTGAAGCAGAACGATGTCGGGAGGTGTAGTGCGAATTCCGAGGAGATCAAAACAGTTCCAGAGGTCGACGGAGATCTCGATCATGGGCATGTGGCCACAGGCGCGACACTTGGGCTTACCCCTCGCGGGAAACCGTTTCCGGTGCTCAACCGAAGCCACCAGATACCCTTGATCGCGCCAATGGTCCATCGATCTACGCTGGAGGTCGCTCATCGTCGAGGAAACCCTTTCCGCAGGTTCTCCGCTTCCAGCAACGCACCGGCCGATCCGCTTCCCGATTACCGTGTTTGGCTGCGATCATGACCGCGCCGCAGGCAGAACACTTCCAGGCTTTGACTGTTACAACCAGCAGTTGCGCTTTCTCCGCTTCTTTCCGCACAGGCTCAAACGCTACGATGGTCAGCCAAAAGTTGTCAAGGCTTTACTTCTTTGGTGATCTAGCATACCGATGGGCTACGTGCTAGAGTCGCCGCATCGACTGCGAGGCAGGAGAAGGCGTCAACTGGCTGGCGCCTTTTTCCTTGTGCGCTACTTTCTCTCAATCGCCTGCTCCGAGTGACACTCGCGGCAGAGGTAGATCAGATTTCGGGTGCCATCTGGCAATTCGATTCGGTCGTCCCTTTTGGCGCTCCCAGCTCCGCGCCCTCGACGGTGATGCGCGTCTCCGCTGTAGAGCAAGATACGCCCACAATGCTCACAGCGAAAGTTCGCCTTCTCCGCTAACCGCCGGCGAACCTTCTCCCAGCCTGCCTTGGTCGCTACCCAACGGTCTCCAATCCAGTGCCCGAAGCATCCTTCCCATTTCCCGCGTTCTCGGATCATCTGACCGTCTCGTAAAGTCGACGCTAGCCCTGTTTTCGTGCCCCTGGCTGCATAGCTGCGTACTCGTCCTGGTATCGGAGCACATAATCGGCCAGGATGCCTTCTAGGGAGGTCTCAGGGGGTGCCTCCGGGTCATCGTTCAAAATGCACCAAATGTCTAAAGCTGCTTGGAGGATTTTACTCTGGCTGGATGTCATGCGGAACTTGTGACAAATCTTCTGCTCGATATGCGCCTCCGGCGCCTCCCGGATCACAGTTGCCGTAAATTCCCGCGGCGTTTGGCTCTTGGCCGCTTTCAGGATCTTGCCGTTTCGGTGCTTCTTTGGGACCCCCGCCAGGATGCCGGCGTTCCCGGGAGGGATTTGCTTAAGGTCCTCATCGGAAATGTCTTTCAGCTCTTCCCGGTTCCCAATCGCCGCATAGGCGGTACTGCGCGCGGTCGGGCACGCCGATTTTAACCAAGCGTGGAAAGAATGGTATTTGCCTTCCCGCCAGAGTTCGTTGTCCCGCATGGTAGTGCAGAGGTCGGCCAACTCGAGCCAGGTGCCTTTGGTGATTGCCTCAATCTCCCGCGCGCGGGCGTCCAGTAAGTGAAATTGCTCTTTGCGGGAAATTTCAATTTCCGGCCACTCTGCTTGCGCTAGACTCGCTGTACTCATTTCCCCGCCTCTCTGGACTTGTCCAAAATTGGACAACTCGGATCCCGCTCCCGTTTAGCGGCTTCGTAGCACTCTCGGCGAATCTGTTCCGCCTCGGTACGACTTTCCCACTCCCACTGCGCCTCCGAGAGCGACCACACTACCCGGGAAAGTTGTCCCATACGCGCCCCGTTACGACATCCAGTTCATCCACCAATGCAGCGAGATCACTATCGCTTAAGGGCCCCTGCAGATGCTCGCGCCGTTTTTGGTGGAGTTTTGAAAGAATCAGCACATCCGCTTCCCCGTAGCCTTTTCCCTGATTCGGATACCGAGGAACAGGACGATACCGGTTCCCGTCTCGATAAACCTCAACCAGTTCTAAAATGTTTGCTGGCCGCGGAAAGAATTTCCCGTTCCGCATCCACTGTTCCATCGCGTACGCACATTCCTCAACCGAACAGTTTGCGAGGATGCTGTCCCACAGGAGAATCAATTCTTCGGTCAGCTCTTTCGAAAATAAGAGTGCCGCTTTCCCCAGCAGCGCCCTCTTTTTCTCGCATTCGATCGAGGACGTCTCCGTTCTTGCGGGCAAGGGCAGCGTCTTTTGATTCCCCATTAACCTTTCCATTCGTCCACTCCGTTTCGTCATCCAGATAGCGTGATTGGTGAAAAAAAGTTGCTGGATACGGTACGTAGGGGAAATGCTGGCCAGCAGGAGAACAAGCAAAGGCGGTAGTCGCTTTCAGCAAGCCCGCAGTCGCTTCTTCGTAGGTGAGCTTTTGTCCGCACTCGCCATTTTGCAATCTGCGGATTGCCCGCTCGATCTCAAGCAAGGCCTTGCGGCGGCCAATTTTGCGAGGATATGCACTATAAATGCTCATTCCGTCAATCATTGACGTACCTGTAGACACACCGCAGTCCCTTTCGACTTAGGAGAGGCATGCTTAGTTCTGTTCGGTGCGCTCTTAAGAAGTAGGTACGGTTAGCGAGAGGCCTGTCGAAACGACCGGGACGTCTGCGGATTGCTGGATCAAGTACCAGCCCGTTGCCCGGATTTTCCCAGCCTTGCTTCTCATCTTGGAGCCTTTTCCAAGTAGCGTATTGCAGCGGCCCTTTTTTCCCGGCATGGGTACCGCGATCATCCGTCTGATTGCTCAGAGAACAGAATTGAGCGATTAGTTCCAATCGATCAAGGTTGGAATTAGTCCCAAACATCTTGTATTCATTGGATGTTTGTGTCAACATATTTATCGGCCTAATACCAGCACCATCGCGTATGGGCGTGAGTGTCAATAAATCCAATCGATCACGCAGCGGCGGCCTTCGGGTCGCCCGTTGCGTTTCTGGGAAGTTAAATGGGCTAAAAAGCAGGCGGGGCAACGGTTTTGGCGGAACACTCATTGCACACCCTGGGCGGGAAGGGATTGTCCCAGCGACCAGAGTGTGCTTATAATTTGAACAGCACACCTCTATGAACCCTGGGGGGCGCCGCGCTTGTAACGCGGCGTCTCTTTCTTTTCGGGAAGAATCCTAATCCCGGACACGGCTGCTGCGCAAGGTCACAATTTGACCCAATCAAATGTTGATTCAGGAATGTTTTTTCACAGGAAATCCAAAGTTCCAGCCCATGTCACTCCCGTTCCTTAGCAGCGATAGCTAATTGCCGCAACCATGCCTTAACGTCACTCACATCCCGGACGCGCTGTTGCCGATCATTATCATTGAGAAATGTTGCTCCCGAAATGCAATCCGCCAGTCCCATCAACACTTCATGAGCATTCACAACCTCACGTCCAGCACGTATGGAGCGTAGAAGGTCGGAAGGTTTCGTCATCTCACTCCCCTTCCTTAGCTGCCAAGGCCTCTCTTGCTATTTGTCGGAAATAATGCCGCGCTCCGTTCGAGCCCCATTCGACTTCATATGAGCTAGGATTCCCCTCTCGGTCTGTTACGTCGGGCAGTTTCCAATCTGCAATTTTCTCCAGCGCTTCCTGCAGTCTCTGGATGGTCGAGTCGCGCTCGGCAAGCATCTTCTTGGCATCTCGCTCTAATTCCTGATAATTGGATTTTTGGTGCTCAATCTCCCCTCTCAAGTTGCAAGAAGGGCACCCACACTCAGCGTGTGGACCAGTCAACTCATGGTCTCGATCCATCTTGAATACTGCTGCGCATTCGTCTCGGTTATTCGTTAACGATGCAATCTCCCGTTGCTGCTCGGCTACCTGCTTCTGCAATTCCAACACACGGTTCGCTAGCCATTCTTCATCCACGGCTACCTGCTTCTCTAGGTCGAGATTGGAGTTCATTTCTTATCCTCACTCGGCGGCTTGGGACGTATAAAATGAGTAACCTTTCGCCCCGTCGTTTCAATCGGGATACAGTCTTTAGCTTGCACCCAGACCGCTCCCTCGTTCAACACAAGCCGATAAGCGGACTCCCACATCCCTGAGTGTTCCATCTGATTGTTGGCAGCGCTATATTCTGGCCACTGGAGCCACACGATAACTCTCCCAAACTCGGTCCGGTACTCGCTGATTGGTTGCCAATTCACTGTTTGCTTCTCTAGGTCGGGATTGAAGTTCATGGTTTGTCCCTTAGTTGCGGCGTAGGTTTCGGCAAACTGTGCTGCCCAATACGGTAAGGGCATGGCTCCACCGGAATCTTTCCAGAATTGCTCCGCACTCTGTATGGGTGCAGGGGATGGGGACAAGGCTGATAGTTTGGCGTACAATTCGTCCCGCTTCTGAAGCGCTTCTATCGGTTCGCTTCCTACTTCTGCAATCTGCTTTTCAAGTTCTGCAATTTGCGAAACGAGGGCTATTCGTAGCTCTGGCGCGGTCGCTGGCGGGGGAGTGTGCCAAGGGTCGGAGCACAGGTCGCACTTATGATGCTTGTGGCTATCAGTACGGAGGCTTAGGCGTAAGCAGTTTTGATGCGCTCTGTTGTCGGAACCACAGGTCGGACATCCGAGATGTGTTGGACATCTCTCAGGCTTGGTCATTTCGTCTCCTCTGTCTCGCTTTAAACGCACCCCGGAGGCAGCGGCAGGTGCTGCTCTAACGGCGGCAGGGCTGGATTAGGGCACAGGCGGTCAGCATGGGTGCGATGATGACAGCCTAGGGTGGATAGCAACAGCAGTAACAGCGCCAATTTTAGAGCCATCCAGCCTACTCCTGCTCGTCGTCGTTGCTGTCGTCATACTCATAGTCTTCCGGCTCCTCGGTTACACCTACCAACTGCCGCTCCTGGGCCAACTCAATCACTTTCACCGCGCGCGGCGACATGGCGTCGATAGCTTTCCGGCAGGCCTCCTCCGAGCAAGGATTTAGGGCGTAGATCGAACCCGGCCCTAGAAACCGGGTCCGACCAGCGACCGCTTCACGTGCCACTCGGCTGTTTGTAGGAACTAGTTCGTCGTTGAGCCACTGCGGACGATCCGTTACGATTTCCCGCTCGGGCAGGGCAGGCACTTCGACGCGGAACAGCGCTCCGCTGCCGAAATACTCCGTCGTGACGTACCCGGCCTCACGCTGATGGCCAAACAATTCAATCACCGCCCAACCTTCAAACTTCGCTTGTGGAGATTCCATTTGTTAGAGCCTTTCGTAACTTGGGAGGAGGAAATGGAATGCACTAGGCTGATCCGGTCTAGATATACCCAGGGGCGCCCTGGAGAACCTGCCGAGCGCCCCGTCCATTTGCCCCCTCAACTCCGAGTCTGTGCCGTTTCGACCAGAATCGCTTCGTCGGGATCATCCTCGAGCAAAGGTATGCATACCCGAAGAGCGGTGATCTGCTCGCGCAAGATGTCGAGTTCAATTTCCTTTCGGCGGATCACTTCGTTGATATCTCTCATTGACGGGAACTCCCCTAGATCGAATGGTTCGGGCAGAAGTCGATCTGAACTCCCCGGCTCTGGGCATGGTCGTTGCACATCGCCTGGTCGCAGGTCCGGCCGTTCGCCAGGCGAAAGTCGCACAATTTTGTCGATAACTTTCCGCACCAGCGACAGCGTTTTGGACCTCGGCTGCAGCTGATAACCATCGTCTGTCCATTCTTGTTCCGCTTGACCTCGCATGTCATGCATTTATTCCCCTTATTGAAGCTCCTGGCGTTTCCGCATGCCGATAACCGTGTCCAACTAAATATGCAATTGCAGAAGCGAGTCGTTCAGGCTTATCTCTAAATCCACCTAGGCCAGTATTGCAACCGAGGCACAGAAGCCCCCTCACCCTAGGCCTCCCATCAATCTCATCGTGATCAGTAAACGGCTCAGCCATAGGTTCTAAACAAATAGCGCACAAGCCTGCTTGACGGGACAACATTTCGCGGTGCTCCTGCGCGGAAATACCATAACGCTTTCGCAGGTTCCATTCTCTAAGATACTTCCGCTGATACTCTCGCCCTTCAGGTGATTGCCTTCGTCGCTTACTATTCTCCCTCGCGCGCTGTTTCACCTCTGGCCGCTGAGCGTATTCTTGACGACTAGCCTTTGCGCGCAGGTAATAGTCATGCGACCGCTGTCGCTCATGCTCCTTAGTCTCAGGGCGCTCCCGCAACTCTTTTTCACGTTTTTTCACTTCAGGTCGCTGCCGATATTGCCGCTTATAGTTCTTGTACTTTTGGCCGCTGTGGTATTTACGGTAGTACTCTGGAGTGTTCTTTGACAATTACATCACTCTCTCTGCACTGGCGAGCATCGCGGCAATCTTCTTCGTATCTGGATGTTGATATCTGAGTGCCGTTTTAGCGTCCGAGTGCCCTAGGATTTCCATTACAGCCTTGAGGCTAATCACAGCGCTAAGGTCTGTGCCCATCCCATGTCGAGCACAATAGAGAACGAGTGCACTAGGAAATCCTGCTGCCTTACGAGCCTTTTTAAAGGCCTTCTGGATAGTCATCATGTGGCCAGACGAAGAATTAGCAGCAGCGAAAACCCATCCTTCTTTGGGATATCCCTGCTCAGCATGTCGCCGTCCTAGAATTTCAAGAGAGCAACCGAGTAGGGGTATAGCTCTTCTTGCTGCTCGCGTTTTCCCGTATGGATTGTGGATGTGATAAGTGTCAAAAGCCACGAATTCCCATCGAAGCGAAAATATTTCCTTCGGCCTAGCCCCAGTTCCTCGGAGGATGAGCAGCGCATCTTTCGAATTGCCAGACATTCTTTGTGCGATCTGCGCAGCCTGTTCCGTGGTCATGGCCACTGAGCGTGGCCACTCTTTGCGCAGTCTGATCTTGGGTGCCTGCTTTACGAGCTCGAGTTCTTGGGCGTGCGTGAACATCCGCCGCAAAGTCCGCAGAGCCGTATTAGCGTTAGCCGCACCGCCAGGAAACAGCAGAGTGTCGCAATCGCGGTTCTTGATTCGATCCAGCTTCTCATCCGAAAGCCTCGTAGTGGAAAGCAGGTTCCAGCCGTGGCGGTAATATTGCCGGCTCTTTTTTTCGAGCGATTGAGAGTGATCCACCCAATCGATAAACTGCACGGCGAATTGTTTGAGAGTGATCATCATTCCATCCAAAAAACGCAGTCCTTAGTTGAACATCTACCCCATAAATGACCGTTTACGCTCGCGACCGAGTAAACAATTTTGCCCGTTTTGCAAACAGGACAATCAATCACCCCGCTACCAGCATTCCTCATTTTGAAGCCGCGCTGCTTAGCATCAGCATGGGCAAGAGTCATGGCAAGGCAGAGCATATTTCTCCCCTTCCCGTAACTGGTCATAATTCACACCAGCGTCGCAACAGTCATGCTGAATACCGTTGAAATGACGGCAATCATGCAAGGCGCGATCAATTAGTTGCTCCCGGAGATTCACAGTCCAATTCCCTTTGGTAACTAGCTTGATTCCTGCTCCGCGTCTACTGTCCCGAGTGGATGCCCTTCCCCCGGCCTGCTCCCAGCCATTGCGATTGGTATCCCGATCGCATGGCTGTTCTCTCTACCATCGCCTGGTTCTGCTGGCTCTCGCTCGGATTCTTCGTTGTCCTGACTGCAATGTTCATCAACGACGACGGTACGGACTGATTTGGAGCCGCTACACCTGCCCGGTGCCATCTAGGCCTTCGTGATAAGGCTTAGGAAACCAAACATTCCGCGGCTCCGGTGAGAATCAAAGGTTTCCCGGACAGGGCAGAGACCTCAGCGCGAACCCTCGTTGTCCTTCTCGTATTGCTCTTCGCGCCATTCTGATTGATACCGATATGGGTCAGATGGTCCGTCGCAATGTGGACATTTACCTTGACAGTCAAAGCAGCGTCCGTGCCCACACACTTCCCGGCCACAATCAGGGCAAAGTTCTACGCTCATAACTTTTCTCCCTTAAAACTCTGGACCGGCTACCTCGGGAACTTCCTCAGTTTCTCCGCTCTCGGTCTCGGGCTCTTCTACTTCCTCTTCCGTGCCTGGCTCTTCGCCTTCCGGCTCTACCTCGGGCGTCTCCGCCTCTTCCTCTTCTTCCCCATTCACGGCCTGAGACTTGACGCGAACCTTAACGGCCTCGCCTTCGGGAACCAGATCAATCGTAATGTTCTTGTAGCGGTAGTGCGTTCGCTTGGATTTGTGCATCAGTTCCCGAACATTCTCTTTGGCCTCTACTTCCTGTTCGGTCAAGGCCATGCGCTCTTTCTTGACTTCGTCATAGGCGAGCGCAGCATCGTTCAGCGTTCGAATTGCGCGGTCCTCAAGTCCAGGCAGCGAAGCCTGGCGCGGACCCTTCTTGGCTGGCACCGCCGTCTTGTTCTGTTTCTTCTTTGCCTTCTTTTTCACCACGGTTCCTCCTGCTTCTTCTTTTCCGTCTGAACAGGCTTGCCATCGTGATACGCCACTCCCGCAATCTCGAGAATCTCCTCCACCACGATGTACTCGTTCTCCGCCCGCCGCTGAATCGAATAGCGCAGCAAGCATACCGCCCCAACTGCCTTGGCCTTCAATTCCTCGTTCGCGGTCTTGTGGAAGCAATAAATCACAGTCTCCCGGTTCGTGGGATCGACCACTTCGTACTTCACGTAGGCAGTACCAGTCTGAGTCTTGGCATCCTGAAACGCCTTAATTTGGCACACCAGCCTGTCGGCAACTACTTCGCCCTCGACCGCTTTCGTCTCAGTCTTTGCCGCTTTCGTTTCAGCAACTGCCGGTTTCGTCTCTTTCTGCCCAGGATGGTATTTGCACGATGGCAGGTGACCGTTCACGGCCCCACAGGAGCCGCACTTCACATCTTCCTGCTTGGCCTGAGCGGGACGGCCGCGGCGCTTCACAGGAGTCACTTCCGCTCTTGATTCATCACCGGACTCGTCTGGTTCGAGATCTTGTTCAAACATGCTCGAAGCGCCAGTGACGGTCAACGTGGCATCAATTTGCGCACGTTTCTTGGCGATCTTGAGTACGGTGTTCGCTAGGTCTGCCGGCTCTTGTCGAATCATGAACTGCTCAGTCTCCTGTGGCTGCCCATGATCGTCTCTGTACGTAATCCACTTCGACCGCCGGCGATCCGGAGGCATCGCCTCGTATTCCTTCTGCGAGTACGTACGTTTCCACTTGTACTTCGTCTCGTCCGTCGACGCCTCGCCTACACCAGCCCCGAGGAACGCCTCTGTTCTCGAATCGGTCAGTCGGACGGTAATTCGATAGCGGAAGCAATCTTCGGTCGAAAGGTCCTCGACAATCGGCTCAACCGCGAGGCGGAACATGGCGAGTATCTGCTCGCTTCCCGGCTTAAGCAGGCATGGCTTTGTGCCCTTGGGCATGTTCGGGATAATCCCGTAGTCGACGTCTTTCTTCAAAACGTCGTTCATCAAGCGCTGAATCTGCTGAATGCGCGCCTTCAGCGCCTCGATGGATTGCCAACTGTCGACCACGGTCAGCTGTGTGGGTTGAGTCGTTGTCAGTGCTTGCTCTTGTGCGGCCGTCATCTGGATCTCCCGGTAATCATTGCGTCATTGTAGGGTACGCAGCCTGGCAAATTTAGTGTCCCTTTGTCGGCCCGAGCGCGCGCGTTCAATACTTTCTCGTTGGGCAGGACGTAATTCACTGGCACCGTACCTTTCGCAATCGCAGCGCACAATTTGCGAATATCTAAAACGCGACATTTCCAATTATCGCGCTTCGATATCCCGCTAACCCTCTGATACGTCTCAGCAACCGGCTCCGCCACGGCGATGGACGGAGCCGACACGATCGCCTCAATTTCCGCCGGAGGCGCCCCCTCTTCCTCAGCAAAGGCTGCTTGCGCTGCCCGCTCCCGGGCTTCCCGCTCTTCCACCGCTCGCTGTTCCGCACGCTGGCGCTCCTGGCGGATCCGCTCCTGCTCGTCGTCCCACTTACGGATCTCGAGCTTGATGGCTTTCTCGAGTTGCTCAGCTTTCTCGTCCCCTTCGTTGAACTTCGCTACGATTGCCTTATGAGCCTCCCACGCCAGCCGCTTCGGTTCAGCCCAATAATCAGCCCATCTTTTACGGAATGGCTGGACGGTTTTGACCAAGAACAGCGCGACTCGGTCATACGTCTCCTGACTGGTGATCTCAATTCCCCCCATGCCAGCTGTAATTGTGGTCAGATCCTGCCGCAGAGCGATCTCGGTCTCGTTAGCCATTCGCCTTCCTTGTCCACTGCATAAACTGCGCCCAGTCCATTTGGAAACAGCAGGACGGAAATTCCCGCACGGCGTAGGACCCGTCCGCCTTCAGCCGCAAGGCAATCCGCCGAATATACTCTGCCCGCTTGGGATTGTCGCCAGCCGCCCAAACCGCATAAGCGCAAAGCTGGTATCGCGCATGATCTGCCACCGGGCCCGTTTTTATATCGACCACCGCACTCGTTCCCCAGCCCATAAACACCGATGGCGGAAACATCCCTGTCCGGTCAATAATGCCGCCAAAACCGAATCGGGAGACAAACCGCTCCTCTACCGTGCTGATTTGGAACGAACTCCGCCGCTTCCAGGTATTCCACCCCTTCCGGTATCCCCTGAGCCATTTCGGCACAGTGCGGTAATTCAGCCCTCCGCCGTCCTCGAGCTCGGTCAACCAATGGACTTTCGAACCGCGGTCCATGGAGTACAGCCGCGTCTCCTGGTCGACGAAGGAGAAATCGCAGACACCGTTTTTGGCGAGAATCTGCGTGACCGAGAGGCGGGGCCCGTCAGGGGTCATGAACGTATGGGTTTCAGGGGTAAAGACGAAGGGGATCGCGCTCATGCTGGCCGCTCCTCAACGTATTTCTCGAGCGCACGTTTTAGAAGATTCGAAAATGTCCTAGTCTCAGCTTTCGCTACCAGTTTTGCCTTTTTAGCGAGACCAGCCGGAATGCTGACTCGCCAACTCTCGCGGTTTTCGATTTTCTGCTTCGTGCCACGCATGCCTACGTTTTTACCGATGCTGGCAATTATTGTCAAGAACGAAATACCTGTGCTATCGTGGCGGAGTTGATTCACCGAAAGTACACGATTCAGATGATTCGTGGCGGGGTTCGCTATTGTTGCGACATCTGCGATCACACGGTTACAACCATGGAGTTTGATCCGGAGAAGGGCAATCTACGGACTCAGGCCGCCGGCGCCATGAACCGGCACGTTAAGCAAGAGCACAAGACAGTGCCAATCAAGTTAAGCGATTCACAGCGGGAGAGATGAATATGACCGAGAATCCAGAACTGCCAGAAGTCCCAGAGAAACCAAAACGGCGTAGAGGCCGACCGAGGAAGGTTCGAACCGATAAAGGCGTGGCCCGACTTTCGAAGCCAGCAGTTTCACCGGCAATACCACCAAAGGCCCTGGGGGAGATTGACACCCGGCTGGCGCAAGCGATATCGGAACGAGCCCACGCAGTCGACCAAGCTACCAAGATCACTTATTGGCAGCAGAAGATCGTCGCTCTGGATCAGGAAATCAACACGCTCATCGACTTCTCGAACCGCCTGACGGGACAGAACCGGGTTCCTGCCGTCCATCCGGTCGACCCGATGGAAGTTTTACGGAAAACGACTCTAAGCGGCACGATCGCGCCAGCTTACGACTTCCGCAACGAGGTCCCGGCAGGCGTAGGAAGCATCCCCGCCGGCGAACGGCAAAAGGGGCCCAGGCCTAGTTCGGGGAATGCAGCGGATCAGGTTAAGGGTGAACCAGGGTTTCAGTGATACGGATGAAACCATCCCGCTCGGTTGGTTCCGGTCGGAATTGCCAGCAGACGTTGTTAAACTGACATTTGGTTGGCCAGTCACAAACCGAGGGTGTTGGGTCCGGGATCTCGGTCATGTCCGCTAACCGCTTTAGTTTCTTCTCCGCCAGATGTCCGATTTTGGACAACATTGCCTGTTCTGGCATTTTAATCTCTTTTTCGAACAGCACATCGTTCAGGACGTAATCATCGCGCATGTGCTCGAGCCATTTATCGCGACTGAAATCAGAGGTCTCGCGCCAGCACTCAATCCATTTACCGTCGAATTCTCCCGATCGCTTCCGAATCCTTAGAGTCCTCGACTGCGGATGCAGCCAACCCTTCGACCAAGGCGAATGGTGCCTGCCATCCCGCCGCTGTCCGATTAGGACAACGGTCAGGGTCATCGGCATTTGGTATACGGACATCTCCCCGAGACCGCGCCATGAATGGCACTCGGCCTGGTAACGCTCGGTCGACCATCGGTCGACCATCAGAACCCTATGTAGGCGCACCCCAGACGGGAATAGGAAGGCACTTGAGGTCCAGGTAAGGGTTTTCATCGGCAAATCCGCCGGACGCGCCCAGGGAGGCCCAGAACCCCTTAAAGCGGTCACTACAATATCCGCCAAAGCTGCCGTGTGTACCGCGCATGTGTACTGGGAGCCTTCGATATCAAGCGTGCGCTCGGCCGCATATGTCATGACCATATCGCCCGCTAGCTGTCCGGGGTCGTCCTCTTCGGTTAGCAGACCGGCATCGACAGCACGGCGGAGGACTTCGTTGGGATGGACGGCGGGAGCTTCCCATTTTTCTCCCCAGAATGCGGCCCGAGGGCACCGATCCATAGCAAGGAGAGTTTCAGCGGAATTCATGGCTCAACCGGACAGGGGATGTTTTGGCGAAGCTTAGCGTGCTCCCTTTTATGGTGCTTCCTGCACAGCCATTGAACCTCCAATGGCTTGGAATAATCCGGATGATGCGCTTCTGTCTTCGGATTGCCGCACCAGCATGAGAGTTTTATCAATGTTCCATTTTTTACAGCAGCATTGGCGATTACATGAACCTTTCTCTTATCCGGATTTCTTAATCCCCATCTTTTCTGAGAAATATGGCCATCTTGTTTCCAGACAGGATTGGGATTAGCGATAACTTTTCGATTCGGCCCTCGCTCACCGGCACGCTTCCTATCGTAGGCACTGATTCTGTCTTTGTTAACTTTCCTGTATTTTCTCGCGTATTCCAGCATATAAGCGACATATTCGGGATGAGTGCGTCGATAATTCGCCATATAGCATAGATAACAAAGATTTTTGGAGTAATGAGGCCTATCCGGGTGGCAAGTAGATTCCTTCATTTCAATGGCCTGCGTCTACCCCTTTAACTTTCTCGGCCGTCCGGAGTCCAGCCAAGCCCAGCATTCCAAGCAGTACCGGCAGCATCTCGGCAAGATTCAAGTTCGGCAGTTTCCCAGGATCAAAGTTCGAATGGAACGCCACCAGCAGGAATTGAGCAAATGGCTGAATGATGAACGCGTAGAGGAAAGCTCCACCACACGCCCAGCCGACAAACGGGCGCCAGCCAGCGACAAACATACTCTTGGACTGGGCTTCGGCCTGATCGACTTGGAGCTGGGCGAGAGCATTATTCAAGTCGCCCGTTAATTGAATCTGGAGGAGTTGCGCTTTGGCAGCATCGTTGGCGGCCTTGTCGGGCAAAACTTTGTCGATGATCGCAGTAATCGGATTCAGCAGTGCGAGAAATGCACCCATTCAAGACTCCTTGGGCGTGACGAACCCTTTGCACTCACAATCATAAACGGTGCAGGAATCAGTGTAGAGAACGCTCGGCAAGTCGGGATCCGCCTGGGGATTGGAGTGCATTTCAAACGTATGCCCACACACACATTTGGATAGCGCGGCCTGTTGGAGCAGGGCCGGATCAATTTGATCTGCCATGGGTTACTCCGGTCCTACCGGCAAAGCTGGATTCGAGCCATAGTTTTCTTGGATAGCCCGAATATCTTTAATCTGCTCTCCGGGCTTCTTACGTACTGCGGTTCCTGCAAGGAATGCCTTAAGTCCGGGCGCTACCGGGGTAATCTTGTTTCTGTCGATCTGTTTTTTGATCGTTTGGCGCGCATCGTCTTTCAATTCCTCCGGCAGACGCTCAAGCGCACTCAGTTCTTCTGGAAGCGGTTTGGCAATCCACTCCCGCAACCGAGGAATGCTGATCACGCGGCCGGCCGACTTGCGCACTGCCACAAACAAAGGATCCGCAATCAATGGTTCCCAGCGCTGAAAAAGTGCCGCCCCAATCACGGAATTGGCAAGGATGCCGAGATCGTAGGTGTGGAACTTGCCCCAGCTCACCGCAGCCTCGCGGAGCCTCCGCCGCTTTGCCGTCGTTAGGTCCTCTGCGGTCGGAGGCTTTACCTCTTTGAATTCGGCCTCAACGTCTTTCGGCTTAGGAATCGCCTTAGGACGTTCCGGGAGTGGTTTGGCAGTTTTCGGCTTGAGGTTGGAGAGCTCACTTTCGCTTGCCACCAGCTTCGCTGCCTTGTCTGCGACCTGCGTACCGCCAAACTGCCCGTACTTGCGCAAGGTGTCAACGCCGCGGTTCCCGATGGCTGATTGCTTCGACGTGAACGGTTTCCGGATATTGGAAGGATCCACCGCATTCAGCGCTTGGGCGACTGGAGACCCTGAACCAGATGGCCCGGCAGGCTCGTGGAAGTCTTCCTTCCACTGACGATAAAAATCTCGCGCAGCGTCCCAATCTGGGCCAGCGCCAGCGGGCACTGCGAGGTTCCCCATTTCATCGACCACTTGGTCGCGCACCGAAAACAACGCTCGTTTAACGTCGCCATTCATCCGTCCCCGTGAGCGCAGACGGGCATCGATTCTGGTTTTCAGCGATTGCAACTTGTTCCAGCCAATCGGCTCGTTCGGTTCAACCGCTCCACCGTATTTTTTCGCAATGTCGTCGACCAGGGCTTTGTGCTCGGTAGAGAGTTGATCGTAGCTCGCACTCATCCCCTGCCCCTTCATCACATCTTGCCGAAGCTTGACCAGGTCTTCGCCGGCGCCTTCGAGGTTCAGAATGCTACGGAATTCCTTGATGTTTTCGGGAATCCCTTGCAGGATGTTTTTCTCGGCATGCTTCACCGATCCGATTAGCGCGTCCGGCTGGACTGCGGCGTCTCCAACTTTCTCGCGTACCGCATTGAATTTTTGATTGGCTTCCTTGTACACAGCATTTTCGAGAGTGCTGAGGTCCTTGCCGAGATCAGCACTCTCGGTATCAACTTGCTTCTCAAGTATGGTCTTTCTTTGTTTTGTGTTCGCTTGTTCGGCGTTGAACTGCGTCACTTCATTCAACGCCTTCGCATGGCTCGCCTCCTGTTCTTTAACTTTTGCGTCATAAGCTGCTTTTCGCTCTCCAGCCGTTCTGAAACTCTCCTCGGTCGTTGCCCGGTTGAGTTCTCCGGCTTTGCCGACTTCGCCTTTGTACTTCTCGATGATCGGCTCCGTAGTGGCCTCTGGACCAGACCCCGTGAGTCCCTGTGCCAGCGCCCGGACGCGCTCAGCTTTGGGTTTCGGGATCTCACCCATCACGCCAGGAGCTCCACCCTCTGGAGCAGTCGCCACCTTTGCTTCGCCTGGGCGGTAGAGTTGCATCAGAATTGCCGTGATACTGCCGGCTGAACCTGCAAGATCCCCAGATTGTCCTTGGCGCACGGCATTCACGATCGCTGGACCGAACACCGGAATCGCACTATAGATGCCTAGCGCGAAGCCTTCCGCCTTGTTCTTAACCCCAGGCATATGCTGTTTCATGAACGCTTCGTCAATCAACTTTTGCTGAGACTCGCTCATGCTGTTCCACATATTCTTGAGTGATTCAAACTCAAGACCGGGATGCGTGACGGCTAGCTTCGCGCCCTGGAGCGCTTCACTAGGATGTTCTTGCACGCTCTCTGGGACTCCGAATCCGGACAGTGTGCTGCTCGCGTATCGACCAGCCGCGCCTTGCTTTTGATAGAACGATTTTGGGACAGGAGGCTTGGTATCTGCCGCAGCACCGCCTTCGGCCGTAGCAGCATAGGGATCTTGTTCTGCCGTCGCCGCGTATGGGTCCTGCGGAGGCATTACGGAGATACCTCGTAACCGCGGGATTCAAGATCCTTGCGCACGTCGGCTTCACTTTTCCCTTGGTTGAAAGGAAGGGCCATCGCTTTTTTCAGGCTGTGTTTCTTGCTTGTCTTCTCTCCGCCCACTTCTGCCGACGGCGGAGCCGGTGTCCCGCCTTTCTCCGCATCCCGGGCATGCTCGAACAGAATTTTGACCTTCCGGTCGGCCAAATCCAGCATCTGCTCCATTTGTTTCTGCGTTAGCACAATTCCACGTAGGCCCATTTCATCCAGATTGTTCCCCACTCCGATACGAGCAAGAATTCGACCAACGAATGGAGCGCTTTCCTGTGCCTCGTCGATCATGGTTTGGGTGATACGTGTCCCTTTTTGGGCTCCAGACGTCATGCCAATGTGATTAAACAGAATCGACAGCATGGCCTGCTGGTCGTCCTCGCCGGCTTCCTTTGCTTTCTTCCATGCCGCAAAATCTCGTTTCATGGTTTTCGCGCGGTCGACGCCTAACTGGTAGTTCGCTCTGGAGTCGAGCAGGTCCTTGTTGGGCTTCTCTCCGACTGCGGGACCCACGCCCACTACCCCAGCCTTTTTCGTGCCCCAGCCCTTCGAGGGATCCGCCTGCCCCGGCTGCGATTCTTTCTTTGACTCGGCCTTCTTTGCAGGCGCGCCGGCAGGTTTCCCAGCCGTCCCTGCACCCTTGCCGCGAAGAGTTGGGGGAACCGGAGTACCACCGCCGGCTCCAGGCTGCCGCTCGCTGGTCGTTTGAATGGTGACCGGAACAATCGTCCCATCGCGCTGCGTGACCATCGCAACATGCTGGCCCGTCGTGATCGCCGCGGATTGTTTCTTCAGCCATTCCGGGTAGTATGCTTTTTGCTGAGGCGACATCTGCGCCCACTTTACCGGAGGGTCAAACGCATTCTCATAGGCTTCCTCGTTGAGTTGGGTCGATGTGGGAGGCTTGCCTGCTTGCTGGAACTTGGTAAGCGTATCGGACGGAATCTCGTTCCCGGCTAGGTCGGTAATCTCACCCGTAGCTTCGTTCTTCATCCAGGTCACGGGCTGACCTTCGACGGAACCTTGGAGCGTGGCCCACTTGTTCTTCTGAGTTGCGCTTGTACCGCCCAGCATCTTGCCCGTAATCTCATTGATCTGCTGATCACTCATCCCATACTTTTTGCCGAGCGTGCGGAACTGCTCCACTTCCCTTTCCTTTTCCTGCCGCTTCTCCGCTCCCGCTCCAGCCGGCGTAGGCCCAAACTGCGTCCTTGCTTCCCCTGCCTCTTTCTCAATTTCTGACGCCTTTTGACCCTTTTGCTCGGGAGGCTTCGTTAGCCTCATCTTGTCGGTTAAACGGTGTAGCGGATCTTCGTGCAGGCTGCCAGAGAACGGATCAATATTTGGATCGTGCAGCTTTTGCAGGTATTGGTTGACATGCTCTTGCGTGGTCTTAAGCTGCGTTTTCTCTTCCGGGGAGAGCGGGCGCATGCTACCCGTCCCCTTGTCGGCTACCTGACCTTGGGTGAGAATGTCCTGAATCTGCGTTCCGAGCTGACCGTATTCCTGGATGCGCTGTTTACGATAGTCGTCCGACATCCCCTGCTTGCGGACCTTTTCGTCCTCAAGGTTCTTCTGGAACTTCTGCATCCAGTCAATCGGCATAGATTATCCACCAGGCTGAAGTATGCCCGCAGCGCCGGTCAACAGCTTGCCCGTCATGCTCTTGCCGGGAAAGAATCCGCCTGCCACTCCCGCGATATCTGCGATGCTCTGGAAGATGTCTCCCCACTTAGCTTGATTCTGCTCCTGCATGGTCTGCGCTTCTCCAAAGGCTTGTGCCGTGGCACTTCCTCCAGCAGACAACAGCCCGCCACCGAGGCTTCCCAGCGCTCCACCTGCTTCTCCGGTCAGATTTGAGATCATGCTACGGACCGAAGCGATCGAGCGGTCATCCAAGGACTGCAGCGCGGCGTTGGTCCCGCCACCGCGGTTCCCAAATTCCGATGCTGTTTTCTTGGCCTCTTGAGTCTGCTTATTAACTGCGCTGATTTGCGGTCCAAGCACCTTGGAAATCTGCGACGGATCGCCAGAGAGGATCGAACTCCAAAAGTTCTCCGCCTGCGAAATGTCTTTCTCGCCATGCCCAATGCCGAACTTCCCAAGATTAGACATCTCCCCGTACTGCTGCTTCTCCTCGCCACTCGCACCCATGCCAATTCCGAAAAAGCCATCCTGGTTTTTCCAGAGATACGCTAGCCATTTACGGATCATATGGCGACCTCCATCCACTCCATCGAGGCGCCGATGGTTAGATTGCCGGGCGTACCGCCAATTCCGCACAGAGTAATTCCGTTGTTCGGAGCGACGATCACTGAGCCTTCGATCTTGTCCGTCGGGATATCATCGACGTCGCCCGCTGCCAGATCGAGATATTGCGCGGAGATGATCCGGCTGGAGGTTGTGTTTGCGCCCACGATGGTTCCGGAAACGTAAGTCGCCGCCACCGATGTGCTCGGCGCACCAATCAGCGAGCAGCGCGGAGTGTTCCCGGCACCTACCGAAGTCGGTTGCTGATTCAGTACCGGCACGAGGCCTACGGCCGTGGCGGTTGTTCCAACAGCGAAAGTGCTCAAGTAGGCCTTGATTGCGAGCATGACCAGGTTCTTGCCACTGCCAGCAGGATTCCATAGTGCAAAGGCCGGAAGCGCTGTAGCCGACGGTGCCGCCGTCGCAGCCGCCGCGAACACCACTCCGAAGACGTTTCCTCGGACGGTTTGTTCGTAGTAGCGCGCCATCAGCTGCGTGATCAGCTGGTCGGAGAATTCCCCGAGGCCAATGACGATGTTCTGGCCAAACTGCTTTCCGCTCTGGCCCTGATTGCCTTGGGACACCGCCATAGAAATCCTCCACTACTGCTTCTGCAGATTGTCCGCAGGATCTTCGGTTGGCTCAAAGTCCTGGGGATTTGCCCGTCCACCATCGGTCGCGAGCGCAACCAGCGCTTTCCGCATTACCTTTAATTCCGCCAGCACCTGGAGCAGGGTTTCATTCACTTGAAAGGTATCTCCGATTTGCACATATCCTAATCCCACTCCTGGAGTTCCGAAGAAAAGATTTCCCGTATCTTCCGCGAAATACATCTCTCCCCAACCCAAGGGAAGCGCTTGCTGCAACTGCGCCTGATAGCCGCGCAGCACTTCGAAGGTGAATTGTCTGCCTAGCACCATAATCTAAAACCCCGAGAACGTTCCGCAATCAAGCGAACCCGTGAGCACCGTGTTATTCGTGATGTTGGTTATGTTTTGCGTGATCTGCTGAAGCTGGGTGCTGATGTTAGCTAACAGGGCTGCATTCGCAGTGGATTGCGCCTGGGTTGTATTGGCTTTCCCGTTCAGCGACTTGACAGCTGCGTTCAGATCCTTCATGCCATCAAAGGTCAGGCGGGCGAAACGCTCCTGCTCGGGATCTTCAAAGTGCGGTGCCCAGCGAAACGAACTTGGAGAAGTTGGCATTTTAAACGTCTGCTCCTGCACTTGCCCGCCCACCAAAGGGTCGGACTACCGTATAGGAATCTGTCCGACCCCATGGGCCCACCCAAACCTCGAGCATTTCCTGGAAGATTCGGAAGGGACTGCTGGAGGTCGCCTGAAAGCCGATCAGTTTGCTTTTGTTCGCGCTGGGGATGACTTTCTGCTTGGTTGGATAGAGCAAACTCGCCGTCGCTGGCATCTGCCCTGAGATCACCATATTTGCCTGTTGGTCAAAGATTAGCGTCATCGTAACCGGATTCGCGGCGATGTAGGGGATATTCAGCAACCGCACATGCTGCCAGCCCATCCCAAAATTCACCATCTCCGTCTTCCAAACTGTGCCCAATTCCGGATAAGGCTGGAAGACCGGACGCGATTTCCAGACGCGCCACCGCACCCCATCCGTAGACGTCAGCCGCGCGGCGTGCGCGATGAACGGGTCGCAGGAGAAAGCAATCTCCTGCTGCTGATTGAACGTAGCGGGCGTCTCGTAGACCGCGTGAAAAGAGTGGTCATCCTGAGACTCGATCAGAAAGGTCTTCGCCACATTGTAGGAATCGGCGGAAATCACGAACCCTTGAAAAAACTTTGCCCCGGGCGTCCCGGCGTCATCCCAGTCCGTCGCTCGCGCATAGACCGTTTCCGGCATCTCGAGGAGACTTGGCTGCCATCTCCTCAGAACCGTACCAGCCAAGGTAGGCCACTGAAACGTTGTTCCCAGGTCTCGCGCATAGAGCCCATCGCCGCTATTGAAGTCGAGCACGATTTGATTCCGTCCCTGGCCCGTCCTTTCTGACGCGACGATGACGCTATCGGGAACCGTATTCGCATACAGCCCCGTGGCCGGCGTGATCGTCAATTGGAGATCCGCGATTACCGGCATCTAGCTTCCGCCTCCACCGCCACCGCCCATTCCCGGCACATTGCTGGTTCCGCCTCTCAATCCCGCTTCAGCCTCAATGTACAAGTCCCCCCAGTGCTTATCAGCTCGGGCGTCGCCCTTCAGGTCAGTAGGTGTCACTAGAATGCTGGTAGCCGTCTCGTTGCCGCCCAGCGCGAGCGGCCTAACTGTCCCATTCGAGCAGCCGAGGAGCGTGTTGTTTACCTTTGAGCCCTCTTCGAGCGCATGCACGGCAACCGCAAACTGGTAAACATCAAACACCCATCCGCTAGCCAAAATATCGTAAACCAACGTCCGGAGCACTCCGTTGACATCCTGGTAGTCGTAGTACAGGTACCCGTTGCCGACCGCGAAGCGCTGCGCATTCGGATTGTTATCGTCCGGAGGGAAGCAGACAAACCCTGCCCGGGTCACTGGCTGCGGAATCTCGCCTTCATGCACGAACAAGTTGTAGAGATCAGTGTCCGTGATTGATTTCTCCGGCCCGCCGCGAATCGATACGTACACGCCATCCTTGCCGCGATAAAAGATTCGCCCGCCGCCATCAATCGCGATGCAGCGCGGAATATAGAGTCCGCGCGTAAACCCACCATCCTGAATTGTCCAGGTGGATCCGATCGTTCCCGTCACCGAAGCAAGTGCGTCAAAGAAGTTCGGTTGAATCACCCAGCCGCGCTCGGTCGACAAAACCACTCCAAGTCCAGAAATCATGGCTCCGTTCTGCAGCGGCTCGCTTGGAGAAGTCAAGTCCTGCTGATTGGTTTGGGGAGCGGAATCGAGGTTCGAGCCCTTGCACCAGTAGAGCGTACCGGGACGCAGAGGATCTCCCACCCCAAACGTAAAGTTGATGTTGTCGGTCGGCCCCCAGCAATAGGGCAACTGCTGTGACGCGAGAATCGGCTCAGTGATCTGGTATGGCAGGTTGCTGCCATTCGCCAAGGAAACAATATGTGGCACTCCTCCAATAATTTCCGTATTGGTTGCGGTCAGATGCGTCGTATCCGTTGGCCGTTTATCTAGGGTGTAGGCGACGGTTCCAACGACAATGACCGTCCCGGGGAGCCAGCGGATATTGAACTGGTCGCCGGAGACCCACTGTGCGACATTCCCAACCACATTCACTACTCCCTTACGGGGAAGATCAATCGACGGGAAGGGCTCGAAATTGTCAAACTGAAGGATGGGATTCCCTGAAATGTCGGTCGAGAGCAAGGTATCAGTAAAAGCCGCAGCCGAATTTGGCCCGGTCCCAACGTAGGTGAAATTTAGCAACCCGGCATCCATGCGGTAGAAGTCGATGCTGTCGACCTGGGGATCAAGCGAGGGAGTCGCAACCAGCGCATTCGATACCGATGCCACGTTCTGTTGCGGAGACGGCGGCGAGGGATTTGACAGAGCTCCGGTCTGGGAAGAGCGGTACACGTAGCGGTACTGAGCCGAGGAAATGACCGCACCCGGAATCGGTGCGAGGTTTGAGCCATTGACCGTGACAACCAGCGTGCGCCCGCTGTGGAACCAGTAATCGTAGTTTAGCTCAATCGGATAGTTTCCCGCCGCAGAGAAGGTGACCGGAACGGTGACGTTGATGGTGAAGCCGCCGTCGGTGTGGCTGTTCGCGTAGTTGGGTCGCGGAAGTAGGGGGTAGCCATTGATGGCAGTCTTGATTTCCCCCTGTACGGAGAGGAACTGACCACTCCCGGGCGCCGGCCAGGTGGCATTCCCGGTCGCCGTGCTCCCAATACCCCACATGGTGTCATCTTTCGACACGAGCGTGAAGTTGTAGGTCCCTGCGGTTGGGACAAACAACGTTCCCGAGATCACCATGTTGAAGTCTTGGAAGCCTTCGCCTTCCAGCTTGGTTGGGAAAACCGGTTGTGTACCTTGCTGGCTGACCGCCGAGTAGCTTACGGCGGTTTGCGTTCCAACCACCGCCGTGACCGTCAGGAGAATATTCGTGGGCACGGTCGCAATGACGTAGGAGACGTTGTTAATCGTGATCTGCTGCCCGGGCGCAAGCGTCCCAAAGTCATTCCCGGAAACCCAATGGACGTTATGCGTGCCCGTGTCATCGGTGTTGACCACTCCGGTCGCCACCGCATAAACGGTCCACTGCATCGCCACTTCGGGATGCCCACCGCCGGGATCAAAGATTAGCGAGCTGCCAGTTGTGGTGACGTTCGGAGGAGTGCTGGCGCGCACGATACCGGGAGCTGGGTCGGAAGCGTTTTTCCAGATGTAGGTGGCGACTGGGCCTGAGTGTGGACTGTCTCCCCAAACTTGCGCCGTAACATTTCCAACCAGAGAAATTGAACTAGCTGCGGTCGCAATGGCATTGACTGCGGGAGCCGCCTGCGGTTCCGCCACTCCGACCCGGTACCGGAGACCGTCAGAGCGGACCTTCCCGGATTTTTGCGAGTCAAAGCAATACATCCACGGCTGGACGGAGGTGTTAGGCCGGAAGGGGATGAGGGAAACTTGATTGCCGCTGTATCCGCTATCGACTTGTGTGGCATTCGCATAGATCTTGTCAGCCGCCCCACCGATGATTACGAACCCGAGAACTGGGCCTGCAGGCGTCAGATCATTAAGGCGGCGCAGCGAGTGGACGGAAGCCGGAAGCGTGAACGAGGTGGAATCCTGGGTCGCGCGTGTCGTCGTACCTCCGCCGAGGTACCGACGAACATTCTGCGCATACGCAAATTTCCCTTCGGGGATTCGGTCAACCGGATTGACCAGATCGATTCCGCGGAAGTCCAGTACCAATCCCTCTTTGTCGCGATCGTAATTCGCCATTTCACACTGCGGCCGGTGCGTCCTTCATCGCCTTACGCTTCTTGGCTCGACCTTTGGACAAGTGGACGCCTCGGGCGCGTCCCCTGTACCGGCCTCCGGCACGGCGACCGAGATGCTTCGCGACGGCCTTGCCCGCATGTTCTGGGCTGGCGGCGTAGTGGCGCACCGGTTTCCCGCGTTCGCCGCCTTTCCCCTCAGGCCCTTCCGCATGAACCACGTAACCGTTGTCCAAGCGTTCAATCCGGATTCCATCGACTCCACACACTCCACACCTCCTAGACTTTCCGCGGTCCCTTCTTTGCGACCTTGATGTAACCCTTCTTGCCCTTGCCGCCCTTGTGAGATTTTCTCGAGTGTTTTCCGCCGTATTTCATGGTTTTCTCCTATCGTTTGGTCTGACGTTTTTTGGTTCTCTTGCTACCCTGCCCACGGGGAGAATATGCCCCGTAAGATTTGTAGATATCATCTGGCGCTTTTGGCGTCGGCGCTTTTGGAGCTGGACTAGGGCCGTAGTCGATATCTTTTTCTGACCCGCTGCCCGCAGTCCCCTTCAAAAAGGTCTTCGCGACTCCGCCGGCAACGGATGCATAATCGGATACATCTTTTTTCGTGACCATCAGCGTTTCGCGCCTCTCTTCTTGAAATTTATATTCTTGACGGTGCGCTTTGCTACTGCCGGATCATTCATCCACTCACCTTGCTCGTCTTCGTAAGAGCGCTGCTGCTTTCGTAATTGTGGAGTCATCCGAGAGCGCGCTTTGCGCTTGATGCCTTCTTTCTTTTTCATCGCCTTGCGCCTCGTTTACTCTTCTGCTTCTTCGAATGCTTTACTTTGTGCTTCTTGCCAGCGACGACAACATGAGTCGCTCGAGATTTGATCCCATGGATGTGCTTGTAGGCACGCGATTTGCGGTAAGACTCCGCACTCTCGAAATGATCGATGGGCATAAGTTAATCCTCCCAATCTGGCAGGTCCACGGTCTCTCCTTTAAGCGCATGATGGCAATCTTGGAGGAAGGCGATTCGCCCATCAGTAACGATTGAATGACATTGCGTGTCTGTCCCGCGATTCACCATTAAGGACGGGGTGAACGTGGGCTTATCAGTGGATCCATTCCATGCCCACTGCGGCCTACTGGCATCATCGGTTACCCTAAAAGAGTGCCCATACCCGCACCCAGGACAGTGAAATCCCCAATCCCCGGATCCGTAATTATGAATCTTGACTGCCATAGATCACTTTCCCGTATCGAATAAGCGCGGTTGCTTGATAACCTCGCGCCGGCCTTCCTGGTGTAGCACGTCTGAATACAGGCCCAAGCTCCGCAAGCGCTTGTTTTGGTCCTGCGCCGCCAGAAAGAACTTCTTTTCAAGTTCTTGGGTGGCCGAGAACTCAACCCCACCCATCTTGAAGCAGGCGAGCACTTGCGCATAGTCCAGAATCGCATCGTAGTGGTCGCGAAGCACCGAAACGCAGTCTCCATCCAGACTGGGCAGCGGAGCGTTGCCAATGACGTTTAAAACTACGTTTGCCGGCGTTCCTACGGGGGCAGGAGCGACGAAGTCGATGCCAACGGTCACAACCACTGGCCAAACGCTAGAATCGTTCTCCCACTCGTTAGAAAAGGCATCCATCTCGCTCATCGAAGGCGTGTCACAGGGCACCCCGGCAATCGTAGCCGAGACTAGCCAGTTCGATGCCTGCATAATTTTGATACCGTCCATGTAGCGCTTGAAGCAGTAATCGGCCCTCAGTCGATCAGTCGCTTCGCTCTCCCGGCTTAGAAGGTCCGCCAAAGCTCCCCACTTCGCGACCCAGGACCAGTCATTCGGCACGCCGAGCAAGGTTCCATTGGGCGGGTTAAAGGTCGGTCCCGACTGGACTCCAATGAGATCAAAGACCGCTCCACCGGTAGGTGCCGTATCGAGATCCAGCGATAGGGGAGGTTCCGCAATCAGGCTGAAGGACGTCGGCAGCGCGGTTGATTGCAGGTGTCCCGGATTGAAGTGATCGAAGGCCTGAGTATCTTCTCGCGTGAGCGTGATGGGGCTTCCCGTAGAGGGAACGAAGCGGGCGCGTATCACCTCGAGCAGCGTGTTGGGGAGATTCGTTCGAATCGCTCCTGAATACGTCGGGGCCAATTGAGCTACATTACACGCGGTCAGCTGGATGACTTCGTCCCGTCTCCGTTGCAATGCCCCTTGGAGATCCGCAATCGTGAACTGGCTTGTCCCGGTCCAGGTGCCACCGCTTGCGGGCTCAAGCAAGTGGTATTGCATGACCGTATAGAGATCAGTGTCCTGGACGGTGCGCAGGCGGGGTGATGCAGCGAGTTGGGAAATGTCATACCAGACCGGAGTTGCACCCGACGTGAAAGACAGCGCAGTGATCCAGATTTCGGTGAGCGCATTCCAAGTTCGGAGGGCTTCGAGCAGATAAAGCTGGAGTTCCGCCTTGGTCCAGAAAATGAGATTCGGATCCGCCAATCGTAGCGCCAAGTCGGTCACCATCTGGAGGTAGGTGACCACGCAAGGCGAAACGGCCGGGGCCATGATCAGCAACGCGAGCTGATTCAGGCGAACCCCCAGCGTAGGTCCAGGCAGTGGTTTAAACGCTACAGCGGCGCACCCCCAATTTGCTTCGGTTCCTCCAGAGAATGCAGTGGCGTTGCTTCCTACCGAAGAATTCAATTGATATTGAATTTGTCCAAACTGCACTACCACGGGATTTGGCCCTAGCGTATAGCCGGCACCAGAAGATAAAAATCCAGAGTTGCCATTGAAGGCAGATAAGATTAGATCCGATTTAGAGGTCGTAAGATTGTTAGTGTTGGGAGTCCCGCCTGATTGAGTTGTTTTCGCGCTAGATGTATCAATGGGACTGCCGGAAGTAGCTACGCCGGAAAACTCAAACAGAACACACGCGACCACGGTAGGCGTGCTGCCTGCGGCGCCTGATACTTGAGTGACTTTAAACGTGCTAGCCGTACCCGAAGAAACCGATGGGGCATTTTGCACGAAAAATATTTGGGCTAATCCAAATGCACTGGTCGACCATAATCCTTGAAAGGAAGTTGCATTCCATGTGACGCCAGGAGTGGTGACGGTAAATGCTAAATTCCCGAAAGTGCCTGTTGTGGATGGACAACTAACATAAATCACCCCCACGAGCAAACTACCGCTCGTAGTATTCGAACCAAAATTCCCCGTACAAGAGACAAAAGATCCAGGGCCAGTAATGGTGCCAGAGTTGTTGCCTCCCAACGCGGATTGAACTAGCGCGATCGCCACGCATCTATCCCTCGACTACTCCAAGTTGGGCAGTATCCGCGTTAGGTCCCGTCCAGGGTAGAACCGTATTCGGATCGTTCTGCGGCATGTAATCGTAGAACGCGTAGCTTGATCCGAGCGCTGGTAGAGCCGCACTTACTCCATCTACTGCGCCGCTTCGGAGCAGAAGGTTAGGAGTATGCGGACCCGCATCGTCTCGCTCCAAGCTGGCCCGCACAATGACCGCGAAGGGCGTTGATGCGAGGCCTGCGGAAGCCGTAACGTAGGAATCCTTTGTCCCGCCCACGTTGTTCGCGTTGTAATCTGCAGTCGACGGAGGCTGCTGGGAGGCATTCTGCCAGTTTGCACTCAATCCGACCGGGGTCCAGTTCGTGTAGTTCCCCGCCGACGCTGGGAGTTTTGTGAAGATCCGCGGATCGTATCCGGGAAGCGCGTTTAGGAATGTTCCCGAGGGGTCGTACACCATGAAGTCGTCGTACTTGATGACTCCGACATTGTTGTTCGAATTCCCGATGCTGACTTGTGTGATCTGAGAGCTGCCGGTGGCTTGAGTATTCAGTCCGCTACTATTGATGGCCGCCACTCCGCTGCCGTTGAGGAAGAGCTGCACCGAACCGGTCGCCCCGTTAACCGTCACAGCGATTGCTGCCCCGTACCAAACATTTGCCTGGATGGTCCCGTTCGGAGTGATGGCCCCAATCGCATTCGCAACGTTTCCGCGATAGAACTGCAGCGCTCCGTTCGTAGTAACCGCGAGACAGAGTTGCTGAACTCCGGTATCCCAGAACATGAAGATATCGCCGGGAGAACTCGCGGGCAGATTCGCGAGCTTGAAACCGCCCAACAGGAAAACTGTCGCGGGCGTGGTCAGCGAACCTTGGAACGAACCGAGATTCTTTCGAATCCAGTTGCCTTGGGTGACACTACAGCAACCCCCAGGAAGGCTGCCTGGGGGAGTGAACCGGAAATCTGTGTTGAGGACAGTCGCGATCCCAGCACTTGAGAGTGTGTCCCATGGGTATCCAGCGGTCAGCAGATAGTTGTTCCCGTATTGGTCGAACGGATCTGCGAACTGGTAACCCAAAACGTCACTCCATCATGCTCTGTCAACTGCAGGCTTCGGATCAAGATAGGTAATGCGTTGCGGTCCTTCCCGGAGTGCAGTCTGAATTTTTTGAAACAGAACATCGAATTCTTCCACCGAGTGCCCGATGAAATCCGCTTCTTGCGTTCTTCCGACTAAAAGACAATCCTCGGTATCCTTCGCCCAGTTGCCCCAGTGGATCAGGATTCCGGTGTGCCCAGGGACATCCTCTACGTGCGGCATCGCACGATTGAACCGGGGCGAATGTCGAATCGTGAGATCGTAGGTCCCCTGCGGAATCGGATTCGCGGGTTCGAGCGTATAGCACTCGTGAATGGAATCAAGAAAGAGTTCGCCCAAGGCGACCGTGCCATCGCGCAGCGTTCGTTGGACGAGGAAATTCATCGCAGAACTATTCCTTCAATTGCTCCATGGACCACAAACAATAGGTTTCATCCAGTTTCCATTTTGGTCTGTAAGTCCGAAGTCCCCACAGCTAATTAGGCCGCCCTGGTTAGATACCCCAGTTATTCCTCTCCACTGACTAAAGCCAATATGATCCGGTGTCATATCCCACTGATTTCCTTCAGAGATAAGGAGGACGGTATAAGGATTAGGAGTTCTGATGACAACTGAATTAGCTAATGGAATGCCCTGCGTTGTCGATCCTTCTATCTTGATACGAACGCTTCTTTCAAGGTACATAAACCCGTCTGATTCAGCGTTGGTTATATCGTTTCGAGCGTGATTAACGGTCAGAGGGACGTCTGTGGTGTTGACATATAACTCTCGCAGAGAATTCTCATCTTCCAGATAGGCTAGCTCCGAAGGCTCGCTTAAATCGTTAACGCACACCAATACATCATTGGCGGAACCGCCTAGGTGCATAGCGGAAAATGACCCCGTGCGCACATTCAAGCCGCATGCGCACTGAGTAAACGAGTTTCTGTCAATCGTATTGTGTTTGGAGTTTACCGACCCGATCAATATTCCATTACCAAACGCCTGACTGAAATGGATTCGCGCTCCTGTTTGCGTAGACGTTGCAGCGTCAATCAGCTCCAAATGATTGTCATCGGTTTTTGAGGCAATTCTGGTATCTAAGACGCCTGTCGCGTAACTGACCCGAACACGGTCTCCTACCATTGGCCCTGTCATGAAAGAGCAGTTACTTAACCCGCAAGTCAATGTATGGCTTCCCGCAGTGATCTGCCCTGAATCCCCTCCCTTATAAGCCCTTGATTGTGAGCAGAAGAAATCGTTGTCGGTGATTACGTTCTTTTCGCCGTTCCCATTGGGAATGATGGATATCGCGGTGAACTTCGGGTCAATCAGTGTGTTGTTGAAAGAATTGTAACGAATCATTGCCTCAGTGCTAATCCGCGTACCGGGAACTCCATCAAGTTGGATGTAGTACTCAACTCGGTTGGTGTTGGTAAACAAGAACCCCTCGATGGTCGGGGCCTGATTAGCCTGAAATTCCCACATTCCGCCACTCGTGCCGGACCATAGTTCAATAGGTCTACGATTTCCTCCACTGTTCTGAACCCTGTCATAAGACATTAGCTTGAAACTAGCACGGCTGGAAACCGTGACCGTAGATGCGTGCATATCCACGCATCCAGTGGGCAGCGAGAACGCGGCATCTTCTCCGGCAGCATCTATAATCCTCTGCCATGTCGCAGAGTTGTCTTTGCCACTGCAATCGATTCCGAGAGAAACGGCGTCCATAACTTGAGCCAACGCAGTCCCACAGAGCAAAAAGAACAGCACAAGCTTCATAAGTTGACCCAGGAAAATACTGAGCCGCTGGAATTGAATGTACATTGCACCCAGTTAGTGAACGTCCCCCCGCTTGCATAGGCCACTCCAGGAGTGATCGCGGTATTGTCACTCACCGCTACCATGCGAGCCTTGTTCGAAGCATTGCACGTAGGGATTGCAGTTCCAGCTGCACTGTAAAAAGACGTTGTTGTGAACGATTGCCCGTTTACGTTTGCTTGCGTTCCAGAACCGCCCGTCGCCGTGCCAGCATAAAATTCCGTGATGTTAGGGCCACCCGCAATGAACTGATTCACGGCCGTAGAGGCGGAATTGACTCCTATGGCGACTGAGTTTGTGTTGCTTACGGTCGCATTATGGCCGATTGCAACTCCTTGCCCACCGGACACGTTGGATGAAGCACCTATAGCAACAACTCCGCTAGCGCTAGTAGCCGCATTCTGCCCTATCCCAATCGTGCTTCCGCCTGTCCCGCCCGCGCCAATCCCAGCAAAAAAAGAGCTGTCAGAATTACACACAGTTCCGTATCCGATCGCAGTGCAGGCGTGGGCATTACCGTTGCCATCAAAGCCAACTGCCGTGATACCGCTATTCGCGTACACTCCCGAGCTAGTGCCTGCCACAATCACGTTGTGTGTATAACCCGGCGTGACAATCGCAGCGGGAGTTCCTGAAGGTCCGACACCCGCCAAGAGGTAAAGGCTTGCTTCGTCAGAAGCAACATATACCTGACCAATAAACCCAGGCCCTGCTGACTGAACAATTCCACTGGTATCCACCGGCGGAGAAGTGGAGTCCCCTACAAAACCCGTATCGTTAAATATTCCTCCAGAAGCGCAATTAGATAGTGTTCCGATCTTTCCTTGTGTCGCTCCGCCCACAGTTCTATATATATTGCAAGAACCTACTGGCAAAATATATGGAAGGGAGGAAGAGTACGCTCCCACCGTAACGGTGTTGAAATTTGATCCGGTCAACGTTGCATTACCAGTGCCAGTATCAAAGCATGTGGTTCTCGTATGATTGTAAGTATCCGTAGCAACTACACAATAAATATAAAAAGTAGATCCAAGAGTTCCACCTTGGCCAATGGTTGGATCGTTAAACGCAATACCTTCAGATTGCAGATTAGCCGTGAGGAACTGAGGGAAACCGGATCCGGCTGAGCCTAAAGGACCAGTGAAACTATTCGTCGACAAGCAAACATATAAACCAGGGAATGTCGCGCCGATTCTAACGTAGACATCTGCAGGAGATGAACCACACGTGGCTGGGGGAGAATCTGATCCCGATATGATTCTTCGTGCTGTGTTTGATCCGAGCTGGCCCACAGATAAAAGAGTGACTTCCACCAAAAATAAAACGATGACTAGAATCCTTCTCATAAATCCCTTACTCCAGATTAGTTCACTAAAAAATAGCTGTAACAGTTAGGATTCGTTACCGGCTGGGTCAGTGAGAATGAAAAACTCGTGCCAGCTACAACCGCCGTAATGTTCTCGTCGGCCACAATCGTGCTCGGAGTAGCATTACAAGTGACTCCCAATCGAGTTCCCGTAGTCGTATCTTCCCTCTGGGATAGGAATATTTCGCTATTTGCAGTCACCGCTGTAGTGTTCACCGTACAGGTATTAACCGCATTGGTCGCGCAAGAGAACGAGCCCGCGAATGCTGCTCCGCAGGCCGCAACCGACGGGCTAGCCGCACTCCCCACAGCAGAACAGTTAGCGTTAGTAGTAAGGTGCCCGCCCGTCAAGATTATGTTCCCGGTCCCGCCGCTTTGGAGCGTCACGTTGACCGGGGCAGTCAACGTAACACTTCCGGAGGCGGCTTGGAATGTCGATCCAGCCGGTAGAGACAAGACCGACGCCGTGCTATCAAGTTCTGTTCCATTGCCTGCCGCAGAAAAAGTATTGCTTCCACTGACAGATCCGAAAATCTTTAGTGAACCACCTACGCCAGTAGATCCCAGGTTTAGAAGCCCTGTGCCATCAGTGGTAAATCCTCCTACTACCTTGGTGTCGCTTCCCCCGGCCCCCAGCACAACTGAATTCGCCGTCAGCGCCCCGCCAGTATTTGTAACTGTCCCAGTACCACTCCCCAGCGGACCAGTCCACGTATTCGTCGTGAGACAGAGATATAAGCCAGCACTCACTCCTCCGGTCCTTACATACACGTCCACAGGACCTGCGTTACAGGTGGCCGGTGGAGCTGCCGTACCTGAAAAGATCCTCCGTGCAGTGTTCGAACCAAACTGTCCAAACGCAGACGACAACAAGCAAACCAGTAAGCAAGTGATCGTGACAATTCTAGGCATAATGGATTTCCACATTGAAGACTGCGTTGTTAGTATCGGCGGCGAGAAAGATTTCTCCCAGATGCACCGAGTAGGAGTATGCCTGGTGCACGTCCACGTCCCCAGGCAAAAGTTCCTTTCCCTGAAACGTTCCGTCCGTCTTGACTCCCTCATCCCCGACATAGCCCTTCATGCCGGAATTCTTATTCGAAAATTGGATAGAGAGATAGGACACTCCACTCTGGAGAGCGAAGCCATGACCAGCGCCTGACACGATCACGCTATAGCCCGCGACCCCGGTCAACGTGTTTCCAGAAGGATTCGCCTGCGGTTGCATGCTTTGGCCAAGCAACGCCTGCAGACTCTGTGGAGTTTTTGTGGTGTCGGTTACTGTGATAGTCGCGCATGGCATGAATCACCTTCCAATGTTCAACTGGCCAAGGCGCTCAGTTGAGTACCCCTCGTAGCTGGCCTGAGAGAGACGCTTCTTGCGAGTAAGGAAGTCGCGATGAAGGTTGGCGTCGATGCTTTTGATGTACTTCAAACATTCCTTGTATTCCTTCGCCGCCGACTCCGCTAGGAACTGCCAGTTCGCGCCCGCGCCCCGCTGGACATCCTCGCCCTTCTGAGCTTCTTTGAACTGATACAACACTTCTTTCGCGCGCCAAGTCAGCAATTCTTCTGTCAGCGGATCGGGGACCGTATCGGTAAGATTGACCAGCAGTGCCCCACGGCGCTTGTAACCGAAGCTGTAGGGCATGTGTGAGAGGTTGTGCGGCCAGATCTCATAGCGCACGTACCCCAGGGTCGCAGAGCCTGCCCGCTGGTCCCGGTCATGCGCCACCGCATACGTCGGCACCCCTGGTCCAAACATGAGTCGCTCGGGATCGATGAAGGACAGGTCATCCCGCGAGTAAGTCCAGAAATCTACCGGCTGGCTGAACGTCGTGTCCCGGATCTCCACGAATTTGCGGAAGTCTGCAACTGGAACCGGGAAGTAGCACTGGTAGATCTGGTACGGACGGCCGGCACCGGTTGTCGGCTCCATCCATGACCGGTCTAGGGTCAGGGTCGCAAAAGGCGGGTTGCTGGTCGTATCGTAGGCAACGATGTCGTAAAGCGCGTAGCTCGGATCCCGGAATTGAAGCTCCGTGAGCTTCGGTCTCGGTCCAGCCTGCACCGTAGCCCAATTCGAGGTCGCGGTCGCGTCTCCGATGATCTGTGCGCTATAGGGGGCTACTGTAACGGTCCCTCCGCTCGCGACTAGCCCGGGATTATTCCAGCCACTCTCCTGGGTCTGGAAACTCCAGTCGCGTTCGTCATAGATTCGACCCAGAGCCTCGTTCAGTTTGTTCTTGGCAAGCGTCTCCGACACTCCGGGGATTTCTCCGCCAGCGAGACTCTTAGCCATTGATGAAAAGCTCATATTCCCTCAGTAAAAAAGGCAGGTTCAGTCATCGCATTTGACCGAAACCTGCCGGAATCGTGCCCTCACATCGGGGGAGAGAACCCCCTCTAAAAATTGCCTCCGAGCGCTAAAAACTGCACCGATTCCGCCGACAGATCTGTAGTGTTTGCGACCTCGGCCATGGTGGACGTCACAAACCATCGAAACGCCCAGGTTGCCCTAGTTGTGCCCACCGCACTCGGAAAAGGAATCAGGTAGTAGGTCCCGCTCTTGGTCATGCACGCCTGGGTAGCGTCGATGTAGAAGCCAAAAGGCGGCGCCATTACATCCCCGGTCCCGGAACTGGAGCCGATATTGGAATACGATTTTGGTCCCGTGCCTGTAAAGACGAACGCCTCTCTCTGGCCGATTGCAAGGCCTCCGTCGTAGCCGCGAATGACATTCAGCTGCACAGTGACCTCCCGTTAACCCTGCCAGACGCCCAAGGCCGAGAGAATGATCGTCCCCTGACCTCCGCCAGTCGGCAGGCCAATGGCCTCGCCAATGATGTTCGCCTCGAGCGCATAGGTGAGCGCAGTCGACTGCGTTGGATCATCGAGCAAGCCGCCGCCCCCGCTGAACGTGACGACCATATCCCCGACTGCCGGAGCCGCAGCGGTCAGCGTCGCACGGTAGTTCACGATGGCGACTCCGAGTTCTTGGACGAAGATATACGCCCCGGCAGAAATCTGCGTCGAGGTTGGACTAGCGACAAAGACCACCGGGTGGAGACCTGCGGCAAGACCCTTATCGAAACTAGTGATGAAGTTCGGTCCCAACGCGAGCGTCTTCATCAAGCCAATGCTGCCCAATTTGACGTTCGAGGCGGTCGCGGTCGAGTCCAGCTGGATGAAGCGATAGCGGCCGGTGTGGAGGACATTGCCGGAAAGGTTCTGCGCTTCCGCCTCGGTAAGATCAAAGAAGCCGCCGACGATTAACCCACCCGCCACATAGGGCAGCCCCGTGCGGATATCTGTCATGCCTGAAGGAGACGTATAGACCGACGTCAAACTCTGCGGAAGGAACTCATTTCGCTGCAAGGGCATGTCGAATCTCCTTCAAGTCTATGCAGTAAAGCCACTTACGAGCAATCCATGTCTGGAATTATAGACGTAGATATTGGTTCCCAGCCGCATGAACATGTTGGCCGCGCTCACGTTATCCGGGATTTCTTTCACCTTGGTTGCAAAGAACCAGCTCTTCTCCGCCGTGGGCCGCATCTTGACTGCTTCTGGATCAAACAGAAGCAAGATTTCCGCAGGTTGAATGACCGTAGCCGACGGATAGTTGCTGCCGGTCGGTGACAAGGCGCCTGCTGCAATGGGCACACCATTCGAGGTAAAAGTCGGGGAAGTGAAGGTTCCGAGCTTAGTCGTATTCCCCGAGCCGTCGACGAAGTTCGTATTCGGAGCCGCCGCGCCGAAGGCTGCGGTGTTCCCGCCAGGCAGGTAGTTGTAAGTCTTACCTGAAGGAGCCAAGGGGTCAGCGAAGATCTTGACGCCGAAGAAATCGACCGATGGCCATCCAAAGTCGGTACCTTCCTTGATCGATTGCTGATCAACGCGCGCAATTGCACGGAGCATGTTCACGAGTGCCGCCCACCCGAAAGGACTCGTGATGCCGCATTTCGCTTTGCCGTTCAGGGTGAGTAACTGCGCAACCGCATTGGTCAACACCGGATAGGTGATCGGCCCAGCGTTCCCGTTGGTCTGGCCGCAGAAAAACGGCGTCGAGTTGTATGCTTGTCCAACCGCTCCATTTCGCGTAACTCCCCCGGTCACCGTAAACACGTTCCCATCAGGAGACGGATCCACTCCATTCGAGAACCCTTCAAAGAATCCGTTCGAGGATTTACTGCGGTCGTCCGACACGCCTGCGATTCCACCATTCGCCGCCGAAGGCTGCCCATGGCGATAGGAATCCATCTCGAGCATGGTATTCATCTGCGAGACTAGATTCGCCTCAAGCAGTGCTCGCTGATCGATGATTTGGGTATCCCCTGCGCGATTCAAAACGTCGAGTTCAAAATCTTCGATCTGCGTGAAGGTCGCATAAGCCTTCTCGTAATACTTCGCCGCACTCGCAATCTGATTGCGCGTCACGGTAACTGTCTGCCCGGGAGTTACTGCCGCACCTTGCAAGCGAGCGTAATTGAAGCCCTCGACCATCGCAGAGCCACCCAGGAAGTCTTCGACTACACCGAATCGGCGGAGGATATCCTGGAGTGGGGTGTCTGTATAAAAACATTCCTGGACCACATTTTTTCTAATACTCTCTCTCGTAGAAGAATCGATTTCATTGTAGAGTGGGTCCAAAAATGGGGCCATGTTAGCTCACCTTTTCTTGCGCAATTGATACGACCTTAAAATTCTCTTCCTTAGTGCCTCGCACTTTGCGCATGTGTTCGCGATTCTTCTTCCTATAAGCTTCGCTTTTACGAAACTCTGGGCTATTCCATTTCAATGACTTTTGCGCTTCACTGAAATAGGACAATCTGTCTTTTAGCTGATCCATGGACATACTAGATGGCGAGAAACCGCAGAGAAATTCGAGTGCATTGGTCGCATCAATCTGGGATTTACGGCGAGCGCTAAGAAATGAATAGACTAATGCCATGAATACGCGAGCACGGTCACCGCAGCAATTCCATTGATACACCTGCTTATCAGCGGGAATTGTCTTGCATCTTGCAAACCTTACTGCACCTCCGAACCAATCGCGCAACCTGTAAAGGACCTCAGGATCCTTCTGGGTGACAGATAGATCTATCCCGCGTTTATAAGTTAGTCGCGGATGTCCCTCTCCTTCAAAGAAACCAGCCGACCATGCGATATCAATCGCAGTCGGAGTTTTCGTTGCGTCCAGCGCCGGATTGTTCGGTTTGATCCACATCTTGCTATCTTACGCGACGTTGTTTCTGCTGGTTTCGACGTCCCGGTGGATGTTTTCTAGCATTCGCCCCATCCGCTCGCGCCGGGTTTGGTTGCCATCGGCCTTGTGAAAATCATCCGGCTTGATCTTGGGCAGGCTCGGAGACCGAGAAGACTCTCCGCCCCGGAGATTCGGATTGTTCCCCCGGCGCTCCGCCTCGGCGCGGCGCTCAGCTTCAACTTTCTTGGTAACCTCGGCGTCAACCTTGGCCTGGAAAGCTTCGTCCTGTTTCTTCTGCCGCGCTTCCGCGAATTTGTATTTCTGCTCAATGTAGCGGCCAAGTGGAACGCGAGCGCGATCGGCTTCTTCCGCCGCCAAGGCCAGCACCCGCTTAGCGCGCGGAGTCAATGGGAGCCGTTGCATGTCGCCGCTGGGCTCGCGGCCTTGCAGCAGCACTCGGATTTGCCGCTGCATCCGCTCCGGGTCGGTGTTCAATAAACGCAACAGAAGAATAGCGCCGGTGTCGGCCTCGTGCAGCAGCCCGATCAAGAGATGTTCGGTGCCGACATAGTCATCGTGATTCGCCTTCGCCTCGCCATAGG
>Ga0137415_10000131_pt1 | contig 60377 bp, 52 predicted proteins | sample CZODoug3_1_1_16f_FD_183082 | JGI IMG/M metagenome (GOLD analysis project Ga0137415, IMG submission 183082) | Vadose zone soil fungal communities from Angelo Coast Range Reserve, California, USA - CZODoug3_1_1_16fungal (Hybrid Assembly) | ecosystem: Environmental > Terrestrial > Soil > Vadose... | reverse complement strand
GCGCTCGCGATTTCGCGGAGGTACGCGCCGCCGGCCGCATCACACGCGCCGTCGCGCAAGAATCGCTCTCCATGCTCGGCATCGACGAAAACGGCCTCGACGAAGTCGACCGCAACCTGATGCTCGCGCTGCTCGATAAATACGGTGGCGGTCCCGTTGGTGTCGGTACGCTAGCCGCCGCCCTCAGCGAAGAAGAAGACGCCATCGAAGAAATGTACGAGCCTTACCTCATGCAAATCGGCATGATCGACCGCACCCCCCGCGGCCGCGTAGCCACTCCTCGCGCCTACGAATACTTCAACCGCGAACAACCCCGCCGCCAACCCCGCCTGTTCTGAAGCTACTTTTTGAGTGTCTTTGCAACAAAAGGGGGGCTCTGGAAGCTGGTTAGACGCCTAACGCTGTTGATGAATTGTTTTGTTGAAATTGAAATTCGAACCCAGATAACACTGCCACAATGAAATGTCACAGTACTTCGCGAAATTCCTCGACGCTGATTTTCAAGTCCTGAATTATTGCCCGTAGTGTTTTGGGCTTTAGATCGCCACCATGCATCGGAATTACAACTCGCGCCTGGTCGGCGGCTCGCACATAAATTGCATGGCTGCCGCTCTGTCGCCGAAACTCGAAGCCCAATCGCTCGGCGACTCGCGCTAATTCTTTCGCTGTGACGGCAGGTAGCTTCGGACTCACACCGCAATCTCAATCGGTTTGATTAAGATATCTTCCGTTGGGATAGGCAGGCCATCTTCCACTAAGCTTTCAACGTACAGTTCGATGGCTTCTCTGATGTTCTGGGTGCCTTCTTCAATCGTTTCGCTTTGCGTATGGCATCCCGGCAAGGTAGGGCAGAAAACATGATACCCGCCGTCCTCTTCCTTTTCAAAGATTACAGTGAATCGGTGTGCCATCGCTCGCCTCTGCACAATTCTAACCGGTTCCTCCGTATCCTGTCGGATCTTTTGTTATTTCTAAACCAAATCTACATTTCCAGATCGAACGAGTAAATCCAACGCGGCATGATAAAACGGGTGGCCTTCGCGCCTGCCGAGGGCCACCCGTCACTCACCAAGACAGCCTAGTTCCGCCAGGGAACCTACTCGTCCTTATCTTTTTCGTGTGTGGAAAGAGCAAAAGCGATGTAGGCATCGCCCACTGGGTTATCACAGACGCTCCCGCCACGCAGGCAGTTACCATTAGAGGTGATGGTTCGATCCGGCACATTTCCGCCGAACGCGTTCACCACGAACTCACGTCCGTCCACAAGGTACGCCACGGGACCCGCAGCGGCCCCGCCGGCGTTCGTAATTTTGCTTGGCGCATGGAAATTGAACAGCATTTTGCCCGTCCGTGCGTCAGCGGCATCGAAGGTTCCATTTCCCTCTCCAAAGAAAACCAGGTCGCCGGCAACCAGCACACCGGATTTCGCCGGCTGAGGGATCTGAATCTTCCAAACCACTTTGCCTGTCTCCGTATTGGTGGCACCGTACATGCCAAACGCCTTTACGCCGGGAACACGATTGATAAATTGCGAGCCGAGGTGCAGGTCTCCGTTGACCGCTTGAGGAACAAGACTTGTATTACCGGAGTGCGTCTTGAAGACATCGGGCTCCTGCCTCGCGCCGTAGTAGACGTATTTTGTTCGCGGGCTATAAGCTGCCGATGCCCATTCACATCCTCCGTTGTCACCGGGCATGATCAGCCGCAGCGTCTCATCCGGTGGCGTGTATTGCGGTGAAAAGACAACCTCCTTCTGACCTGGCGCGAGGAAAGAGCTAAAAGCAGCGGTTATGGCAGCCTTATCAGGCTGTTCCTCAGCGGTGAGTTGGTCGAAGCTGAGCAGGGTTAGCGGTTCAACGGCTGAATACGGCTGCGTCGGGGCGGCGTTCTGGAACGCGGCGCCAGTTGGGACGGGCTTCTCGGTTACCTTGTAAATGGGCTCGCCCGTGCGCCGGTCAAGGATGTAGTACTGCCCATTCTTGCTGCAGTGGCCCAGCGCCTTGAATTGCTTTTCACCCCCATTGTTCTCGATCTCGAGGGGGAATAGCACGGCGGGTTGCGCGCTGTCATAGTCCCAGATGTCGTGGTGCACTTCCTGGAAGTGCCACACAGGATTGCCGGTAAAGAGGTTGATGGCCACGATTGACGCAGAAAATAGATTGTCTCCGCCGCGGTTCTCGCCCAGGATATCGGGCGCGGCGTTCCCCACACTGAGGTACACGAGCCCCAAATCCTCATCGATCGCCGGTGGCACCCACACTGCTGCGCCACCACTTAGGAATGACTGACCGGCAAAGCTAGTCGGCTGCGTCGTCGAGAAGCGCCAAACCGTGTTGCCGGTCTTTGCGTCCAGCGCGAAGACCTGGCCTCGTATCTCATACTCGCCGCCAGACAGGCTGATGATCACCAGTTCGTGGCCACCCGCTTCCACGAATTGAGGCGCCGAATTGATGCTCACCTTGTCATGGAAATTGGCTATTGTCCTGCTCCATACAACCTTGCCTGTTTCCCCGTTCAACGCCACCACGGAATCATCAAAGCGTCCAACGAACACCTTGCCTTCTCCGTAGGCCACGCCATGATTATTCCGCCCGCAGCAGAGAAAGAAAGCCGCAAGCTGCGCCTCATCGCTGAATCCGTCAAACTTCCATAGCATCCGTCCCGTAGCGGCATTCAATGCGAAGACGTTGTCGTGACCGTCGGTGATGAACAAACGCCCGTCGACCTCGATCGGCGTCGCTTCTAATTCAGCAAGCGGATCGAGCACGCCGGTGTGGAAGACCCAGGCCACCTTTAGGTTCTTGACGTTTCCGGGATTGATTTGGTCCAGATTCTGGAATCGCGTGTTGGCAAGGTCGTTGCCATGATGCAACCAATCGTGATTGCCATGTTCACGTTCCGCCCAGGTGCGCGACGCCCCAAAATAAAGCACAACGCCAACACACAGGGCCGCAGCGGTCAAAAGCAAAACTAATTTATGTGCTGCCCCCCGTTGTCCCGTCGCGGAGCGTACCTTTTCCTTTGGAAATCCCAGAGTTGCGCCAGCGGAATCCGTCAAGCGTTTACAGAGGGCCCCAGGTTCTTTCATAAAGCACCCCTATTTTCTTTATCGATTTTCAATATGCCAAGGCATGGCTATCGCAGCCTCTTCCACTGCAGATTAGAATCGGGGTTAGACGCGCAGGCTATGGCTGCAATTGCGGAGTCGCAACTGCTCGTGTTTGGACGAGAAGGCATAACCACGCTTCTCTCGGGATGAAGCACATCACAGGCGGGAGTTGTGCGGCCCCAATCTCACTGGAAGGCCAGGCGGACAGCATACCCGGTGCAACGAATTATAGGCCTCGTACCTTTTTGTTAGATATAAGTTTTTATTTGTGCTCTGTTGAAAATCTTCCTTAACGCCCATCGCTCAATCGCAACAAGGTTCAACTGACCCCAAATGCCCGCTCGAACACCCCCCTCTGCACTCACGCTCAGTTGTTTCTGCCGATCCAGTTGTTAGAATCCGATATTGATGCTCGCCCTTCAGCCACTCCGAGCCTTCCGGTCTCCTCTGAGTGGACGCCTTCGCCTTCTTAGCCGGTCGAGCTGCGGGCTGTGTCGATTAGCCGCATTAACACCCGTAAGTGGTTTGTTATGTGTATGTCACAGCCTCTTGGCTCTCTTTTTGCGACTTGTCTCCTTTATCGTCAATCACTTACAGCTTCTTGTGCCTAAAACAGGGGGTGGGTATACCCTCCGTCACCCATCGGTTTTCAGAAGTCCTTTGTTTGCAGCAGACCGTTCCGAGGCCATGGATGGAGGATAAACGGCCGTTAGGTGTGCTGATGGGCGGTTAGGTCCCAGCGCGCGTGGATCGGCCCTTGGGAGCGCTGAGGGACTGCAGGGAAGCGCGCAGGAGTTTCTCGAAGCTGCCGGTGCCAACCTCCTGTTTGGCTTCGCCGACGGCAGTTTCCGCGGTGCGGCCGTCGTAGCCGAGATTAACCAGCGCGGAGACTACGTCGGCTTCGGCTCCCGCCGGCGATGCCGCCGCCGGCTTCGCGGCCTCGATGGCCACGGACTCGAGCTTATCTTTTAGCTCGACCACCATGCGCTCGGCGGTTTTGCGCCCCACGCCGGGGATGCGCGTCAGTCGCGCCAAGTCGCCTCCGCGTATCGCAGGCACTAATTCCTCGACGCTCATACCGGACAGAATCTTCAGCGCGAGCGATGGGCCGACACCGGAAGCGGAGAGCAACATCTCGAAAAAGTGCTTTTCGCGCGATGAGAGAAATCCGTACAGGGAGAAAGCATCCTCTCGAACATGCGTGTGGATCAGCAGAGTGACTTCAGTGTGCAGTTCGCCAAGGGAGGCGAAGGTGGAGAGCGGAACTTGCACCAGGTAGCCGACGCCGCCTACATCGACGAGGACTTGATTCGGGCGTTTGTCGGTGAGACGTCCACGAAGCTGGCCAATCATCGCGGAAGAGTATTCAGCAGCGCGGCAGGAGTGTCAACGCGAGTCGCTGGCAGGTGTTGGGCGAGTAACCGTGGATTCGGACGATGGCAGCGCTTTTTTGTTTGCCTTGAGTGGGAAAACGCGAAGGGGTCTGTTAGAATGATGGCTTACGTTTTTGACATTTTTAGTGGATTGAACAGGAAAATTATGGCGATGAAGTGTGAATTGTGCGGCAAGGCGCCGCATTTTGGTAACGTGATCAGCCACGCGAACAATACGCGGCGGCGGAGATGGAATCCGAATTTGCGTCGCGTGCGCGGTGTGGTGAACGGCGCGAGGAAGCATATGCGGGTTTGTGCGGCGTGCATTCGCGCGGGCCGCGTAAAGAAAGCTGCCTGAGCGCCTGACCTTGCCATCCCCTTTATTGGATCTACGCTCTAACCGGGTCCTGCAAGCGGCGGTTTTGTTGCCGCTCGGCGCGCTGATCCTTTTCGGCGGCGCGGTTTGCAAGCAACAGAAGCAGCCGGCGCCGGACGTGTGGGCGTCCGTGAACGGGCAGGACATCAAGCGTGACGAGGTGGACAAATTCTATCGCACGCGCGTCAGCCCAGAGGGGCAGGAGCCTTCGCAGGAAGAGTCGCTGTCACTGAAGTTGAATGTGCTGGACGAGCTGATCAACAACGAAATTTTGTTGGAGCGCGCGAAGAAACTGAATTTAGAGGCCAGCGACGGCGAGGTTGAGGACAAATTCACAGAGCTGAAAAGTCCTTACACGGAAGATGAGTTTCAGCGGCAGTTGAAAGAGCGCGGCGTTTCCGCGGACGACTTGAAGCGCGATTTGCGCCGGCAGCTTTCCATTCAGAAATTGTTGAATCGCGAAGTCGTGGCGAAGATTACGATTACCGACCAGGACGTCTCCGACTTTTACAACGCGAACAAAGCGCAGTTCAATGTCGCTGAGCCGCAGTACCGAATCGCACAGATCGTGGTCACGCCACGCAAAGAGCCGCAGATTCGCAACCGCAAGAACGATGACGCCACCAATGAGGCGGAAGCGCAGCGCAAAATCAAAATGTTGATGGATCGCCTCAATAGCGGTGCGGATTTCGCGCAGCTCGCGATGGACTATTCCGAGGACATGAATACGACCACGACGGGCGGAGATTTGGGGTATGTGCCCGAATCCGCGCTGAACCAGTCCGACCCGGCGCTAAAGAAAATGGTCGTGGGCATGAAGCCGGGGCAAGTTAGTCCGGTGCTGCAGGTGAAAGACGGATTTCGGATTTTGAAATTGGTGACGCGCGAATCGCCGGGCCAACGCGGAATTACCGATCCTCAGGTGCAGCAGACCATTCGCGACACGCTGCGCAATCGCAAGGAGCAGTTGTTGCGCGCCGCGTATCTGGCGATCGCTCGCGACGAAGCGCGCGTGAGCAATTATTTGGCCGAGCAGGTGATCGAAGCCGCCGGCAAACTCCCCGAAGCCGCGAAGACGGCGAAGCCCGTTAAGCCGTTCCAACCGTAAAAAGGCTTTGCTGGATGATTGTGAGTCAATCGATCCACGCCAGGATTTCGCCGGCGTTCACCGGCTGACCTTCCTTCACTAGTAAGCGTTCGACAGTGCCGCTCTTGGGCGATCGAATTTCGTTCTGCATTTTCATGGCTTCGACTACCAGCAAGCCTTGCCCGGCCTCCACTCTTTCTCCGGCTTGCACCAGCACGCGAACAATTTTCCCTGGCATTGGCGCAAGGATTTGCTGGCGGCCTTCGGCTTCAAGCGCGCCGTGCCGGCGGCCGCGCCACGCGCGCGGATCGGTGACTTCGGCGGTGAATTCGTGGCGGCCAGTTTGCAGCGTGAGCGTGCCGGAAGAGGTCGACGCGACGCGAATTTCGTGGGATTTCCCGTCGAGGAGAATGGAAAAAATGTTGGGCGCGATTTCGGTGGTGTCGGCATCCACGACTTTGCCATCGAGTGAAATGCGCCAGCCGTTTGCGTCGCGCTCAAGCTCGACAATTCGTTGCGTGTTGTTGATCGCGACTTCGAATTTCATGGCATGCGGTCCAATTGGTCGCGGCGGGCTTCTTGTTTCCAGCGCGAGGTCGAATCCTGAGGTGATTGCGCCGCTGTTTTTTGTAACTGCGAGTATTGCCACAAGGCTGCGGCGATGGCGGCGGCGTTGGCCGCGTTGCTTTCGTTTTCCAGCGGAGCGTGCTTTTTGCGCGTCAGGAGTTGGTCGAGCCATTTGGTGTGGATTTCGCCGCGAAGAAAATCGGGTTCGGAGAGAATTCGGCGGAAGAGGCCGGCATTCGTCTTGATTCCGGTGACAACGTATTCGTCGAGGGCGCGGCGTAAGCGCGCGATGGTTTCTTCACGCGAGTTGCCCCACGCAATCAGTTTGCTGAGCAAAGGATCGTATTCATTGGGGACGGTCCAGCCTTCGTAGACGCCGTCGTCGAGACGAATGCCGGGGCCGCTGGGGACCTGGCGCGACAGAATCTTTCCGGGGGAAGGGAAGAAATTGTTGTCGGGATCTTCGGCGTAGAGGCGAACCTCCATGGCGTGACCGCGCGGCGTGATGGTTTCCCAAGCGAAGGGGAGGCGATGTCCGGCGGCGATGGCGATTTGAAGTTTCACAAGGTCAAGCCCGGTGACTTGCTCGGTGACAGGATGCTCGACTTGCAGGCGCGTATTGACTTCGAGGAAGTAGAAATTCAGATGGGCGTCGACCAGGAATTCGACGGTGCCGGCGTTGACGTAGCGCCCGGCGCGCGCGAGCCGCACAGCGGCATCGCCCATTTTCTTGCGCAGCTCGGGAGTAACGATGGGCGAAGGGGCTTCTTCAATGACCTTCTGATGGCGGCGCTGCACGGAGCATTCGCGCTCGCCGAGGGAGACGACGCGGCCGTGTTTGTCGGCGAAGATTTGGATTTCGATATGCCGCGGCTTTTCCAGATATTTTTCGAGATAGAGGCGAGGGTCACCAAAGGCGTTGAGCGCTTCGGAAGAGGCGTCGCGCCATGCGGAAGCAAAATCAGGATCGCCAGCGACCAGCCGCATGCCTTTGCCGCCACCACCTGAGACCGCCTTCAGGAGAACCGGATAGCCCATGGATTGTGCGAGGGCTTGCGCCTCTTCGGGTTTTTCGATCGGATCATTCGCGCCTGGAACGGTGGGCACATCGGAACGCCGCGCGAGCTGTCGGCCCGCTGTTTTGGATCCGAGAGTCTCCATGGCTTCCGCGGGCGGACCGATGAAGATGAGACTGGTTTCTTCGCAGGCGCTGGGCAGGGCGGGATTTTCGGCAAGAAAACCGTAGCCGGGATGAATGGCGTCACAGCCCGAGCGGCGTGCTACGTCGATCAGCTTGTCAATGCGAAGGTAACTTTCGCGGGACGGCGCAGGGCCAATGGGATAGGCTTCGTCGGCGAGGCGGACGTGGAGGGAAGCGCGGTCGGCTTCACTGAAGACGACTACGGAGCGGATGCCGAGTTCGCGGCAGGCTCTGAGGATGCGGACGGCGATTTCTCCGCGATTGGCGATCAGGATCTTGTTGAACATGCCGGGTTTGGTGTGCCGGGAAATTTTAACACGCGGCGGTGGCCGGATTTGGCGGGCAGGCGGGTTGCGTGTCTAATCGCATGCGGCGCAACCATGTGAGGATGACACCGCGGCTAGCCGGCGTGCGTCCAAAGTCTCGGGATTGGTCGGTCCTTGCAGTTTCTTGAATGGAGAGAACTTATGAACAGGAAATTCAGTGCAATCGCGAGCGTAATCGCACTATGCGCCTGTGCCGAGATGGGGCGCAGCATGCTGCGCCCCCACATTGCAATTACACAGGATGGGGCGATTGCGCCGGCTGAAAATTTGGTGGTGGAAGGGGTGCCGGCGATTCCGGCTTCGCTGGTCGAGACTGCGGGCCGTTATGGTTCATTTCGAAATGCGACGCTGGCGGATTGGAATCCGGTGCGAAGCGAGATGCTGATCGCGACGCGGTTTGCGGATACGCCGCAACTGCATCTGGTGAAAATGCCGGGCGGAGAGCGGCAGCAGGTTACGTTTTTTGCGGATGCGGTTGGCAATGGAAGATTTCATCCAAATGGCGGCGATTACATTGTTTTCTCAAAAGATGTTGGCGGCGGAGAGTGGTTTCAGCTCTATCGCTATGACGTGGCGAGCGGCGATGTGGCGCTGCTGACGGATGGCAAAGCTCGGAATTTGATGGGGCCGTGGTCCTCGGGCGGGGACCAGATTGCGTATATGTCGACGCGGCGGACGGGGAAGGATACGGATTTGTGGGTGATGAATCCGGCGGACCCGAAGAGCGATCGTTTGCTGACGAAATTGGAAGGCGGCGGCTGGGGCCCGGAGGATTGGTCGCCGGACGATTCGAAGATTCTGCTGAAGGAAGAGATTTCTCTGAACGAATCGTATATGTGGCTGGTGGACACGAAGACCGGTGAGAAGACGGCGCTTATGCCCGCGGGAATCAAACGTGGGGACAAGGTCTCGTACGGCGACGTAAGGTTCAGCAAAGACGGAAAGGGAATTTACGTAACGACAGATTCCGGGGCCGAGTATATGAATCTGGCCTATATCGAGCTAGGCCGGCCGGAAATCAAGTACCTGATCAGCGGTCCGGCAGCGAAGTGGGATGTGGAGCGGTTTGATCTTTCGCATGACGGCACGTTTATTGCCTATGTTAAGGACGAGGATGGCGTGAGCGTCATTCACGTGCGAAAGACGGCGGACCAGAAGGAAATTCCGTTGAGCAATTTGCCGGTGGGGGTTGTCACTAGTTTGCACTGGCATCGCAACGGGCACGAGCTTGGATTTTCGCTGACGAACGCGCGCGGGCCGGGCGATTGCTATTCGTACCATGTGACGACGGCGAAGCTGGAGCGGTGGACTACGAGCGAAAGGGCGGTCAAGACCGAGGCGTTCCCGCAGGCGGAGTTGGTGAAGTGGAAGAGTTTCGACGATAAGGAGATTTCGGGATTTTTGTACAAGCCGCCAGCGAAGTTTACGGGCAAGCGGCCAGTGCTGGTGGTGATTCATGGCGGGCCGGAAGGGCAGACGCAGCCGACATTCCTGGGGCGCAGCAACTACTACTTGAATGAATTGGGGATCGCCTTGATTTATCCGAATGTTCGCGGCTCGACGGGATATGGCAAGACGTTTTCGCTGCTCGACAATGGATTTAAGCGTGAAGACACGTACAAGGATATCAACGCATTGTTTGACTGGATTGGCACGCGGCCGGATTTGGACGCCGAACGCATCGCGGTGACCGGCGGAAGCTACGGCGGACACATGACGCTGGCAGTCTCCACGTTCTATAGCGACCGGATTCGCTGCTCGGTGGACATTGTGGGTATGTCGAACCTGGTGACATTTTTAGAGCACACGGAGGCGTACCGGCGAGACTTGCGGCGCGTGGAGTACGGCGATGAGCGCGAGCCAAAGATGCGGGAGTTTTTGGAAAAGATCGCGCCGATGAACAATATAGAGAAGATCAAGAAGCCGATGTTTGTGATTGCAGGGAAGAACGATCCGCGCGTGCCGGTCAGCGAGTCGCAACAGATTGCGGAAGCACTGAAGAAACAGGGAACTCCGGTGTGGCTGCTGATCGCAAAAGATGAAGGGCACGGCTACCGCAAGAAAGCCAACCAGGATTTTCAGTTCTATGCCACGGTGGAGTTTTTGCGGGAGTATTTGCTGAAGTAAGAAGAAGAATTGGCCACCGAGGCACAGAGACACAGAGCGGAACGAAACAGCTATGAAAGAAAAGAAATCCAGGTCGAAGGGTCGGGCGAAGAAAGACGTGAGGAACTCAGCTTATGATCTCATGGCGGCCGCTGGGCTGATCGGCTGCATAAAAGGTGCGCCAAAAGACCTGAGCACGAATAAGCAGTATTTTGCGGGCTTTGGGAGGTCCAGAGCCCGTCGATCTAGCGGTGTCTAGTTGCGCGTAGTTCGGTGATCGGATCTTGGTTCTGCTCTTACTTCGGTAACAAGAGCCAATGCCTCTTTCAGGTTCGACCGAGCTTCAGCGAGCGTGCGTCCTTCACGCCGGGGAGTTCCTTTATGTAGGCGATATACCAGCCGCCACTTATCCGGATGACGCGTGTGATTTTCTTCTTCATAGTGGGATGTTGCCGTGTTTTTTCTTGGGGTTGGTGTCGCGCTTGGTCTCCAAGGCGCGGAGGGCGGTGATGAGTCGGGCGCGGGTGGCGGCGGGCTCGATTACCGCGTCAATGTAGCCGCGCTCGGCGGCTACAAACGGGTTAGCGAAGCGGTCGCGGAATTCGGCGATTTTCTCGCGGCGCACAGATTCGCGTTCGGACTCCGGAACTTTTTCCAACTCACGTTTGTAGACGATGTTCACCGCGCCTTCCGGACCCATGACAGCGATTTCCGCGGTGGGCCAGGCGAAATTCGCGTCGGTGCGGATGTGTTTTGACGCCATGACGCAATAAGCTCCGCCGTAGGCCTTGCGAGTGATGATGGTGATTTTGGGAACGGTGGCTTCGGCGTAGGCGAAGAGTAGCTTGGCGCCGTGCTTGATGATGCCGCCAAATTCCTGTTGCGTGCCGGGGAGAAAGCCGGGCACGTCTTCGAAGGTAATGAGCGGAATATTGAAGGCATCGCAGAAGCGCACGAAGCGCGCGCCCTTGACGGAAGCGTTGATATCAAGAACTCCGGCGAGAAAAGCAGGTTGATTCGCCACGATGCCCACCGGGCGGCCATCCATGCGCGCGAAACCCACGACTAGATTCTTGGCGAAATGTTCGTGGACTTCGAAGAAGTAGGCGTCGTCGACGATGGAATGAATGGCGTCCTTAATGTCGTAGGGCTTTTGCGGATCATCGGGGACGAGCGTGTTGAGCGATTCGTCGCGGCGATCGGCGGGATCAGAGGTGGCGCGGCGCGGCGGATCATCGACATTGTTGGAAGGAAGGAAGCTCAGGAGTTCGCGAATCATGGCGAGGCAGTCGGCATCATCGGGAGCGACGAAGTGGGCGACACCGCTCGTGGCGTTGTGGGTCATCGCCCCACCCAGCTCTTGCTTGGTGACTTCCTCGTGGGTCACGGTTTTGATGACGTCCGGGCCGGTCACGAACATGTAGGACGTGTCGCGAGTCATGAAGATGAAATCGGTGATTGCAGGGGAATAGACGGCTCCGCCGGCGCAGGGACCCATGATGGCGCTGATTTGCGGGATGACGCCGCTGGCCAGCGTGTTGCGCAGAAAAATATCGGCGTAGCCTGCGAGGGACGCGACACCTTCCTGAATACGCGCGCCGCCAGAATCGTTGAGGCCGATCAGCGGAGCGCCCACGCGCATGGCTTGATCCATAATTTTGCAAATTTTGAGCGCGTTGGTTTCAGAGAGAGAGCCGCCGAACACGGTGAAGTCCTGCGCGAAAACGTAGACAAGGCGGCCGTCGATGCGGCCGAAGCCGGTGACGAAGCCGTCCCCAGCCGGACGCTGCTCGTCCATGCCGAAATCCGTGCTGCGATGGCGCATGAATTTGTCCAGCTCTTCAAAGGTGTTTTCGTCTAGGAGAAGATGGATGCGCTCGCGCGCGGTAAGCTTGCCCGCCTTGTGTTCGCGCTCGCGTCGCTCGGCGCCGCCTCCCGCTTCCGCTTCCGCGTCAAGCTTGCGGAGTTCTTCCATGCGGTCGTGGTGATTGGCGAGCGATTGCGAAACGCGCTTCGGTTCAGGCAATGGGACCTCCCGGGGACGGTGCGTCTTTTACGCTGAAGATGCGCACGGCCAGATGCGTGGCGAGCCAGACGGTGCCGAGAAGCAGGACAACGCCAAGAAGCAATTCGGCGGCAATGGCGATGGCGCGCTGCAGAGGCGATGGTATGGAGGTGACGAAGACGGTGGCGCGGACCAGCGTGAACATGGCACCGAGAGTCATCGCTACGATCAGGATGGTGGTTACGATGGAAGCAAATATGCGTTTCATGGTGTTACGCCGCGGTAGAAGAATAACGCAATGGCTCAGAAATCAGAACGAAAGAGCTTGCCTAAACCTGTGATCGCCCTATACCGAAGTCTTAGCGCAAACCGGACCAGTCGTCGGCTACGAGGATCGAATCCGTCGGATTCGAGGGGTCGTACTTGATACTGGCGGGCTGGCCGGCAGCCAGCTTGTCGAAGCGAACCTGGCTCTCGAGGCCGGTGATGTCTTGCGCGGTGTGGTAGGTGACGCCGGAAATGGCGTAGCTGTAGGAGACGAGCTGGCGCGGGCTCAAGTCTGCGAGGGGTTGAGAACGCGAGCCGAAGAGGCTCTTACTTTTTTCGCGAGGCTCGGGAGCGTGGGCAACGAGCTCGACGACCTGACCCTCGGCGATGCGGCCGATTTGATTCAAGTGCAGGCGACGCTTGCGCTCGATGTCTTCAGGATCTTCCGCTGGACGAAAAAATGCGTAGGCAATCATCCCGATGGCGGCTACGGCGGCGCCACCCATCGCCAGCATGAGTTTCCAATCGGACGACACAGTATTCAATGAGACGACTCCGTGGTTTTACGTGGGACCTGTGCAGCGAATGGCCGGTCTAAGCAGCGGCCGCTACGTTCACCCGATTTAGCAGGCGCAACCCCACGCAGGCAATTTTACAGAAGCAGAGGGCAAGCTACTACTGCGGTTGCGGGGCATGCACCGGATTACGCAATACTCCGATTCCAGCGACGCTGACCTCCACGGCGTCTCCTGCGACGAGCGGGCCTACGCCGGCGGGCGTGCCGGTGGCGATTACGTCGCCGGGATAGAGGGTCATCATGCGGGAGATCCAGCGAATCAGAAAAGCGCAGGGATAAATCATGAGAGATGTGTTCCCGGATTGGCGGACGGCGCCGTTGACGCGCGTTTCGACGAGGACGCTTGTCGGGTCGAGATCGGTTTCGATATACGGGCCGACGGGGCAAAACGTATCAAAGCCTTTGCCACGGGTAAATTGGACATCGCTTTTTTGAATGTCACGCGCCGTGACATCGTTGAGGCAGGTGTAGCCGAGGACGAAAGACAAGGCGTCATCCGAGTCGCGGAGCTGCGAGCAACGGCGGCCGATTACGATGGCAAGCTCGCCTTCGTGCTCTACGCGCTGGGAGTATCGCGTGAGGGTGATGGGTTCTTCGGAGCCGACGATGGAAGAGGGCGGCTTGAGGAACATCAGCGGTTCTTTGGGGACTTCGTTGCCGAGTTCGGCGGCGTGAGCGGCATAGTTGCGGCCGATGCAAACGATTTTGCCGGGATCAACGGGCGCTAGCAAACGTACTGCGGCGAGCGGATACGCGCGAGGAGATTGAGACCACTCGGCCCAAGGCGCAGCAGAGATTTCGCGTACCTGGTATTCGTCCAAGATGCCGTAAACCGGGATACGAGACGAGTCTGGACGGTCGATAGCAACGAAGCGGCAGAATTTCATGCAGGGTCAACCCACCGAGAGGGATTTGAATGTTAGTGCGAAACGCGTGATTCGCGAGCTCTCCAAATGCACGTGCCGATCCACGAGAGCGTCGCCAGAATCATATAGAGAACTGCGCCCAACGTGAAGAGCTGCACGGTGCTGTAGCGCGCGGAGAGTTCCGAGAAATAAACACAAAGCAGGCGGTAGGTGAGAGCCATGATGCTCAAGCCAACCAGGCCGGAGGCCAGGAGCGGTCCGGGAAGGCGCATGAAACGAAGCACGGGAACAGCCGCAAAGAGGCCGAGAGCCACGAAGGCGGCGAGATTGCGCTCCCGCGCAAAAAACTCGAGCGATGGAGCGCGGTTGGCGACGACGAGCCAAGCGACGAGAACCATGGCCATCCCCACTCCGGAATAAACACCGGTGCGAATGGCTGCGTTCTTGAAAACGTGGAGCCTGCCATACCCCGGAAGGTGAGCACGGACAGCGATCACAAAGAAGCTCCCAACAGCTTGCCAAAGTTCAAACCCGGATCTATTGAGAAGGTTGCGTGACTTCTACGGCCACGGGAGCGGAAGGCGCGCTTTCGTTGCCGGAGCGGTCGATAGCGGTCACGGAGTACCAATACCGGTGACCGGGTTGTACAGACGTATCACGATAGGCCGGTGAGAGCAACAGATCGGGAGTAACAAGCTGGCCCGGCGTGCCTTCTTGCTCACTTCGATAGACGTGGTAGCCGGCCAGGTCGGTTTCAGTGTTGATGGACCAGGAGAGGTCGACCTGGGACGGACCGCTTGGATCAGGGGCCACAACGGCGGCTACCAAGCCTTGCGGAACGGCGGGCGCGTAGGTGTCACGGGGCGCGACAATGGCGGGAACGGAATCGGCGGACTCGATGGTGGCGCCATCTGCAGGAATTACTGTACGGACCGTGTAGGCGTAGGTCTTGCCGAAGTCAAAAGTCGTGTCGCGATAGCTGACGTTGGGCGAGGATGCGAGCAAGGCCAACGGTGATTTCCATTTTGCCTGAGCGAGATCTTTGGCGACAGCCTCGGCGGAGGCGGGGTCGATTTCGCCGCGGTAGATTCGATATTCGGAAATGGTGGGTAGCGCATCACCGGTCGAAGTGCGGGTTGGGGCGGACCATGAGAGTTCGATGGCAGACTCGGTTACGGTGGCGTGAAGTGACGTGATGCGCTCGGGAACGGGCCGGAGACGAACGATCACGGTGTCGGAATCGGCGGAGGCACGCTTGCGCGATGCGCGGGTGCGCACACGATAGGCGAGCGAGCCGCCGGGATAGCCCCGAAGGTCCTCACGAGTTATGCGATCGAAAATTTGGATCTTATCGGCGGAGCGGTATTCGTTGACGAGTGCGCCGGGAATCGTTTCGATGGTGCGAAATGTTTTCGGGTCGGGCGAGCCGTCGGGCTTGAGAGCACCGCGAAGCACTTCGATTGCGGGAGGCTCAGCGAGGCGCTCACCGGAGACGGTTTTTGCCGGAAGTATGAAGGTGAGCTGCACAGTATCCCCCGCTTGTTGTGCGGCCAGGTCGGTGATTCTTGCGGGAACTTTCGGAGCCGGCGGACTGGGTTCGCCCGGTGCGCCGCAGCCGATGGCGAGTAGACATGCGAGAAGCGAAATTCGAAACTCGAACGGCAAAATTCGCCGCCGCCGAATCCAGAGCGCCTCGCGGTTCCGCAAGATTCGATTTTCCATTTAGGCGTTCGGATTTTACAGGATGTAGCGGCTCAAATCCTGATTCTTGACGATGTCGGCGAGCTGCTTGTTTACGTAGGCGGAGTCGACCTTGACGTTTTTCTTCTTGAGGTCGGGAGCTTCGAAGGACAGCTCGTCGAGAACTTTCTCGAGAATCGTGTGCAGACGGCGAGCGCCGATGTTCTCGGTTTGCTCGTTGACGCTGGTGGCGAATTTAGCGATGGCGTCGACGGCGTCGTCGGTGATATTCAGCTTTACGCCTTCCGTTTCGAGCAGCGCGACGTATTGCTTGATCAAAGCATTCTTGGGCTCGGTAAGAATGCGGACGAAATCTTCTTCCTTCAGCGATTGCAGCTCGACGCGAATCGGCAGGCGGCCTTGCAGCTCCGGAATCAAATCCGAAGGCTTGGTCACGTGGAAAGCGCCGGCGGCGATGAACAAAATGTGGTCGGTGCGAATCATTCCGTAGCGAGTGTTTACCGTGGTGCCTTCGATGATGGGCAGAATGTCGCGCTGCACGCCTTCGCGGGACACATCGGGGCCGTGACCGGACTCGCGGCCGGCAACTTTGTCGATCTCATCGATAAAGATGATGCCCATCTGCTCGGCACGCTCGACGGCGGTGCGCGTGACCTGGTCCATGTCGAGCAGCTTGTTCTCTTCTTCCTGAATCAGGTACTCGAACGCGTCGGCGACGCTCATCTTGCGCTTCTTTTTCTGCTGGCCAAACATGCCGGAAAGCATGTCCTTGATGTTGACGTCCATCTCCTCGACGCCTTGATTGGAGATGATCTCGAAGGAGGGCATGGCGCGTTCGCGTACCTCGAGGTCAACCATACGCTGATCGAGCTTGCCTTCGCGGAGTTGCGCGCGCAGTTTCTCGCGGGTGCGCTGCGTTTGCTCGCGCTGCTGGGCGAGTTCGCCTTCGGTGGTGCCTTGCGCGGGCGGAGGGGAAGGCGGCAGCAGGAGATCGAGGACGCGCTCTTCGGCCGTTTGTTCGGCGCGATCGGCGACTTCGTCGAGCTTTTCCTCGCGCACCATGTCGATCGAAGTCTCCACCAGGTCGCGCACCATGGATTCCACGTCGCGGCCGACATAGCCGACTTCTGTGTATTTGGAGGCTTCGACTTTCACGAATGGGCAACCGGCCAGTCGCGCGAGGCGGCGCGCGATTTCTGTTTTGCCGACGCCGGTGGGCCCGATCATCAGGATGTTTTTGGGCAGAACGTCTTCCGCGATTTCGGGCGGAAGTTTCTGGCGGCGCACGCGATTGCGCAGGGCTACGGCGACAGCGCGCTTGGCGGCGTGCTGCCCGACAATATATTTATCCAGCTCCGCGACGATTTCGCGCGGAGTCATATCGTCGAGCGCGGGAAGCAGTTCCTCGGTCTCCTCCGGAGCGGCACCGTTACCGCCCGGCGCGAAAATTATTTCTTTTTCAGACTTGCTTGGCATGAATCCTTCTGTTCCAGCACCTGTGCTGGCCCAACCATTCCATCTTACCTAAAATGCAAACGCAAGGCTTTCCGTGCTTGCTGTGTTTTGGATCGCGGGAGCTTAATCCAGGTCTACTATGAGATCTTCGACGTTAATCGCACTCGATACCGTGCCGCACTTCCAGGAAATCTTTACAGCTCCTCCACTGTAAAGTTTGCGTTTGTGTAAATGCAAATTTCGCTGGCGATGCGCATCGCTTCCATGCCCAGGTCCTTAGCACTTAGCTTGGAATGCTTGAGCATGGCGCGCGCCGCAGCCATGGCATAGCTGCCGCCGGAACCGATGGCGCAGAGCCCGTCGTCCGGCTCGATCACGTCGCCATTTCCCGAGAGCAAGAAAGTGGATTTCGCGTCTGCAACGATCAGCAGCGCTTCCAAATGACGCAGGGCGCGGTCTTTACGCCATTCCTTGGCCAGCTCGACGGCGGCTTTTTGTAGGTTGCCGGAATGTTCCTGGAGCTTCCCCTCGAAACGCTCGAAGAGGGAGATGGCGTCAGCTGTCGAGCCTGCGAAGCCCGCAATCACTTTGTCATTGAAAAGGCGGCGAGTCTTGCGCGCCGTGTGCTTCATCACGTGATCGCCCATGGTCACCTGGCCATCCGCGATCAGCACCGCTTTATTGTCTTTGCGCACGCAGAGGACAGTTGTGCCGTGCATCCGTGCGCTTCCTTGTCGATTCTGCATCCAGCCATTATACCGCATAGCTGCGACAGGCTCCTGCCGTGAGGCACTTCGCGAGTCGACGAGGAAAAAAAAGGGGCCGGCATGGCATCCGGCCCCGTGCTCTGTTGCTCGGCGATTTACGGAGTTAGGAAATGAGGATGATCAGAACTTACTCCACGTGAACGTATCCATCGTCCAGTTGCCTACGGTCATCAGGTTTTTCTGCAACGCGCGGTCGTAGTGGATGGAGACGGAGGCATTTCCGTTTGAATTAATGGTCTTGCCGATCACGGATCCGTACCAGTTGGCGTTGCCCGTGAAGTTGAGTCCAGCATTCGGCGCGTAGAGTACCGCAGTCGACTGACCATTGCCGTGGAGGTTGATGGCGCCAGTGCCCGCATATTGAATTTGGAGCAATGTAGAGTTGAATGTGTTGTTGCTGACACCGTTCCCGCCTATGTCCAGGGGTGTAGCCTGTGCGTTTCCCACAACATTGATGATCACGGGCTGATAGACCGCCGGATTGCCGGGGCCGGTACCGGTGCCAGGGCAGGGACCGATGGCGATGCTCGCGTTACCGGCCAAACTGATGCTATTCACATAATAAGTGCCTGGCACGCATACGAGGACACCGTTCACTACGACTTGAGCCGGGACGAAGGTCGCCACGTTATTGTTGCCCCCGGAAATAGAAATATTGCCGTAATTCCCGGTAGTGTTGAGCACACCGTCGCAATTTGCACTGCAAGGCGTAAGCGTAAGGGGCACGTTGCCGTTACCAAGGTTAGGCGCAGGCGTGGCCACGGTAAGCGGTATAACCGGCGTAACAAGAGTGACCGCCTGGGGCAACTTGATCAGCCCCGGCGCAGGCAGGCAATTGGTCGGACTGGTCCCGCAGCCGGTTACAGAAGTCGTATTACCCGACAAAGCGTCCACGTTTCCGGCTGAGCAAGCGCCGACACCGGTGTCGGGACTGGAGAAAGTGCCGTTAATCACCGTATGCGCCGCGGTGTTCACGTTCCCGTTCGAGCCAAGATTGCCTTCATAGGTCTGTGTGACAGGGTTTCCCCCAGACAGAGACAAGTTGCCGGAATCATAGCTGTCAATGGTGCCGCCGCCATTGAACGAGATGGAGCCGCATCCACTACCCGTGGCGAATCCCGCGTAGTTGTAGCAGGGCGTTACATGGGATTCCAAGAGCGCGGATACCTCTACCTCTGAGTTACGAACTCCGGCAATGTCTCCGTGAGAGGTAAGTTTCCAGAGTTGCGCAGTAAGAGGCTGCAAATTGTTACACTCAATTACCTTGCGCATGGACAGCAACTCTGCAGACACGGTGTAGGCGACGGTGTTGTTACCCGCCGTCAAAGATTTCTGAGTAGCCGTGTTAAAGGCGGTCTTCGTTGAGGAAACGGGATAATTCACCGAGATGTTGTTCATCGTGGAACCCAAAGCGATCGGGCTGCCACCCGCGGCAAGTGTCACCGGGCTGACGTTCACGTTATAAGCGGTCATCGGATCCGACGTTGAGATACCCGGCTGCGGATAGGTGCTTATAAGATAGTTCGCCGCGGCATGCAGGCCTGCCTCCGCTCCATATCGGGATTGAGTCATAAGTTTGTAGTTCATACTGGACCACGTTTCCGATTGCGACAGGAACATCAGGGACGCGGCCGTGATCGAAAGCACCAGAACAAAAATTAAGGCGAAGATGAGGGCGACGCCTTTTTGATTGGAGCGTTTCATGATGAGTTCTCCTTAATTCGTCTACGGCAATAATGCGGCGACCGTCGTGGGCGTGGGCTGCGCACGGGTCGGATCAACCAAGCTGGCTGTGGCGTATACCTCGACGACGTTTCGCGGCGCCACGTTCAGTAGTGCCTTGGTTTCTTTCTGCAATTGGCCCGTTTGGAGGTCTTTGTTCTGCGTCTGCACGGTCAACGTAACAGCTACGTTCGTGACGCAGGTACCGGTCCCCAACGGCTGAACCTGATAGGCGAAGCATGGCACCACATTTCCATTCGGGTCGTTGGGATTAAACAGGACGTTATCCAGCAGAATCATGGTGTTATCGTTTGCGGTCTTTGCGGTTGTCTGATCGAAGGGCATTTGGTGGCGGTAGAGCGTCCCGGGTGCGGTTGTCGGACCGGGTGCGCACCTGTATTCGACATACACCATGTTGCCGTCGCCGTTAATGTCACCGTATAACTTCAGGTGAGTGGCATCGGAACCGCAGGCGACGCCGGCGGCGCAAGTTGTCGCAGGCGGAACAACCCCAGCGGCAAAGGCACCTAACGCAGCAACCGGGGCACCAGCAGCATGAGGACTCGTGAATACCGCTGTGCCCGACGGCGAGGACCACGTCACAACTGTCACGGCTTCCTGATTTGTTCCCACGTCCACAGTCAAAACTTCGCCAGGATATACGGCAGGAAGTGGAGAGGCGGGGGGCGCGGGTGTCGTGCTAAGAGAAAATGCCACGGGGGTGATACCGCCGACACTGGCAGTTACTGCGGATGTCAGCGTGACCAAGGAAGTAGGGCCACCCAAAGAAACCTTTCCGGCCTGCCCAATTTCCTGCTGCAGCAATTCCGTGACGCTGCGGACGCTCGTGTGCATCGCTGTGCGGTTCGCGATCGAGCCTTGCGTCCGCATCAGTTGGGTCATTCCGGACATCACGATGCCGCCCACGGCTAAGAGCACCACTAAGGACACCATCGTTTCCAGCAACGTAAATCCCGCGTTTTCTTTCCGAGTCATAGCGATCCTTTTCAAAAAGGGAAAGTCTTCAAGGCAACAACGGTGGCCTCTGGCAGGCGCCCGTTGGTGCCAACCGCATGGCGCGCCTGGGCCTTCACGGAAACCTGCTTCATGCTGGTACCTTGGGCAGTGATTTGCCAGACGCGGATGTATTCCCAATTCCCTGACGCTGCTACGAGGTTGCCGCTGGCATCGAGATAGTCCACGTAACCCGCCGTGGGGGCTGTTGTACTTAGGCTGCCGCCACTCTGTGCTGTCCCCGCCGTCATATCGGAGCAGCCCGCGAGACCCGTACCAGTTCCGACGACGGCCGGAAAGACGGTTGTGTCGGTTCCGCTCGCGCCGGTAGTGTCGCCGTCACAGAATTTCAAAGCCAGAAGCTGCTCCATCTTGTCCTGGGCATACTCGGTCGTGCGTGCGGCCAAATGGCCCTGGGTCTCTGTGGTCGAAACAGCTACGGCCGCGATGCCCATTACGCCGGTGGCGACGATCAGCAGGATGGCGAGAGCAATCATGGTTTCCAGCAGGGTCATGCCCGCTTGAGTGCTTCGCTTCCGATAGAAGAAAACGTTGTGTTGGCGCTTCATGCGTTCATCCTCACTGACCGTGCCAGCAGCTCACGGAGCTGCATGTAGGATTCGTTGACCACGATCGAATCGAACCTGTCGCGGACGCGGTTACCGCTTCGACCAAATTCCGGCTACGTAGGTAGAAAGCTCCCGTTGCCAGGGGCGCATTGGTGCTGTCAACCGGGATGCCGCGGGAATTGAATACGATACAAGCGCTGTTGCCGATCAAGCTGGTGCCATTATCCTTGTAACATTGGTTCGTACCAATGGGGGATTGGCCCGGCGTCGGACCGACAGTGACGCTTCCGAATCCAAAGGTGTTCCCTTGCGAGAGCGCGATGACTGTGCCACTTGGTGCGCTGTTGGTGTATGTGATGCAAACCTTATTAGCGTCCGTATTGCGGTCGGAATCTTCCACCCAGCATCCGTTGCCCGAGTTCCCCAACTTATCCCAGACTTGTAATTGATAGCCGCCATTGCTCAGATCAGCGTAAACGCGCGCGTGGGTAAAGCTCGCTGCGGCGCGCATTTTCGCCTGCGCGGTGAGTCCGTTCAGGGCGCGACCATCGCCTGCTGCGCGCAAGTAAGCCACGGTGTTGCGATAGCTGGGTACGGCAATCGCCGAGATGATGAGGGATATGGCCACGACGACCAGCAATTCTAGGGTGGAGAAGCCAGCCTGACGTTCCTTACTCGTTTTTTTCATAAGCTCCGCTGATAGTGTGTAATGTGTCGTCGGATGTGTTGGCATCGCGCGATCAAAGGTTGCAGGCCGAGGGCCAAGCCTCGTTAACTCACATATGACTGTAAATACAGGGCTTGGATGCGTAATGGTGCCGATCCTCGATTGGCTGATCAGAGCGATGGGTAAAAACGAAACAAGTCGAGAAGGCCCCACTCCGCCGGGCCTGTTCGCCGGAAGAATAACCAGCTCTATGCTCGAAGCAATCGCGACGCTAAGGCCGAGGCGTTGTGGAGCGCTATCGCCTCGATGGAAATCATAGGGTTTACGCCCGACGCGCTGGGGAAGGCGGACCCGTCCATTACATAGAGGTTGCGAACTTCCCAGGTTTCGCCTTCCGGATTTGTGGCGGAAGTTCTTGGCGAGCCGCCCATCCGCGCTGTGCCCATGATATGGAACGAAAACAGGGCAAGCTGCGCGGCATCCCAACCGGCGGAATCCATATCCTGAATAAGGCTGACCAGCGAGCCGCGACGCCCCGGCTCGTAAGCACACCATTTAGCGTGCGGCGAAAAGATCAGTTCCGCGCCGGATGCCTCCAGGATGCGCGCTGCGCCGATAAACCCCTGTCGGAGGTGCTTACGATCAAACGCGGAGAGCGAGTAGTGGGAAATCGGCTGACCATCCTGATCCACGGTTACGCGGCCGCCTTCGCGGTCTCGCACCAATGCCCCGATCCCGACGGTTCGCGGCAACTTTTCAAGCAAGAAACGGTAATGCTGGGCATCCCGCCAGGGAAGCACCGCCGCTTCGATTGCCGGCTGAAGCGCGGTGGTCTCAAACTTCACGCCATAATTGCCGCTCAAGAATCGAAGCTGGTCGGAATAGACCGCTTGCATCGTGCCTTCCCACGGGCGGATCTCTTCGGGGAAAATCCCGGTTACGTTCGAGACGGGATGCAGATGCAAGTGCCGGCCGATGTGTTCATTGCGCAGGCCGGAGCGCAGTAGCAGCGCGGGTGTGTGAATGGCTCCGCATGCAGCGACAACGGATTGGCAACGCACGGCGACGCGCTGGCCACTCCGTGTGCGGGCTTCGACGCCAACGGCCGTGCCTGCTTGCAGGAGAATGCGCTCGGCGCGCGTCTCAACGTAAAACCGCGCGCCTGCGTCCTGGGCATCGGCGAGCCACGTCTTTGCCGCCGATTGTTTTGCTCCAATTGCGCAACCGAATCCGCAATAGCCGCAGATCTTGCCCTGCTCGCAGCCGACAACATTTCTCGGCATCGACGCGCAATGCCAGCCTAATGATAGAAGTCCACGCTGCAGCACCTGCTCGCGCGCCGAAATGCGATTGTGCTCCAGATTGACGGAGAGCCGCGCGCACACGGCATCGAGACTGCGCGTGTACTCATCTTGCGTGAACCATGGCACGCCGGCGCCAGCCCACTCCGCGCGCACGTCGTCGGGAGTGCGGAATGACGTGCAGTAATTGACTACCGTGCCGCCGCCCAGGCATTCCCCGGCGAGCAGATTGACGCTTCGATCCCACGTCGCGCTATTCCCGCTTTCGCTGTACAGCCGCTCAAATCCGCGCAACGCGTCACCGTCAAAGTCTGCGTCATCGAAATAGCCGCCAGCTTCGAGAACGATTACATCGCAACCTGCCTTCGCGAGGACTGCCGCTGCGGTTGCCCCGCCTGCTCCAGACCCGATGACGCACACATCGCAGGACAATTCCAAGTCGCTGGCCGGCACGATCGCGTGCAACGGCCTCGGAGCGTTGGGCCTCTGCGTCCCGAGCGGTCCTGGATAACCAAGTTTGTCGCAGACCGCACTGCGTCCACCATCTGTGGCTGAGAGTGTGACATACAGTAAGCCAATTACCTTCCGCAGCGCCTGAAACGCGGCGCGCCTTCGCTTGATGCCGCTGTCTGCCCAGGAAAGCAAGACCCATTCGCGAGCCTCCGGGGTCAACGAAGAAAAACGAGCGAACCTGCCGATTGCACCCAGGCTGTGGATACGCGAGTCCCAGAAATCAAGCAGTTGCAGGAATTGCGCGCGAACGGCGTTGCGGGGAGCAGATCCAAGGCCACGTGCGATCGCATCGGGAACTCCCATCTCCGATGCGGACGGCCAGCCGTTTCCAGCAGGCGCAAACGTATCGCAGATCGCTTCAAGTGCGCGCCGTTGCCGTGCAGAAAGATTCATAAAGCGCGCCAGTGTAGCAGAGCACGCGATATGCGAGCGGATTTAACTCCTGGAATTACGAGGAAACTGAGGGGTTCTGGAGAGACTCTTGCGCGCGGGCCGGGTACAGCTTGTGAAACACGTAAAAAAGGACGATAAGCATGACGAAATCGCATAGGCTGGCTTCCGGTCCGGTATTGCCGCCCGTAAGCCATCGCGGTCCTGCAAGCGTGGCATTCGAAAGATGTCCCTGAAAAACCATGCCGCTGTCCGGGACGGAATAGAGAAATGTCTCGCCAAAATCGAAGCTGGCGTGCATGCCCACCGCAAACCATAGATTTCCGGTGCGGCGCAAAGTGAAGCACCAGAACAGGCCCGCGAGGACTACTCCCGCGACGCCGAGCTTGCTCTCGCCAGGATTTGTAATGTGCACCAGTCCAAACGCGACCGACAACAATATGGCGGCCGGCCAAAAGTTAATGGCCCGGGCGAGCGTAAATTGGACATACCCGCGGAATGCGAATTCCTCGTAAAGGCCGACCATGACGAAGAGCGCAAACCAGAATGCTGCCCAGCGAAGCACGTCCGTTCCGTGGATAGCCAAGGAACCGAAATGATAGGAACCGAGGGCCGCAATGAATCCGATCACGGCGCTAATCTCCAGCACCCCGAACAACGCTCCTTGCCAGAACAATTTTCCAAAGGCGCCGCGCGAGGGAAGGCCGTAGGCTCCAAATGAGCGGCCTTCGAGTTGCGACATGATCAAGCCCGCCGCAAGGGCTCCGGCGAGTGATCCAGTCTCCGAAATCGTCAAAATTTTAGGCGAGTACGATGAACGGGGGCCCGGCATCAGTGCCGCCGCGATCCACAGCAACGCGAAGCTGATTCCTGTCGAGAGCGCTATATACATCCCGATACGCAACAGGATGAAAACGAGAGATTGGCTTTGGAAAATGCGGTGGCCAGTGGCTGGCGGGCTTGGTGGCGGTGAAAGTTCCGGGGTCGAATAACTTGTTTCGCTCATGAGAACGCGTTCAGCCGAAGTGTTCGCGCGGCGGATTGCCGACTAACCCTAGCACAGAGTACTCGCGAGGTGCTGCGCGGCGAGGATTGATTATGGCTCGATGCGCGCGGAAGCGGCGCCGAGAATATGGCGGGTGCGCTTTTCCTGCACGAATGCCACGACACGCAAGTTCGTCCGCTTCCAGGCCGAATCGAATTTCAGCTCTGCATCGCCAGTGAACGTTGCCGCTGCATTGCCGTTCGCAGTGCCGGCTTTGTGCAACCAACGCAGCACCGCGGCGTGGTGCAGATCATGGCCGGAATTCTCGCCGCCCAAAACGGCTGAATGCAGCGCGTTTTCGGTAATCGCGAGCCATACTTCGGCGATGTCGCCCGGTTCCGCTCCCTGAAGCTTCTCAACCTCAACCTTCAGGTGTGCTTGATCGCGCCTCTCGGACTTGAGGAGGGATAAAGATATACGCGTTCTGGGCTGGGCCATCGCGCTCGCGATGGCTCGGTACGCGTAGCCTTCGTGGCTACCGACAAAACCGGAGCGTCCATTGACCACCAGTTCCGGCGTGTACACGCCATGGTCTCCAAAGCCGGGGGCGTAACCCTGCTGACGTTGCGTCCATTGAGCCGAGGAAAAAGGATCATTCCAGCCCTGGTGGTCCCAATAATCAACGTGCTCTTCGAGCGCTATGATTTCGGCCCCAGGTATCGGCTGTTGTTCCTCGAGTCTTGCAAGCAAAGCGTCCGCAGGCGGGCAACTCGAGCAACCTTCGGATGTAAACAATTCCAAAACCACTGGCACTCGCACACCCGCGTCGGTTGCGGCGCTGGCAGCGCCTTGAAGTCCCCATCGGCGGGCAGCGGGCACAATCAAAATAAGACCGGACAGCAGCAGACCCAATAAACCTTTCATATTTAGCCGCGGCTCCTGCAATTCACTACATACTACGTCTGATGTGCTCCGGTGGACGAACCTTAGATTCTGATCCGAACGAAATGATTCTCTTGCCACCTCTAACCGGAGTGATAGAGTTAACCGGTTATCGCTCGGAGACCTTCGTGCCCGACCTTGCCGTTCCCTCTTCTCTGCTTGGTGGCCGTCTCGCAATCGATTTTGCCAATATTCCGTCGTATCCCGGCGCTCCCGCTCAGCACCTCTCCTGGGAGGAATTGATCGTTTTTTTTCAGGCCGCTGGCATCGTGTCAGCGGAGCGTGGTTCCAGCCTCCTCGCACTTTCGGGTTCTGATCCGGATGCGGCGCAAACACTACTGTCGCGCTCGGTTCGTCTTCGCGATGCGTTGCGCATGGCCTTTGGGGCGATGGTCAAGAAAGACGCCATTGCGCGCGAGTGGACCGAGCCTATCAACGAAATCCTGCGCATTACGGAAGGGCACGACGAATTGGTGTCTGACGGGATCGCGTGGAAGATGGAATTCGTGGCCCGCGAAGGTGGTCTGGATTGGTTACTCGCAGCGATCGCGCGTTCCGCGGCGGAGATTATTGTGGAAGGCGCGCAAGCCCGATTGCGTGTTTGCGCCAATGCTCAGTGTGGCCTTTTCTTCAGCGATGATTCGCGGACGCATCGGCGCCGTTGGTGTTCCATGGCCATTTGCGGAAACCGGCACAAGGTAGCCAGCTTCGCGCGCCGCCACTCCGCATAGCTTCAATTTGCGCGCGCTTTCACGTATTTCGGCGGCTCGCCTTTCGACCACGGATCGTAGCTGTACGCAAAGACAAGGCGCTCCGCAACCGGCGGATGCGAGTAGAGCCAAAATCGAATGAACGGGGGTGGATTCGGATCCTCGAGATCGACTTCCCCCAAGACCTGAAACGCGTGCGCCGCGACTTCTTCCGAATTCGGCACAGTCCCGTGAATCACTTCGAGGCCATACACATCGGCGGCGTGCTCTTCCATTCGCGTAACACCATTCACCACCGGTGAAGCAAAAAACATGACCACTTGTAGCAGAAAGAGAAAAGCGGCAAGCGAAGCCCAATCTTCTAATCCATAAAGTTGCCAATCTCTGCCCCAACGTCCCAGCATCCAATGCAATCCGCGGAAAATCAGATATAACGCAACGAGCAGAGCGGCGGCGCCAAACACGAATCCCTTCCAGACGTGGCCCAGCACGTAATGCCCAAGCTCGTGCCCGATAATAAAGAGCGCCTCGTCGTTGCTGGTTTTTTGGAGAGTGGTATCCCACACGACCACGCGTTTGGAGGCTCCTACTCCGGTTACGTAGGCATTGATTTCGTTGCTCTTTTCGCTGGCGCGCATCAGGAAAATGCGATCTCGCTGTATAGGTATCCCGGCATGCTCGGTCAGTTTCTGAATTGCGTCCACCAGTTGCGGATGTTCTTTATCGAGCGGCTCAAACTTGTGGAACAACGGATCGATGATCAGCGGATTGATAAATATGATCCCAAGCAGGATGGGCAGAGCAGCGAACCAGAAGTATAGCCACCAACGGCGCGGGCTGCGTCGTATTACGGCAAACAGAATCAAGACCAGAATTAATGCAAAAAACGTGCCAACCAACTCTTCCTTCGTCCAATCCAGGAACCACGATCCCCAGTGCTGTACAGACTGCTCATACCGCAAAGACAAAGAGTGCCAATACATGCGAATGGGCAAGTCAAAAATATCCGACGTCACGATCAGCAGCGGAACGAACACGAATGCCTGCAACCATCGCCGGCCGGTCACACGCTCCGCGAAATCTCGAAATCTTGCGGCGACTCCCATCCGCAGCAAAAGCAGCAGAACGGCGATGCTCACGAAATACGATACAAAATACAGCGTGTAACCCGCCCGCGAATACGCCACGGCCTTCTCGTACCGGTCTTCGGAGAGCGTGTATTGCTCCGTTCTTCCGCGCTGCGGCTCGACGTGCTCGGACTTCGGCAGGCCCGGGATGGGTGTCGGGGTGGGAGCCGATCCATCCGGCGAAGTCTGTGCAGCCACCGCGTCTGGGGTTGATAAAGCGGCGGACGAGGCTCCCGCAGTCGCGACGGCGGGCGTCACCAAAAGCCAGAGCGTAGCTGCCACAAACCCGACCCAGGAACCTTGCTTCATCAATCCTCTTTGACGCTCGGCGTCAGCCGATGGCTCGGCAGTATGCGCGGCAGCGCCGTGATTCGCAACGTTGCGGACTCCGCTCCGCCCCGCGAGACCCAGCCGCAGCCTACATAAGACGTACTACACACCGTGGACGTTGCTCGCGCTCCGTTGCACATTTCGCACAACTTCAGTACGCGGCATTGCCCCGCGAAAAACCGGGGCGTATTCTGCACTATGCTGCAGTCTTAAGCGTATTGAGGGAATCCATCTATGCGTGTTTTTTGCGTGTCGGCAATTACTGCAATCGTCGTCGCAGTCATCGGCCTGCCAGCCGTCGTGCGGGCCCAGTCCCAAGATGCCGCGTCACAACAATCAACATCACAAGACTCGTCTGTGGCCAATGCGGCGCGCCGCAACCGCGATAAGAAGAAAACTGCGCCGAATCCCCCCAAGTCCGCCAAGGTCATTACGGATGATGATCTGGACCGGAAGAACTTCAAGCCGGGGCAGGATGGCTTGAACGTTGGCGCCTCGCCAATGATGGAGACTGAACCTCCGAGTGCGCAAGCGGTAGCCTCCGCTGAGGCCGCTGACGAGGCTCCAGAACAGCAGGCTGCTAAGGACGCTGCTGAGCAAGACAAACAATCAGCCAAGCTGAAACTGGAAGTCACCGAAGCGGAAAACGGCTTGGATGTGGCTCAGCGCCAGTTCGCGCTCGATCAAGATTCCTTTCTCACAAACCCAGATCACGTTCACGACGTGGCGGGTAAAGCCAAGCTCGATGACGAAAAACAAGACATCAGCAACCGGCAGCAGGAAATCGAGCGGCTGAAAGTGCGCCTGGCCGCGCTCGAGGAATTGAAGAGCCACCGCAAGTCCGGCCGAACAAAGGCAACTCCGCCGGCGCGGACCGAGAACCCGCCGAGCACTCCTCCGCAACCGTAAAGGCCGTCGCTATCTTGGCTCCAACACAAGCGGTAACCCATTTTTCGGATTGCCGATTACGATTACCTTTGCGTTGTTACTCATCGCGAGCTTCTCGGTGGCCTCGATGCCTTTCCACTCCAGCAATTGCGCGCTGATTCCTTGCGCCACGATTTTCTGAAAATCCGCGATTCCCTGGGCTTCAATACGCTTGCGTTCCGCTTCCTGCTTTTCCTTTTGCAGGATGAAGCTCATGCGCAGGGCGTCCTGTTCCGCCTGTTGCTTGGCCTCGATCGAGCCCTTTAGCATGGCGGGCAGTTGCACGTCACGCAGCAGCACGTTTTCAACGATCACACCACGCGGCGCGAGCTCCTTGGTCAGCTCATCCTGGATTTGCGCCTGCACCAGTTCGCGCGCATTGGTGTACAGCGCATTCGCGGTGTGCGCGGAAGTCGCAGCGCGGATTGCCGCGCGTAGCGTAGGCTCCACGATTTTTTCCGCGTAATTATCGCCCACCGTTTGATATACGAAAGCCGCCTTGCTCTTGTCCAGGCGGAATAGCAGGGAAGTGTCCAGCGCCAAAATCAGTCCTTCGTTCGAGGGTACGTTGGCGCTTTCCTTAACGGATTGTGTTTGCACGGAAAGCTTCTGCACCGATTTCAGCGGATTGATCAGATGGATGCCTTCCGGCAGCGTCTCGCCGGTCACGCGTCCGAAAAGCGTCAGCACTCCGACATTGCCCGTGGGGATCGACGTCGTGCTCCAAAGCAACAGCAGCAGAATCAGAATCGCGAGCCCAATTTTAAGCAGGCGCGATCCGGCCAGCCGGAAATTCGGCATTGACGGCACAGAGCCGCCCAAGTCGATCGACCCACCACGCGTGACATTCACCATGACTGCCTCCTCGCGCGGCTTCTGCAAGCCGATGCCGCGCCCACCGTCTCTATCATCTACTACGCGTGCCGGCCTTTCTTCCTTTCGCGATGCTTGACATCTAATGTGCTAACTCCTACCAGCAAGGGCACCCCAATATATGGTGGTATTTCTTCTTGACAGCGGAGGCACCCTGGGCCAGAATCCGCGTCAATATCCGTCCGTAACAGGGAAATTCGGGGTCTCGCTACGGATCGGCGCTGCTAAAGGCGTCACGATCCTGAGGGAAAACGACATGCAATTCTTGCCCGGCTTCACCGTGCAGTGCATCAACCCGCAGTGCGAAGCACGAGGCCACTGGCTGCGCGCGGATGCCACGCGTGCATTTTGTGACGAAGGGCGCTGCCCGTGCTGTGGCCAGTCGCTCCGCAATGTGCCGCCGCCGCTCGGCCCGCGCTTCCGGATGCGCCCACGCCCGCTGACGGCGCGTCCGCCACTGCGCCCCCGACCCCGCTGATCCTATCTGCTGAAAAAGAAAACGCCGGAGGACATCCCCCGGCGGCTGCCATTTTATCGTGTGTGTCTTAGCCCTCGACCAGACCCTTCTCGATCATTTCTTCGTCGCTGAGCCAGAGATCCGGAATATTCGCGGAGCCGAATCGCAGCACATCTTCGAGTGCGCCGCGTACTTCGCGAAGCCGGAAATCCACGCCGATGCGCTCCATCAATTCGATCAGCGCCTGCGCACTTTCCGCCGCAACAGGGCGCGGATGCGAGCCTTCCATTTGGTCGAGCCGGTGATACGTGACGACGTACATGGCGCCGGGTCCAGCGCCGTGCCGCGCGATTCGCAAGAAGCCATGCGTTTTCGGTTTTGGTGGAGCGACATTTGCTGCCGCAAGTGCCGAACCGGTTGGCATGGCGCTCATCGAATCGCGGGCCCCTCCTCCGGGCTCATCTCCGCCGTTCTTGTAGGCTGCGGCTGAATCACGAGAAGCAAGACTGCTTCGTGCCGGCGCGGTTTAACTGCAGCCGGATGTGCTCCCGCAGTTCTCGCATTTGAAGCACGCGCCGTTCGGCACCATCAGCATGCCGCATTCGGAGCAGGTCGGCGCGCCCTCGTGCTGATCTCGAGGTTTGGAAGATTGGGGATTCGTGAGCGGCGGCGCCAAGCGCATCGCTTCGGTCATCACCGATGTCGGAGCTGTAGAGGGCGCAGCCGCGGGAGCGTGCGCCACGGCCGCCTGCTCGCCACTGAGTTTTAGATAGTCGGAAGAGATAAAGCGTCCGCCGAGCCAGCGCGCGATGTAGTCGAGCACTGACGATACAAACCGAATGTTCGGATTCGCGGTGATGCCTGACGGTTCAAAGCGTGTGTTGAGCAGCTTGTCGACGAAAACTTTCAGCGGCACGCCGTACTGCAATCCGAGCGAAATGGTAAGCGCCAAGCCGTCCATGATGCCGGAGAGCGTGGAGCCTTCCTTGGACATTTTGATGAAGATTTCGCCGGGGCGCCCGTCCTCGTACATTCCGGCAGTGATGTAGCCTTCGTGCCCGCCTACGCTGAACTTGTGCGTTACGGAAGCGCGCTCGACCGGCATTTTCTCGCGCTGTGCCCGCGCAAAGAGTTCGCGTTGTAAGGGCTCGAGCAGCGCAGCCGCCGCTGCTGCAGGTTCTGTTTTCTTCTCGTCTTTCTTCTGACCCGCGGCAGAGAGAGGCTGCGAGCGTTTCGAATTGTCGCGGTAGATAGCGACGGCCTTCAGCCCCACCTTCCAGGAGAGCAGGTAAGCCTGCGAGATATCGTCGATGGTCGATTCCTCGGGCATGTTAATGGTCTTCGAGATGGCGCCGGATAGGAAGGGCTGCGTCGCCGCCATCATTTTCACGTGACCGGTCCAACTGATCGACCTGCCGCCGCCGGCCGGAGCCAGCGAGCAGTCAAAAACCGGAAGATGTTCGGGCTTCAAGTGCGGCGCGCCTTCCACCGTCCCTTGCTTGTCGATGTGCGAAACGATTTCGCTCGACTGTTCCGGTGTGTAGCCCAACTTCATCAAGGCTTCGGGAACGGTGTTGTTCACGATCTTGATCAAGCCGCCGCCGACAAGTTTCTTGTGCTTCACCAGAGCCAGGTCCGGTTCGATTCCAGTCGTGTCGCAGTCCATCATGAAGCCGATCGTTCCGGTGGGCGCAAGCACGGTCACCTGCGAATTCTTGTAGCCGAATTTTTCGCCGTGCTGCAGCGCGGTGTCCCAGGACTCCTGCGCGGCCAGAAATAGCTCCGGCTGCACATGGTCCGGCTGGATCCCGCGTATGGCGTCGCGATGCATGCGGATCACGTCCAGCATCGGTTCGCGGTTTGCCTCATAACCGGGGAACGGACCCATGCGCTCCGCAATGCGCGAGGACTGCGCATAGGCTTCACCGCACATGAGCGCGGTAATCGCGCCGGCAACATCGCGGCCCTCATCGGAGTCGTACGGCAAGGCCATCGACATCAGTAGCGCGCCCAAATTTGCATAACCCAGACCAAGCGGCCGGAAGGCATGCGAATTCTCGGCAATCTTCGGTGTGGGATAGCTGGCGTTATCGACCAGAATTTCCTGGGCCGTAATGGTCACATCCACCGCGTGCCGGAACCCTTCGACATCGAACTGGCCGTTCGAGGTTCGATACTTCATCAGGTTCAGCGAAGCCAGATTGCACGCTGTATCGTCCAGGAACATGTATTCGCTGCACGGATTCGAAGCGTTGATGCGCGCTGTGTTCTTGCAGGTGTGCCAGCGATTTACGGTCGTGTCGTACTGCATCCCCGGATCGCCGCAGTGCCAAGTGGAATCCGCGACCTTCGCAAGCAAATCGCGCGCGCGCAGCTTCTCGTTGGGCTGGCCGTCGGTGATATTGCGGGTCCACCAATCGCGGTCTTCTTCCGCGGCACGCATGAATTCGTCTGTGACGCGCACGGAGTGATTCGCGTTTTGGAAGAAAATCGAGCTATACGCATCGCCGTCGATTCCGGAGTCGTAGCCCTGCTCGATCAGCACGTGCGCCTTGCGCTCTTCCTTCATCTTGCATTCGATGAATTCGACGATGTCCGGGTGATCGATATTCAGGATCACCATCTTCGCGGCGCGCCGCGTTTTTCCGCCGCTCTTGATGACTCCGGCGAAGGCGTCGAAGCCCTTCATGAAGCTCACCGGGCCGGACGCAATGCCGCCGCCTGACAGGGTTTCCTTGCTGCCGCGCAACGTCGAGAAATTCGTGCCCGTGCCGGAGCCCCACTTGAACAGCATGCCTTCCGTGCGCGTCAGCCCCATGATCGATTCCATGTTGTCTTGCACGGAATTGATGAAGCATGCCGAGCATTGCGGTTTGGGCTGCACGCCGACGTTGAACCACACCGGCGAGTTGAACGCCATCTTCTGCTCGACGAGCAAGTGCGTCAGTTCGTCGCGGAAAGCGTCGCGAGATTCGGCGTTCGCAAAATAGCCGCCCTCGTCGCCCCAGCGCACGATAGTATCGGCTACGCGGCTGATGAGCTGCCGCACGGAATTTTCCCGCTCGCTCGTGCCGGGCTTGCCATGGAAATACTTGCTAGTGACGATATTCGTCGCTGTTTGCGACCAGCCCTTCGGCACCTCGACGCCTTCCTGACGGAAGATCGTCGTGCCCTTTTCGTTTCCGATTAGCGCGGTGCGCTTCTCCCACTCCACCATGTCGAATGCGGAGGTCTTGCCGTCCGTGAAGCGGCGTTCGAACACCAGTCCCTTTCCTGCATTGGACTGGTCCGTTCGCGTTGCCGTCTCCATTGCTTTGCCGTGTAGTGCGGACTTCACTGTAGCCATCCGTCCCTCCGCTCTTGGGTGCCCTCGACACAGAGGCGACCCTTCTATTTTACTACCGCTGCTTGGTCCTTGCTGGGTTCCTGCCGGCTCGTCTCTCAGAGCCGTAAGGAGGCTACACTTTGGTAAAAGTGAAGCCTCCTTACGAATCGAAAATCGCGAGTCAGCGCGTTTCCTAATCGCAAAATGCAAAAAGCCGAGCTTAGCCTCCTCCTGTCGGAGGCTTCACGGCAGTTCCTCGACGGCGCATCTCGGCACCGCAGGTGTCACGTTTTTTTGTTTGGTGCTCGGTGGCTACGTGGTTTCTAAGCTGGTCATTCCCCCAGAATCAGAATCCAACCAGCTCGGGCGCTACCACGTCTCCCCACAGTCAGCGAAGCGCAGTATCAACTTCTGCTAAATTCCTGTCAAGGGAAAAACGCTAAATGTCGTTGACGTTTTCGTACCATGTCTATTTGTAGTGGTCATGTTGCGTGGTCACACTTCCATCCCGGAGCCCACATTTGTCCAACCAGCGGAGTACACTAAAGCATCGAAGCCATGGTGAACAGATCACTTTTCCTCCGCTTGTGCAAAACTCTTCTAGCGGTTGCCTGCTTTGCCGCGAGTCCTTGCTTTTCGTTTGCGCAAATTAGTGTCAATGCTCCGACGCAGCCATCCATTGCCAACGCTTCCTTCGGGGCACCCGCAGAAAAGTTGAAAATCGCCGGCGTGCCCAACGCCGGAAAAATCAGCGATGTTCTCTTTCGCGGCGCGCAGCCTTCTCCGCAAGGTCTCGTAGAGCTGAAAAAAATGGGTGTGACTACGATCGTTGATCTGCGCGGCAATCGCGGTCCTGTGGCCCGGGAGCGTGAGCAAGCCGAATCGCTCGGCATGCGTTTCATTGATATCCCGGTGAGCGGTTGGTCTCCGCCCAGCAACGCGCAGGTCGCTGAATTCCTGAAACTATTTCAACAGGACCCAACGCAAAAAGTTTTCGTTCACTGTTACTACGGTCGCGATCGAACCGGTGTCATGGTAGCCGCCTACCGCATGGCGCAACAGCACTGGACGCCGGACCAGGCCGTCGCGGAAATGGATTCTTTCGGTTTCCACTATCACTTGTACCCGGCGATGAAGTCTTACGTTCGCAGATTCCCCATCACGTTCGGCGCTGACACTACATTCGCTCCTCTCCGTCCCGCCTCATCGGCGCCGCGCTGAACTCTCCCAAGCTTTGGCTAGTACGTGCGTACTTCTCTTTTGGAAACTTCCGCTTCATCCATTGCGCCGTCGCCCCTTCTATCCTCTATCCTAGTAAGCAAGAGTTTCCTGGAAGGAAGTCCCCGTGCAAGCTCGTTCGGACCTTCGGAAGGTCGGCCGTTACGAAATCTTGGAAATTATCGGAGTCGGTGCCAACAGCCGAGTTGCTCGCGCCTTCGACCCGCTGATCGCGCGCATCGTCGCCATTAAGCTCTTTCCTGCGGAGCTCGCTCGCGGTGAGGCTCGCAACCGCTTCGTGCAAGAAGCCCGCGTGGTAGGTCAAATCTCGCACCCCGCCGTAATTGCTCTCCACGATATGGGTGTCGATGAGCCCTCGCAGACTCCATACCTCGTTATGGAATATGTTCAAGGCCAATCATTAGAGAAGCTGCTCGAAAGAGGGAGCGTTCCGTTTCCGAAGGCCTGTGCCTGGGTCGCGGAGGTTGCCACGGCCCTGGCCGTTGCCCACCGGAAAGGCGTCATTCACGGCGATGTCAAACCGGCGAACATCCTTATCACCGACGACGAGCGCGTAAAGCTGACCGACTTCGGCATGGCTCGCCTAGCCAGCCGCGATTCCAAGGACACGCCGCTGCTTGGCTCGCCGGCTTACTGGTGCCCGGAGCAGATTGTGGGCAAGCCCCAGGACGCTCGTTCGGATATCTTCTCGCTCGGAGTGGTCCTGTATGAACTGGTCACCGGCCGCCGGCCGTTCGATGCCGAGTCCTTGCAAGGCATTTGTTCACGGATTCTCTCCTCCACGCCGCTGCCACCGTCGCACGCCAATCCGTCGGTGCCGGTAGCGTTGAACGAATTGATTGCGTTCTGTATGACCAAGGATCCAAACCAGCGCTGCGCTTCTGCGGAAATTCTTGCAGAGCGGCTTCACCCTTTGGCGCGACGCAGCATGGGAACGCAAACACAGACACCGACCTCCTCGCTGCGCGATCGGGTGGGCCAGCTTTTGCGCTAGAGTTCAGGGCGGGAAAAAGATTTGGACGATGCTAATGACGGGTGCTCTCTTGGAACGTACCCAGACGCTGGGCGCGTTATTCCCTTTTTGGATTCGCCATAGAGTGTTTAATATCAATTGTTTACAGGTGAGTCGCCTCCCTACATTAAACACCTTAGCCCTTGGGACGTAGTACCAAAGACCGGTTCTGACCTGACCTCCTGTCCCATTCCCTTTGCACGGTTTTTGCCCCAGTATTCCGATTAACCCCGGTGTTAAAACCGGGTGGCGGGTTTGCCCTCAACCATGCAAAAAGATCGTTACGAGATCCTTGGCCCCCTGGGTTTCGGCGCCACCAGTCGCGTGGACAAAGCGCGCGACAAGATCATTGGCCGAACCGTAGCCATCAAAACCCTCGTTCATTCATTCGGCGCCGCTCCACAACAAAAACAATTTTGGCGTGAAGCGCAAATTGTCGGCCAGCTCTCGCACCCCGCGATTGTCAACCTGTTCGACGTTGGCGTCGAAGAAACCGGCATCGCCTATCTGGTTATGGAGTATGTGAACGGGCGGACTTTGCAGCAAGTGCTGTCCGAATCGCCCATTCCTTGGCCGCGCGCCTGCTCCTGGGCTGCTGACCTTGCCACGGCGCTGGGCCGCGCCCACCATGCCGGTATCATTCACGGCGACGTTAAGCCCGCCAACATCATGATTACTGAAGAAGGCGAGGTGAAGCTCAGCGACTTCGGTATCGCGCGCTTCGCCACGCAAGTTTCTGGTTCCGGGCGCATTATGGGGACCCCAGCTTACCTGTCGCCTGAGCAAATCATGGGCGAGCCCCACAGCACCCGCTCCGACCTCTTCTCTCTCGGAATCGTCCTCTATCAGATGCTGACCGGAGTACCCGCTTTTGACGGAACTTCGGTCGCGGCTGTTTGCGCACAAATTCTGACGACAGATCCAGTTCCTCCCTCGAAGCGCAACCCCGCTCTGCCAGTCGGACTTGACCATATTGTTATGCGCTGCCTCGCAAAGAAGGTGGAAGACCGCTATCCCTCCGGGGATGCGTTGGCGGCCTCACTGTACCCCCTCGGGCGCCACGCTCCCATTTCCGTACCCACTACGAACATTTCCTGGTGGTCGCGCCCCCTGCAGGCGCGCGATGTTTGGGCCTTTGCCTCGGTCATTTTGCTGGCGGGGGCCAGCGTCCCGGCGGGCCGCGCCGTGGTTTCGCACTTCCACATGCCACCCACGCCTGCGCCGATCACCTCCTTCAATGTTCCCAAAGCGCCGGAAGACCTGCTAGGTTACGCCGCCGAGGAGTCTGTCCCAGCGGTTTCGGCGGTTGCCGTCCCAGCCAACAGCCTACTTCCGCCGAAGAGAATTCGCACCGCGCCACGCCAAACCCATAGCAATAGCGAATTGGCCCGCGCCATACTGCCACCAACCCAGGCTCATTCGGATGTGACTGTGCCTTCTCTGGCGTTACCCACGCCTGCCGCCGCGCCTGTTCCCGTGGCTATTGAACGTGCTGCTCTGCGGATCAAGATTGATACGACGTTGGGTGACGGCACCCTCGCCATTTTTGCCGACCACGACCTGCTGCTGACCACCGGCCTGCGCGAGCACGCTGCCCTTGACCCGATGCGCCTCGAGCGGCTATTGCCCGCCGGACCACACCAACTCCGCGTGGCCCTTTATCGCGCCGACAAAAGCCTGCAGACCGAGAAAGAAGGATTAGGCGAGCTTCACGCTGGCGCGGACAATACGCTAACGATTCGCGTTAGCAAGCGCCCCAAAATGCTCGTTCGCCACGAAACAGCGCTGGAAGTCATCTGGCCGAGTGCTATCTCCCCGCAACGCCAAAATGCCGCGTCGTCTCCCGCGGTTACCACTGCTCTTAAATAATCGCTCCTAAAAAGCAGGCACCCATCGAAGCCTTGTAGAGCGTTTGCGATAGAATGCCGATGGTCAAATTATTGGAGGCAGAGCGATGCCGCATGTGCAGATTACTTGGGTGGAGGGACGCACTCCGGAGCAGAAGCGCAAAATCGCCCAGCGTATAACCGAAGTACTGATCGAAGACGGTCGAGCGAAGCGCGAGAATATTCACGTGGCATTCCACGACGTGGCTCCGACGAACTATGCGGAAGCGGGTGTGTTGGTGGCTGACCAGAAACGAAATCCATAAAAGCAAAGGCGCGCCTTGAAAGACGCGCCTGCTTACTCCCAAGACCTAGATTTGCGGGGCGCTGCTATGAGGCCTGCAAGTCGCGGCGGATCAGCGTGAAATCCAGGAAATAGCCGATGCCGATGGCGAAGGGAATAATGCCAAGCACCGCGGCGCTCCAGGTGCCCGGTTCGTGCTCAATCTGAGCGATCAACCCTAGCGCGATCAGGAAACCAAGGCCGCCGCACACAAACAAGATGCCCCACCGCCGCGATCGCGCCGCTTGCGTAAGCTCCGGTTCCATAGGCACGCTGACACCGCGAGCGATAGCCGCAAGCCGCTCTTCCGTGCGTAGCTTACGGACGCGGTAATACGTGTACATCGCGCCCAGGGGAATGCCCAAGCTCATAATCACTGCAACCAAGCCGATAATTGTGCCGTCCATCGTCCGCTCCTTTAGCTCCTTGGGCGCCCTTTGCGCCGGGGACTTGGTAGGAACTGCCGTCGATATTAGGTACGCGGCGCGGCTCGAGAAAGTTCCCCAGACCACGGAGTCAAGCGGAAGGCCAATTTCGAGGCGCGACCAGAATCGAGCGGTTTACGGCAGTTCGCGCACCTGCATCGATTGGTCGATCACCATAGTCGGATAACGGAACGCAGAGCCCGCGGGAGCAGGGGCATGGTGCGCGGTTGCAGTGAAATCATTGCCGGAGCATTCGACAGTATAGGTGTAACCGTCCCGCTCGGGCCGCGACATGCTCATCGAGCCCGACGCCAGCAGTTCGTCCATCGTCATGCAGTGCCCGTCGACGCCGATGCTGTTCCGCTCGGTCTTGGCGATCTGCAATAGGTCCATGCGCACGCCCGTGATGCTGATCGCTTGCGTCGCGACCGTACCTTCCGCCGCCGTGGGGATCTTCTTCAGATAAAGCAAATAGACACCCATCAGGAAGCTGGCGGTGACCAGAAGAGAGACAAAAATCTTCATGCTCAAATTGTGCGGTCAATGAATGCCGGCTGCAATGGTCGCGTTCAGCACCGTGCGGAAGGAAACAACAGCGCGCTTTGTGCAGATGCTCACGGATGCATCTGCTACACTTAATCCAGCCTCCGAACCCCCTTCCTCGGCGCAATTACCGCTTTCCATGGGTCGTCAAATGACTGTGCCTCTGCTGGAACTCAATCCAGAAAAGCTTCGCGAAGAGGAGTTAGAGGAAGCACGCGCGATTCAAAGCGTGATGCTGCCTACCGAAACATTGCGCGCGGGCGCCGTAAGGATCTCGCACGCTTTTCAGCCGGTAGCCGCCGTCGGTGGGGATTTCCTCGACTATTTCGAACTGTCGGATGGAACGATCGGACTCTATCTTGGAGATGTATCCGGAAAAGGCCTTGCGGCGGCAATGTACGCGGCTCTAGCCGTGGGAACTCTGCGAGGTGTGCATAAGACAAACCAAACACCTGCCACCGTCCTCTCAACTCTAAACCGCAGATTACTCGTTCGCGCGATACCTCGCCGTTACAGCGCCGCGCAATACGCAATTTTTAACCCACGCACTGCTGAGATGCAGATCGCCAGCGCCGGAATGCCAGGTCCGTTTCACCTCTCCGCCGAAGGTTGCCGAGTTCTGGAAATCGGCGGCCTTCCCCCCGGCCTGTTTCCCGAAGCGCAATACGATGCCGCAACCCTGAACCTGCAACCGGGCGATTCCGTGTTGTTTTGCACAGACGGAATCACAGACGCTTTTAACATTCGAGACGAGGCGTTCGGCATTTCTCGCGTGCAGGCTTTATGCGAGCATGCCACGCGCATCCCTCCGTTCGAGCTGCTTCGACGCATATTTTCCGCTGTAGAAACTTTCACGCAACATCGGGGCCAACATGACGACATGGCCGCGGTGGTTTTTCACTATGGTCTGCTAACCACGCTCAATAAGGGGTAACGCCGGATAGCCCCTTGCGTTCCCCGGCGGGCCGGCTCGATTGGTCGCATCCCCGGGCAAATGCAACGCTTGCACCGTTTTTCCCGTCCAATTCCTGGGAACGAAAAACTCAGGGCGTTTGTGCGGCCTTTCTGACTGGCGTACACTGAATAATTCGCAGCCCCGTCTAGTTTCGGAGTGAGGATTCCTTGATGACATTGGCTCGTACTCGCATTAATTTTCTAGCGGTCGGCGTGTTCGCGCTGGTCTTGGTCGGAACGCAGAAGAGCCCGGCCTCGGCGGCGACCCCTCCTGCCACCCCGCCGGATGTCCCGCAGGCAAAGCCCTCTCCGCTGCTCGCCGTTATGAAGGGCGAACTGGACCGCTCGTTCAAGACGCTAAGCACCCAGGATCCCGCGGCTTACTATATCGGTTACACGATCACGGACACGCAACGCGCCGAGGTTTCCGGCTCCAACGGCGCGCTGCTTTCCAGCGGCGAGAACCGCAATCGCTGGCTGGAAGTTGGGGTCCGCACCGGCAACTACGATCTCGATAACACTCACAAGATTGGTGAACGTCAGTCCCAGAATGGCGGGCCGGGAACAGCCGTGCCGATCGACAATGATCAGGAAGTCATGCGCCGCGAAATCTGGCTGGAAACGGACAAGCAGTACAAATCCGCCGCCGAATGGCTGATCAAGATCAAAACCGGCCGCGAGGTTAAAGTCGAAACGGCCGAGGGGCGCGCGCCGGACTTTACGCACGAGCAGCCGCACACCTCCATCGGCCCGGAAACTTCCTTTGTGCTTGAGCGCAAACCTTGGGAAGAAAAAGTTCGCGCCTACACGAAAGCGTTTCGCGATTCGCCGGCGGTGATCAATTCCATTGTTACGTTTAGTGCGCAGGCCCAGAACGCGTACCACGTAACCAGCGAGGGCACGCAACTCCAGTTTGGCCAGATTCGCTATCGTCTGGAGCTTTTCATTCAGGGCAAGGCGCCGGACGGCATGGACCTGAACCGTTACTACAACTTTGATTGGGTGAAGCCCGCCGATGCGCCGGACGACAAGGCCGTTTATGCCGCAGAGGCGACGATGCGCAAGGAATTGGAGGGGCTAGTCGCTGCGCCCATCAACGAACCGTCCGTCGGCCCCGCGCTTCTCACTGGACGCGCCGCAGCCGTCTTTTTTCATGAGGTTTTCGGTCATCGCGCCGAAGGCCACCGCCAGAAAGACGTGGCGGAAGGGCAAACCTTCGCCAAGAAAGTCGGCGAGCCGATTCTGCCGCCGTTCCTCAGCATCGTTGACGACAGCACGATGCCCAGACTGGGCCACGACGACCTCCTCGGATATTACGAATACGATGATGAAGGCGTCCGCTCCCATCGTGTCGTTCTGGTGGATCACGGCGTGCTGAAGGATTTCGAGATGTCGCGTTCGCCCCTGGTCGGCTTCCCACATTCCAATGGGCACGGACGCCGCCAACTCGGTGCTTCGCCCGTTTCACGGCAGGGCAACTTGATCGTGGAAAGCAGCAAAACGGTTACCGACGCGCAGCTCCGCGCCAAACTAATCGAGCTAATCAAGCAGCAGAACAAACCGTTCGGCTTGCTGATCGACGACATCGCCGGCGGATTTACATTCACCGGACGCGGACAGCCACAAGCATTTCAGGTGCTGCCGCTGGTCGTTTACAAAGTCTATGCGGACGGGCGTCCCGATGAGCTTGTTCGCGGAGTCGATATTGTGGGAACACCTCTAGCCGCGCTGACGAAGATCGTAGCGACCGGCGACAAGCAGGAAGTCTTCAACGGTTATTGTGGTGCGGAATCCGGCTCGGTGCCGGTTTCCGCGGCATCTCCGGCAATCCTCACTTCAGAGCTGGAGGTGCAGAAGAAAGAAAGTTCCACCGACCGCCCGCCGATTTTGCCGGCGCCCGCGCACGATATTCTCAAAGCGGGAGGCCCACAATGAGCCGCACACCGGTGTTCAAGGCATTTGCAGTTGTGGCTATAGTGCTGAGCGGCATCGCGTCCGCGCAGACCGCAAGCGCCGCACAAGCGCCACAGGACAATGATCAGACCTTGCGCGCGATGCGCGACGAAATGGCGCGCTCGAAGACCCGTTTGGAGTTGAAGATTCCCGGCACGCAGCAGCCCGTGCGACCTTACTACGTCGAATATCGTTTGCTCGATCTTGATGTCCGCGAAATCACCGGGGAATTCGGAACCCTGGTGAGTACCACGCGCGGGCGCAATCGCTTCATGAACGTGGAGGCGCGTGTCGGCAGCTACAAGCTGGACAGCTCCAATTTCATCGGTGACGAAGGCTTTCGCGGATTCATTGGCTCGCAAGGCTCCGTTGGCATCGACCGCGATTACGATTCACTGCGCCAGGATCTGTGGATCGCCACCGACCAGGCGTTCAAGCAAGCCGTCGAGACATACTCGCGCAAGCAAGCCTATCTCAGCAGCTTGGCGCGCCAGTCGAATATCGACGATTTTTCGAAGACTCAGACCATCCAGCAAATCGAGCCGCTCGTCACTCCCGATTGGGGTAATCGCAATTGGGAAGACGAGGTACGCCAGTCTTCCGCGACGCTCCGTTTGTTTCCGGATATTTACGAATCGCGCGTCACCTACTACCTCGTATACGCCACCGAATACTTGCTGACCAGCGAAGGCACCGAGATCCGCACAAATCGGTCCTATGCGGCCGTCGAAGCGGGCATCAACACGCTCGCCAGTGATGGCATGCCGCTGAATCACCTCTACGCTTCCTACGCGCCGAAACCGGCTGATCTGCCGAATGTCGATGCGGTACGCAAAGGCTTGAACGTTTCGGCCAGCGAACTGATGGCTTTGCGTGTTGCGAAGCCCGCGGAGGATTACACCGGCCCAGTGTTGTTTGAAGCCCGTGCCGCGGCGCCGCTTATCGCGCAGATTTTCGGTCCAGCGATGAATGGATCGCGTCCGCCCCTCGCTTTTCAGCCTGTAGTCGAGCAAATGCTAAGCGGCCTCGGTGGCAAAAGCGACTGGGCCGGCCGCATCGGTTCGCGCGTGCTGCCGGCAACCGTCAGCCTGATCGATGATCCCAGCGCCAAAGACTTCCATGGCACGCCGCTGCTCGGCGGCTACGCCGTTGACGATGAAGGCGTCCGGGCGCAAAAAGTTACCGTCGTGGATAAAGGCAATTTGAAAGAACTGCTGATGTCGCGCCGCCCCGGCCCGGATTCCGAGACCTCCAATGGACACGGGCGCTCAGGATTTTTGGCCGACGCCAAACCGACCATGAGCAATCTCTTTTTTGAGGCCGCTGAAACGGTTTCCCCTGTGGAGCTAAAGAAAAAATTCATGGACCAGTGCCGTTCGGAAAAGCTGGATTATTGCATCGTCGTCCGAGAGATGGACAATCCAACGCTCAGCCGCTTGCACCAGGAAGATTTCTCGGAGCTGCTGGCCAGTTTCGGCGGAGGCGCTGGTACCGGCGATCGCCTGCCACTGGTTGTTTACAAGGTTTATCCGCAAGATGGCCGCGAAGAAATCATTCGCGGGGCACGCATCATCGCCTTGAACACCCGCGCCCTGCGCAACCTCGCCGGCATCGGCAACGACAATTTCGTGTACAACTACATGCAGAGCACGATAGCCGGATTTTCTGGTACAGCGCTGGGTGCGTTCGGCTCGGCGCAAGGCGGTTTGCCCGCCTCCGTAGTGGCTCCGTCACTGCTCTTTGAAGAATTGGAAGTGCGCGGTGCGCGCGGCGAGCCCAAGCGTTTGCCCTTGTTGCCGGCCCCGGCGCTAACCGCGCTGACCGCCACAAGATAATCGTGTGCCGTCCTGGGCGGTCACACGCTCCGGGTATTGCTTCACATCCTCAACAACAGTCCGAAACGCGGCGAAAGTGGGCCGAGTGCGGTAGTCTAGGCGGACCGTGATCGCTGCCTACGCCGTCGAGGAAGTGAAAGAAAAGAAGCGCGCAGCGCTGCTTAGCGTGGCTTCGGCGCTCGTGCTGGTCTCGCTCAAGACTTTCCTGGTCCTTCGCACCGCCAGCTTGGGCGTATTGTCCGAAGCGCTGCACTCCGGGCTCGATCTCGTCGCCGCGATCATCACTTTTTTGTCCGTGCGCGTCTCCGATGCGCCCGCCGACGAACGGCACCCTTACGGCCACGGCAAATTTGAGAATTTCTCAGCGTTTGTCGAAACCGGCCTTCTGCTCCTCACCGCGCTGTACATCATCTACGAAGCATTTGCCCGCCTGTTTTTCCGCAGTGTTCACATTGCGCCCAGCATCACCGCCATTGTCATCCTGTTGTTTGCGCTCGCCATTGATGTGACGCGCGCCCGGGCCCTATCGCATGTAGCGAAGAAATTTTCGAGCGAGGCGTTGGAGGCCGACGCCCTGCATTTCTCCACCGATGTATGGAGCACGGTCGTCGTCATTTCGGGTATCGGCTTGGTATGGGCCGGGGAAACCTGGAACATGCCCTACCTGATCTACGCCGACGCGCTTGCCGGTCTAGCCGTGGCCGCGGTGATCCTGTGGGTCGGCTCGCAGCTCGGGCGTCGGACGGTGGACGCATTGCTCGACGCCGCGCCGGAGGGACTGCAGCAGGAGATTGCCCGCACCATTGCGCGAATGGATGGCGTGCTGGACGTCGATCGCGTGCGCGTCCGCCGCGCTGGCAATCGCCATTTTGTTGATGCCACCGTGAGTGTGGCGCGCACAGCAAGCCTCGAACAGGTGCACGAGCTGAGCGACGCCATCGAGAAACGAGTTGGGGAAATAGTTCCCTCGGATGTCATGGTTCACGCCGAGCCGCGCGCCCCACAAGGCGAACACTTGTTTGAAGCCATTCGCGCCGTGGCGCAGCGTATGGGCCTCGGAATTCACGACCTAAGCGCTCTACAACAGCAAGGCCAGCTCTTTGTCGAGCTGCATCTGGAAGTGGACGAGAACCTCAGTTTGCGCGATGCACACCGCCAGGCCACCAAACTTGAAGAGGGAATTCGCGAACTGCGCGATGGTCCCATTGAGGTAAACATTCACATCGAGCCCCTCGGACGACAGATCGCCACTCCGGATTCCGGCGCCGGCGAGATGAAGCAGCTGTCTCGCTCCGTCGAACAATTTCTAAATTCCTTGCCCGCGGAGTTCGACGAATTGGTGAACTGTCATGACGTGCGCACGCGGCAGGTCGCACACCACATTTTAGTTTCTTGCCACTGCACTATGAAGGGCGCGCTGCCCATAACCCAAATTCACGACGTGCTGGCGACGCTCGAAGACCGCGTGAAAGAACGTTTCCCCCAGATTCACCGCGTTACCATTCACCCCGAGCCTTTGGAGGGCTAATCCGGGGCCTCGATCCGGTCAAAAACCTGCGCGGCCAGCGCCAGCAGCGCGGGATAGCACACCAGAACATAGCGCGGCTCCGGCGTTTCCAGCGTCGTCAGAAACGCTGTCCGCAGCAGGATGAATGCCGCCAGCAGCCCAATCGCGCCCCGCGCGGTCGGGGCTCGCCGCCACAAACGCACCGCGCCCCAAAGCGCCAATCCCATATAGCCGATATTGAGCAGGAAGAAGCCCGCGGTGACGGACTGATCGATGGGATCGTCCTCCCAGGACCGCACTAGCGGAAAGACCGTGCCGGAAAATGGCAGCAGCTCGATGCGCGGCGTGAGCCACAGCGTCACGGCGCGCGCGGCGGGGAGCCACAAATACGTCCGCAGCGGTTGCCGTGCCGCGCGTTCGCGCGCAAGCTCCGCGAACGCCGCATCTTCTTCGGGCGTGAGCGTCAAGTCCTCGTTGTATTGCTCGAGAATCATCGCCACGCGCTCTTTTTCGGCGGGAGTGTCGAACGCGCGCGGCGGAATTTCGTTCACATCGATCACTTCGTCGTTCAACTTCCATGGCACAAGATAGACATCGCGAAAACGGTACAGCCAGGTCTTTTCCCAACTCATAAATCCGTAGGGAACCAGTTCGCCGGGCAAATTCGAATTCTTCGGTGCAAGAGGCTGAAATTCGTGCAGCGTGACTGCATTACGAATCGTCCAGGGAATCAGAGGAACCGCGCACAAGACAGCCAGCAACGCGCTAGTTTTCACCCAGCGCAGGCTTTCGTGCTGCCGGATCAGAATCGCGCCAAGCACCAACCAGGCTGCAATCAGCAGCAGCGGCGCTTCCGGCCGAAACAATGTGCACACGCCAACGAACAGCGCCGACCACGTCGCCAACGGCCAGTAATCGTTGCCAAGAATCCAGTGTCGCTCGGCGAGCCGCCACCCACCGGTTTGTGCGCGCGTAGCGAGCAAGCAGAGCGGCAACAACGCGGCCGTCGTGAACAATGTCGCGAAAACTTCCGTCAGTGGCACCGCCACATAGTTCGCCGTGAAGGGGCACAGCGCCGCAAGCCATAGCGCCGCAACGAATACTCGCTGCGGCCGCGCGCGTTCATTCGCGATCAGCACCAGCAAAGCCCCGAGTCCGGCAGCCAGCAAGCACGTCAGCAAATCCACCGCGACCTGCGCGAGCGTCACCCAGAGCCGCGCGGCTTCCCCTATGCGTCCACTAAGCGCGTAGATCAGCGCCAAAAACGCCGGGTAACCGGGCATGCGCATGTCCACGGGCGTCACTAGATCGTGGACATTCATCGCGTAAACGTGATGTTGCAGCCAATTCGCCGCGATCTGTTCGTACAGCACCGTATCCCCGGAATTCGCTGGGTACTTCAAGACGAAAAAAAGCCGGAGGCAAACTCCGGCAATCAGTGCGGCAACAGGACTGGAGAAAATTCGCTTCATCTATCAATCGCATCTTACAATAGACAGCAGGCAATAGAGCGAACACAGTCGAGGGAGATGGACCCAGCCCGGCAAGTTTCCTGGGCTCCGCCTCGCCGCCGGGCTGAAACGTTCATGAAAGAACGCCGACCAATTTTTTATGACGCGGAGCGCGTCCGCTGGCGCCGTACACGCCGCGTGCTGGAGATTTCCGGCCTGCTGCTGGCGGTGCTGCTCGCCTATTTTTTTGTCACCATCGCGGTTAGCGTGGAGCTTCCGGCTGGCTTGCTGCCCGAGACCAGGCCCGCCTATCGCGCCCTGAAAATCAAGAAGAAGACCCCCGCGCGCGAAGGGCGCCACCGCCGCATCTCGAATATCGGCACCGTGCCCGCCAGTTACGACCCGCTGCGCGCCGCGTTTTTCGTCAGCTGGGACGCCGCCAGTTTCGCTTCCCTCAAGAAGCACTACAAAGATATCGACGTTCTCATTCCTGACCAACTGCATGCCGTAACGCCCGACGGCGCGCTAACCATCGTGGATTACGAGCGCTACCAAACCGTGAAAGCGAGCCCCACGCAGGCCATAGCTATCCTGCGAGACGACAAGCTCCATCGTTGGATGAAATCCGCCAACATCGAACTTCCCATCATGGGCTTGCTCGACAATTACGACGGTCGTTCCTGGCGCGTTAAAGAAATGGCCGCCATGCTCGGCAACAAGACCGCGCGCCAGAGCCTGGTCCGCGACGTGGTGGATTACACCGTGGGCGCGCACCAAGCCGGGGTGGTCGTGGACTTCGAGGAAGTCCCTGACGCCACCCAGCCGCACTTCCGCGAATTTGCCGCCGAGCTCGGTCCCGCGCTGCATTCCGTCGGCCTCAAACTCATGATCGCGCTGCCCGCGCGCGACGACGCCTACGACTACAAATTCTTCGGCAAGGAGTGTGATGCCGTCGTCCTCATGAACTACGACCAGCACTGGCTCACTTCCCCGCCTGGCCCCGTCGCCGCGCAAGACTGGTTCGTCGAGAACCTGCGCCAGGTGCTGGAAGACGTTCCCGCGCAGAAAGTCGTCGTGGGCATCGCCAATTACGCTTACGACTGGCCGGAAGGCACGAAAAAGCGCAACGAGGGTGGCGCAAAAGAGATGAGCGTGCAAGAGGCCTTGCTGCACGCCTATGAATCCGAGACCGAAGTTGAGTTCGACCCCGCCTCGATGAACCCGCACTACTCGTATTCCGATGAGCACGATCACACCCACCAGGTTTGGATGCTCGATGCCGTCACCGCTTACAACCAGTTGCGCGCCTGCGAACGCATGGGGGTGCAAGGCACTGCCCTTTGGCGCTTCGGTTCCTCGGACACTTCAATCTGGCCGGTGTGGGATTCACCTCGTCCCGACGATGCGGTCCGCGCAAAAATAAAAGACATCCCGCCGGGTCCCGACCTGATTCTGGAAGGCGACGGCGACGTCTGGCACTTCACCGATACGCCCAAAAGCGGTCTGCGCAGTTTCGAGTACGACGCGCGCAGCGATCTCTTCACCAGCGAGACCTACGAAAAATATCCGCTCTCCTACAACATCGATCAGATCGGCGCGGCGGACAACAAAATCGCGCTCACCTTCGACGACGGCCCCGATATCCGCTGGACCCCGAAAATTCTCGACATCCTCAAAGAGAAGCACGTGCCGGCTACGTTTTTCGTAATCGGCGTGGATGCCAGCCAGTTCCCACAGATCGTCAAGCGCGAGTACGCGGAAGGTCACGAAATCGGGAACCACACCTACACGCATCCCAGTTTCGACGACATCTCGAAGACCGAAATCCATTGGCAGTTGAATCTCACTCAGCGCCTGATCGAGAGCACCATCGGCGTCAAATCAATCCTCTTCCGTCCGCCCTATGGTATTGACCATCAACCGGAATACGCCGAAGAAGTCGCGCAATTGCCTCTCGCGCAAGACATGGGGTACCTGATTGTCGGACAAAAAATCGATGCCCACGACTGGCGCCAGGTCGATGGCAAGCAGATTCCCGCGCAAGAGATTGTCGACAATGTTGTCCGCCAGGCGGGGATGGGCAACATCGTCCTTTTTCACGACGGCGGCGGCGAGCGCGCCAACACCGTCGCTGCTTTGCCCCAGGTGATCGACAAGCTACGCGAAGAGGGCTATCAGTTTGTCTCCGTACCCGACCTCTTGGGGAAAAAACGCGCCGAAGTGATGATGCCGCTCTCCGCCCAGGAAAAGTTGGAAGCGCGCGCCGATTCATTTATTTTCGGCCTCTGGCACTGGTTCCGGGTCAGTATCGCCACCATTTTCATTGTCGGTATTGTGATGGTCAGCGGCCGCGCGCTGATTATCGGCATTCTCGCGCTTATCGAAAAGCTGCGGCCCGATCACCTGGTGCTGCCCAACCCGCCCCCTGGTGTTTCCGTGCTCATTCCCGCTCACAATGAAGAAACCGTGATCGTGCAGACGGTGAAGTCCGTTCTCGCCTCCGACTTAAAGGATTTGCAAGTTATCGTCGTCAACGACGGCTCAATAGATCGCACCGGCGAACTCCTCGACGGAAATTTCGGGCAGAACCCGCGCGTGCGTATACTTCACCAGGTAAATCGCGGGAAAGCCGCCGCTCTCAGCCGCGCCCTCGGCGAAGCGCAAACGGAAATCGTCGTCACCATCGATGCCGACACCGAGATCGAGCCCGACGCCATCAGCAAGCTGCTGCGCCATTTTTCCGACGAGAAAGTGGGTGCCGTCGCCGGCAATGTGAAAGTTGGCAACCGCTCGCGCTGGCTCACGCGCTGGCAAGCGCTCGAGTACGTCACCAGCCAAAATATGGAAAAGCGCGCTTTCGACCTGCTCAACTGCATCACCGTAGTCCCCGGCGCGCTAGGGGCCTGGCGCAGAAAAGCCATCGACGCCGCCGGAGGGATCACCGCGGATACCGTTGCCGAAGATGCCGACCTCACCATCGCCATCCGCCGCCTCGGCTGGCATGTTGATTACGACGAAGAAGCCATCGCCTGGACGGAAGCCCCCGAAACGCCCGGCATGCTCATTCGCCAAAGATTCCGCTGGACCTTCGGCACCCTGCAATCCTTCTGGAAGCACAAAGGCACGCTCTTCCGCCCGAAGTACGGCACCCTCGGCATGGTCGCCCTGCCCAATATTTTCGTCTTCCAGCTACTGCTTCCGTTGATCTCTCCGATCATTGACTTGCTCTTCCTCGGGTCCGTAATCGCTTGGGCGCTCGCGCAGTACCACATCATCAGGCTCCCTCTGCTTTCCGCGACTGCCACGTCCGATCTCGAACGCTCGGTTCTATTCTTCGTAGGCTTCCTGTTGATCGACATGCTCACCTGCGTCCTTGCCTTCGCCCTGGAAAAAAAGGAAGACTGGACCCTGCTCGTCCCCGTGCTCTTACAGCGCTTCTACTATCGCCAACTCATGTACGTAGTCCTTTTCCGCTCCGTAAAGGAAGCCGTCAGCGGCCGCCCCGTCGGCTGGCGCGGCGTCGAGCCGGAAGCCCCGCGGACCGTAGCTCCCGCCTAGATTTTCCCTGCTTACTTTGGGCACCCTTTCGCGTCTGAACCGATGTCTTCTCAGCCATCGTTTCGCCGTGGATGCAGCCGTGCCGTGTGAAAATCCGCTCATTTTCATCCACGCCGCGAGTGTTGTACGATACCGCTCTCCCATTAGGAGGACCTATGGCCACCACTTTTATCCTCAACGGAAAGTCCCAAACGGTCGACGTCAGCCCGGACATGCCGCTCCTCTGGGTCCTGCGCGACACGCTCGACAAGACCGGCACAAAATTCGGCTGCGGCGCAGGTCTCTGCGGCGCTTGCACCGTGCACATCAATGGCGAAGCGGCGCGCTCCTGCCAGACCGCCATCTCCGCCGTGGCCGGTAAGAAAGTCACCACCATCGAAGGCCTCTCCGCCGACGGCACCCACCCTGTGCAGCAAGCCTGGATCGCGGAAGACGTTCCGCAGTGCGGCTATTGCCAGTCCGGCCAAATCATGTCCGCCGTCGCCCTGCTTTCCAAGAAACCCAATCCCACGGACGCCGATATCGACGACTTCATGAGCGGCAACATCTGCCGCTGCGGCACCTATCAACGCATTCGCAAAGCCATCCATCGCGCCGCAGGCGCACCGGCAAGTAAAGCCAAATCCGCTTAGCCCAATTTGGAGTGCGGCGGTCTTGCCGCCGCTTTTTCGATCTCAACCATTTTCCGAGCAAAAAAATTTGAGGTGCGTCATGACTACTGCCCCCGTTTTGAATCGCCGTGAGTTTCTGAAGACCGGAGCCGCCGGAGGCGCGGCCCTCGTAATTGCGTTCCATCTTCCCGGCTCGGCCTACGCCGCGGCCGAGGATCAGGAAAAGAAGCCCGCGAACCCGCTAAATGCCTGGGTGCGCATCACGCCGGACAATCGCGTGACGCTCATCCTCGGCAAGTCCGAAATGGGCCAGGGCGCCATGACCGCGCTCCCCATGATCCTCGCCGAGGAGATGTATCTCGATTGGAAGCAGGTCAGCGTCGAGCAGGCCCCCACCGATCCAAAAATTTATGATCACGGCACGGGCGGGAGCGGTAGCGTCGCCGGTTCCTGGTTGCCTCTGCGGCGCGCAGGCGCCGCTGCGCGAGAAATGATGATCACCGCCGCGGCCCAGCACTGGAATGTCAGTCGCGACACCTGCCAAGCGCACGATGGCGGCGTCTTGCACGGTGCCCGCAAGCAATTCTTGACCTACGGAGAGCTAGTCGAAACCGCCTCCAAGCTCCCGCTCCCGGACTTCAACACCGTTCCACTGAAAAATTCCGACGACTTCACCATCGTCGGTCACGATCGCAAGCGTTTTGAGGCTGCCGCCAAATCCACGGGCGCGGCAAAGTTCGGCATCGACTCGCGCACTCCCGGCATGGAGTACGCCGTCATCGCTCGCTGCCCCGTATTCGGAGGCAAAGTCGCAAAATTCGACGCCACCAAAGCCAAGGCAGTTCCCGGCGTCCGCGATGTGATCTCGATCGACGCTGTTGGCGAGGGCGCGTTCACCTCCGGCGGCATTGTGGTGCTCGCGAATAATTCCTGGGCCGCCATCCAGGGCCGCAAAGCGCTCAACATTACTTGGGACGAAGGCCCGAACGCCGGCGAATCCAGCGAATCACTTCGCAAGCATTTCATCGAAAACGCCGCCAAGCCCGGCAAAGTCGTCCGCAACGAGGGCGATGCGGATGCCGCTCTCACCTCCGCCACAAAGAAAATCGAAGTTGTGTACGAGCTGCCCTTCGCCCCGCATGCCTGCATGGAGCCGATGAACTGCACGGTGCACATCCGCCCCGATGGCGCCGAAGCCTGGGTTCCCACGCAAGCTCCGCAATGGGCGCAGGAAGTGATCGCCAAGGTTTCCGGCCTCCCACTCGAAAAAGTAAACGTGCACACAACTTTGATGGGCGGAGGCTTCGGCCGCCGCTATCAAGCCGATTTCGTCATGGAAGCGGCGCAAGTCGCCAAGGCCACCGGCAAGCCGGTCCAGGTCCTGTGGACCCGTGAAGACGATATGCAGCACGATTTCTATCGCCCCGCCTCTTACCACAAGATGCAAGGCGCAGTGGACGCTCAAGGCAAAGTCGCGGCCTGGAAACATTTCCAGAGTTCCACGTCGATCGCCGCCGTCTGGGACAAGGACGGCAAAGACAAGCCGGAAGCCAGCGAATTCGCCACCGCCGCCTTCATCCCCTACCAGACGCCGAATTTCCGCGTCGAGTACGCCCTCGCGCATTCCGGCGTTCCCCGCGCGTGGTGGCGCTCCGTCGAGCATTCCAGCAGCGGCTTCGTCGTAGAAACTTTTGTCGATGAACTTGCCGCCGCCGCGGGCGCTGACCCCCTGCAATTCCGCTTGCAACTGATCGGCGACGCCCGCAAAATTCCCGACTTCACCAATCCTAAGGAAAACAAGCCGCTCGATACCGCGCGCCTCAAAGGCGTGCTGCAGCTCGCCGCCGAGAAAGCAGGTTGGGGCCAGCCTGCCGGGGCAGGAAAACCCCTGCCGAAAGGCGTCGCCCGCGGCATCGCCGGATATTATTCCTTCGAGTCCTACACCGCCGCGGTAGCCGAAGTCAGCGTCGAAAAGGGTCAGGTCAATATCCATCGCATCGTCTACGCAGTCGATTGCGGCCGCCCGGTGAATCCCGCGGGAGTCGTCGCGCAAGTCGAAAGCGCCGCCGTCTACGCTCTATCCGCAATGATGAAAGACGCCATCACCATCGAGCGCGGCCGCGTCCAGCAAGCCAACTTCAACGACTACGACATGCCGCGTATGAAAGAAATGCCCAAGATCGAAGTCCACGTAATAATGAGCAAGGAAGACCCAACAGGAATAGGCGAGCCCGGCCTGCCAGTAGTAGCCCCAGCAATAGGCAACGCCGTCTTCGCAGCCACCGGCAAGCGCCTCCGCCGCCTACCGATCCAAGCCGCAGATTTGGCGTAGCCAAACTATCCAGCGCGTCTTGGCAATGTGAGCGCAACAACCCCTGTAGCTCAGGTCCGCAGTTTGGACCTGAGGCTTTTGACGTTGTAGCTTCAAGCAACGCGCCAGTGGCACAGGCTTCAGCCTGTGCTCTTACGAAGTCGTCCGCAAATCGATGCTACCTTCGATGCTGGATGAACCGAGTCAGCCATCTGCTTCATTTTTGGACTGCGGCCGTCTTGCCGCCGCCTTCACAACGCAAACGTATTTATTGTTTGCCGATGCGAATGCGAGCCTTGCCTTGTAACGCCCGCTTCGCCCCTCCCATCTCTGTGTCCTCTGTGCCTCTGTGGCAAGCGATTCTTTCTTTTCCGTTCTCCGCTCCTAGCGCCCAATCCTGCATTCATTGCAAAATGACGTGTGTCCATCGCCCTTCTTGTCCTCGCCTCTGTTTCGCTAACCATCTGGCTCTACCTAGCCGTCGCGCGAGGCAGTTTCTGGCGTCTCTCCCAATTCAACGATGACGTTTCAAATCACGAACCGCCGACCACGTTTCCAACCGTCATTGCCGTCGTCCCAGCCCGCAACGAAGCTGCCACCATCGCGCAATCCGTAACCAGCCTCCTCCAACAAAACTACCCCGGCAAGTTCTCCGTGATCTTAGTCGACGACCACAGCGAAGACGCCACCGCTGAGCTAGCTCAGCAAGCCGCAAATGACCTCGGCGCCGAATCGCGAATTAGAATCCTCCTGGCGCCACCACTCCCCGCCGGCTGGACCGGAAAGCTCTGGGCGCTAAACGAAGGTGTCCGAAGGGGCGCAGCACTGCTGCGCCCCTTCTCGGCAACCCATCCAACCCCAGCACCACCCGATTTTCTCTGGTTTACCGACGCCGACATCCTTCACGCCCCAGACACACTTACCCGCCTGATAGCCCGCGCAGAGCGCGACCACCTGGACCTAACCTCCCTAATGGTCCTGCTCCAAGCCAAAACTCCCCCAGAGCGCGCCCTGATCCCAGCCTTCCTCTTCTTCTTCCTGAAACTCTACCCGCCGCGTTGGACAGCAAATCCCGAATCCAAAACCGCCAGTGCAGCCGGCGGCTGCATCCTCCTCCGCAGCGAAGCATTGCAGCGCATCGGCGGCCTAGCCGCAATCCGCGCAGAAGTAATCGACGACTGCGCCCTGGCCCAAGCCGTAAAAGTGGCACAGCCACTCATGGCTGTGCTCCAACGATCTCCATCCCGCAACATGCAGCCGTCATTGCCGGATCAACAATCGCCCGAAGGTTCCGGACCCGACAGGACGCAGGAGCGCTCCCCGGGTCGCATCTGGATGGGCCTCACGCGCCGCAGCACAAGCCTCCGCGCCTACACCACCTTCGCCGAAATCCGCGACATGATCGCCCGCACCGCCTTCACCCAGCTCCGCTATTCCCCAGCCCTGCTTCTCGGCACGATCGCAGGCATGCTCCTGACCTACATCGCTCCCGTCGCACTCCTCTTCGCCCACAATATAACGACGCAAATTCTAGCCGCCTGCGCGTGGACGTTGATGTCCCTGCTATATCTCCCGACTCTGCGTTTTTATTCGCTATCGCCACTCTGGGCGCCCCTGCTCCCCACAGTAGCCGCCTTCTACTCCTACGCAACACTCCTCTCCGCCACCCGTTATTACCTCGGTCGCGGTGCCCAATGGAAAGGCCGCTCCCAGGGGTCGCAATGAGTATGGAATTTGAGTCCGTCCGAATTTTATTGACAAGACAATACTAATTCTGGTAGACTCTATTCCGTAAAATACTACGCCTCGCCTCAGCGAGACCTCCCAAGTCCCAAAATTCAATCTCCTTTTTGCTGGTGTCTACTCGCTCCAACGCTGCACCAGTCCCATAACTAGCTTTAGAATGAACGAATTGCGATTATCCCTTTTTCAGGTTCGTCCGTAAGTCCTTTATCTGTCGCTTTTACGCCGAATCCGCCTCCAAGTCCTTTATCTACCGTATTTACGTATCCGCACCGGGGTGTGGGGGTCTTTCCGCTCCTACTCTCAGCTCGCACCAGTGCCACGAGCGCTCCGAAACTTTGCTACCCCAAATCAATCTTTGCTATTCTTGACCTGCAAGGTACAGGGCTGTATCCCCAATCAAGGGAACGGTACCGGAGGCCACATGAGCGTCTTTCTGAACGGGGGCAACGGCAAAGTCACCGTGCCCGAGCTTCTGCAGCGAAAAGCATCCGCCGCAGCTTCCACCGAAAATTCCAAAAAAATCGTCTGCCTGACGGCGTACGACTACCCAACCGCGCGCCTCCTCGACGAAGCCGGCGTCGACGTAATCCTCGTCGGCGATTCGTTAGCGATGGTTGTGCTAGGTCATGACAGTACGCTGCCCGTCACGATCGACGAGATGCTGCATCACACGCGCGCAGTTCGCCGTGGCACCAAACACGCCCTCGTGGTCGCTGACATGCCCTTCGGTAGCTATCACAGCGACACTGCCGAATCCCTGCGCAACGCCGTGCGCTTCGTAAAAGAAGCCGGTGCCGAAGCCGTAAAGGTCGAAGGCGGCGAGCGTCGCCTCGAACTGATCGCGCGCCTCACCGAAGCCGAAATTCCCGTGATGGGCCACGTCGGCCTCACCCCGCAATCCGTGAACGCCCTTGGCGGCTACCGCGTGCAAGGCAAGACCGTCGATTCCGCCGAGCAGTTGCTGCGCGACGCCCGCGCTGTGGAAGCCGCAGGCGCTTTCGCCGTTGTGCTCGAAGCCGTCCCCCGCGAACTCGCCAGCCAGATCACGCGCGAGCTGCGCATCCCCACCATCGGCATCGGAGCCGGCCCAGACTGCGACGGCCAAATCCTGGTCGTCCACGATCTGCTCGGCCTCACCTTTGAGCAGACACCAAAATTCGCGCGCAAATACGCAAACGTAGGCGAAATCATCTCCGGCGCCGTGCGCGAGTACGCCGCCGACGTGCGCAGCGGCAATTTCCCAACGGACAACGAGTCGTATCATTCGGGCACGGCAGCGAAAAAAGACAATCTCAAAATTTCGATTTGCTAAATGTAGCGGCCGCGGCGCTTTTCCCGCGGGCGCTTTTTGTCGCAACACCGATATCTGATCCGTGAGGAACTGCGATGTCTCCTGAAGAAATGCGCGTGCTGTACGATTTCAACGCCTGGGCCAATCGCCGCTCCTTAACAGCCGCCGCCGCGCTAACGCCGGAACAATTCACCAAGCCGATGGGCTCCAGCTTTCCGTCCGTGCGCGACACGCTCGCCCACATCTTCGGCGCAGAATGGATCTGGCTCGAGCGCTTCCAGGGCCGTTCTCCAGCGGGACTCCCTGACGCCACGCAATATCCCGACGCCAACACTCTCGGCGAGCGCTGGGGCGAATTCGAGCCGCGCCTTTTAACTTTCGTTCGCAGCCTGACGCAATCCGATCTCGACCGCACACTCGAATACAAAACCCTGAAATTCGGCGTGTACAGCAATCCGCTGTGGCAATCGATGCAGCACGTGGTGAATCACGGCACCTACCATCGCGGGCAAGTCACCACCATGCTGCGTCAACTCGGCGCCCAACCCATCCTCACCGACCTGATGCATTTCTACCGCGAGCGCGCCATCGCCGCCAAAGCTTAGTCCCGCCAAATCGTGGAAACAATCCGAACCATCGCCTGGATGAAAGAGGCCGCCCGTCAAGCCCGCGCGGAAAACCGCATCATCGGTTTTGTGCCTACCATGGGCGCTTTGCACGAAGGCCACACCGCCCTGGTGCAGCGCGCAAAGCAGGAGTGCTCCCCCGTCATCGCGTCGATCTTTGTGAATCCCAAGCAATTTGGGCCCAACGAAGACTTCGCAAAATACCCGCGAAAGATCGAATCTGATTCCGAAAAATTCTCCGCCGCCGGAGTCGACGCGCTCTTTCTCCCCGACGGCGAAGAAATCTATCCCAGCGGTTTCCGCACATACGTGACGGTCGAAGGCTTCAGCGATCGCCTCGAAGGCCGTTCGCGTCCCGGTCATTTCCGCGGAGTCGCCACCGTCGTAATGAAGCTGCTCGAAATCGTCCAGCCGCACTACGCATATTTCGGCCGCAAAGACGCTCAGCAGGTCCGCATCATTTCGCAAATGGTTCGCGACCTTAATCTCGACACCGAAATCGTTGTGTGCCCGATTGTCCGCGAATCAGACGGCCTCGCGCTCTCATCGCGTAACGCCTACCTCAGCGCGGACGAACGCCGCGCCGCCACCGTCTTGCATCGCGCGCTCGAAGCTGCACGCGCGCAACTCGCCGCAGGCGTCCGCGACTCGCTTCAACTGCAAAATACAATGCGCAAAATAATCGCCGCGGAGCCGCTAGCCAACGTGGATTACGCGGAAATCGTGGATGCCGACGCGTTTGAGCCCATCATGCGCATCACCCCTCCCTCATACATCCTGCTCGCCGTCTTCCTCGGCAAGACTCGCCTCATTGACAACCTGTACGTTTGGCCAGTAGGCGATTCCGAAGAACTCGCCTACCATCTTTAGTCATTGCGACACTGCCAAAGGATGTCGCGCCGTATTTGTGTTCGGCGAAACGCCGAAAACCACCTGGAGGGACGGAGAATGAAGCCTCGTACGCGTTTTTCTGTGTCTTTGTTAGCGCTTTGCCTCGGCATTACGACTTTGACGCACGCAGCAACATCGGTTCCCGCCGGCACGGCCATCACCGTAACGATTGACCAGTCCATCAGCTCGAAAAACGCTAAAGTCGGCGAAGGCGTTGTCGCCACCGTCGCGCATGACGTCACCGAGAACGGAAAGGTCGTCATCCCCAAGGGCGCGCACGCCAAGCTCGTGGTCACCAGCGCGCAAGCTTCCGGGCGGCTTTCCACTCCCGCCAAACTTTGGTTGCGCCTCAAGAGCGTGGAAGTCCACGGAAAAACCTACACCATAGCAACGAGCTCTTCCGGGAAAACGATGGGAGGTAAGGGCAAACGCGATGCCGGATTCATCGGTGGTGGCGCGGGCGCTGGCGCTTTGATCGGCGGACTCGCCGGCGGAGGCAAAGGCGCAGTGATTGGCGCGGCGGCAGGAGCGGGAGCCGGTACCGCGGGCGCGGCGGCCACGGGAAAGAAAGAAGTGGAGTTTCCCGCCGAGACGCGGCTAAGTTTTACCACCCGCGCGGCGGTCACGATCAACTGATTGCGGATCAACTGGCTGCGACCAATGATTGCGATCGACTGACGACAGCTAGGTTCGTTTAGCGGCGGGCGCGCTGCCGTTTGTTTTTGAGGCCACGGCGAGCACTTCGGCGGCGTGGCCTTTCGCTTTCACGTTGTCCCACACGTGCTCGATTTTTCCGTCTGCGCCGATCAGAAACGAGCTGCGCACAATTCCCAGAAACGATTTGCCCAGAAATGTCTTCATGCGCCGCGACCCGAACGCCTCAATCATCTTGAAATCGGTATCGCTCAACAGCGGAAAATTCAATTTGTACTTTTCCTTGAAGCTCGTCTGCGCCTTTATGGAATCGCCGCTGGCCCCCAGGATGGCCACATTTAGCTTGTCGAATTGCTTCTTTGCGTCACGAAACTCGGACGCTTCGACCGTTCAACCCGATGTGTTTGCCTTCGGAAAGAAAAACAGAATCACGCGCTTCCCGCGAAAATCCGCGAGCGCGACGTCTTTGCCGTCATCGGCCTTGATTCGAAAGTCGGGAGCCTTATCGCCTGCCTTGAGCATCACTCACCTCAGATTTATTGGAGCCTGCCTGCTGCGGGCAGGTGCGGCGGTCTGGCTGCCGCTCTTACGGCCTGGCATCACTGCAATCTGTTCCAGTACAGACTACACTCTGTCTTACGAAAGCAACCCACGCAAAATATCATTCACCGCCTGCGGATTAGCCTGTCCCCGAGTAGCTTTCATCACCTGGCCCACAAAAAACTTGAATACGCCTTCGTTGCCGGATTTAAATTTCGCCACATTCTCCGGATTTTTCGCAATCACGTCGCGCGCGGCCTGCTCAATCGCGGAAGTATCGCTAATCTGCGTCAGCCCTTCCGCCGCGACGATTTCTTCCGCTCCGCGCCCGCTTTCAAACATTGTCGCGAACACTTTCTTGCCCACGGCGCCTGTAATCTTCCCCGCTTCCACCAACTTCAGCAGTTCCGCCATGGCAACGGGCCCCACGGGCGTGGCGTTAATCTCTTTGCCGGAGTCATTCAGGCGACGCAAAAGTTCTGTCTGTATCCAGTTCGCAGCGCTCTTGGCCGAGCCGCCACTTTTCGCCACGTCCTCAAAATAGTCCGCCAGCGCTTGCGAGCCGGTCAGCACTTCCGCATCGTAGTCGGTAATCCCGTACGCGCTCACAAACCGTTGCTGCTTCGCATCGGGCAGCTCCGGCAATGTTCCGCGGATCTCTTCGCGCCAGGCCGCGCTCACGTGCACGGGCAGCAAGTCCGGCTCGGGAAAATAGCGGTAGTCGTGTGCTTTTTCCTTTGAGCGCATCGAATCCGTGCGATTGGCGGATTGATTCCAGAGGCGTGTCTCCTGCGAAATGCGGCCGCCGCCTTCCAGCACGCCGATGTGGCGCTCGATTTCGTATTCGAGGGCCTTCTGCAAAAAGCGGAAGGAGTTGAGATTTTTTACTTCGACCTTGGTGCCGAATTCGCGAGAGCCGCGCAGCCGCACGCTTACGTTCGCATCGCAGCGCAACGAGCCTTCTTCCATGTTGACGTCGCTCACGCCGGTGTACAGCAGAATTTGCCGCAGCGTGGTCAGATAGGCGTAGGCCTCGTCCGGCGCCCGCATATCCGGCTCGGATACGATTTCGCACAGCGGCGTGCCGCAGCGGTTGTAATCGATGTACGCCTTCGTAGCCGATTCGGAAAAGCCTTCGTGCAAATTCTTCGCCGCGTCCTCTTCCAGATGCAGCCGTGTAATGCCAATGCGCTTTTTAGCGCCGTCGTGCTCGACTTCAATCCAGCCGCCCGTCGCCAGCGGCAGCTCATACTGCGAAATTTGATACCCCTTGGGCAGGTCCGGATAGAAATAATTCTTCCGCGCGAACCGCGAATGCTCATGCACCGTACAGTTCAATGCTAAGGATGCGCGCGTGGCCATCTCCACCGCGCGCTTGTTCAGGACAGGCAGCGTACCGGGAAGCCCCAGGCACACCGGGCAGGCA